>Ga0129306_1002372_pt1 | contig 16942 bp, 15 predicted proteins | sample P827metagenome_FD_94438 | JGI IMG/M metagenome (GOLD analysis project Ga0129306, IMG submission 94438) | Capybara group fecal microbial communities from Wisconsin, USA - P827 metagenome | ecosystem: Host-associated > Mammals > Digestive system > Large intestine > Fecal | place: USA: Wisconsin... | reverse complement strand
TTACATCCGTCACGATGCAACTCAATCGTAAAGGTTGATCCTTTATTTATGCAACTGTCAATGTACTATGCCGCCGGGTCAGCGGCTGAGCTATCACATAGAAAAAATGATTGACCCAAAAAATAACAAAAATTGCCAACTAAAAAGCAGTTTTAGCAATCTTTACCAAAAAGTTGTCAGAAAAATAGTGCAATATCCACAAGAGGTTGTTAAATTGTTGCAAATATATAGCAATAATTGATAACTAAAAAACAATAATTTGAATGAAGATATCTTGCCGGTATGATATTTTTTAATAAGGTGGCAATATCGGAAGATTGGTTGTTTGCAGGGAGACCAGGATGACTAAGGAAAGAGAACCTGTAGTTACGCATATTTTCACGGCTGATCCTTCAGCTCACGTGTTTGACGGAAAGATATACATATATCCTTCTCATGACATACCTCATGACGGCGAGGACAATGATAACGGTGACGAATACCAGATGAGAGATTATCATGTCCTGTCCATGGATGACATAGGGGCTGATTGCGTAGATCACGGGATGGCTCTTTCAGAGGATGATGTACCCTGGGTTTCCGAGCAGATGTGGGCACCGGATGTTGCATATAAGAACGGAAGGTACTACCTTTTCTTCCCGGCAAGGGACAAGGAAGGCAATTTCAGACTCGGTATTGCAGAGTCCGATAAGCCGGAAGGTCCGTTCACACCGCATCCCGACTGCATCAAGGGAAGTTACAGCATAGATCCCGCCAGTTTTGTTGATGATGACGGCAAGGTCTATGTGTATAACGGCGGTCTCTGGGGCGGTCAGTTGGAGAAGTACAGGACGGGCAAGTTCGATCCGAACGGCACCGAGCCTGCAGCTGATGAGCCTGCGGTAGGTCCTCTGTGTGCAATCATGGATGACGATATGCAGGAGTATATTGCTCCTCCCGTTAATCTCCAGATCCTTGATGAGAACGGGGAGCCGCTCAAGGCGGGAGATGAGGACAGGAGATACTTCGAAGGACCCTGGATGAACAAGATAAACGGCAAGTATTATCTGTCATATTCCACCGGTACTACGCATTATCTGGTCTACGCGGTTGGTGACAGCCCCATGGGTCCCTTTACATACAGAGGCAGGATAATGGAGCCCGTTATCGGATGGACGACTCATCATTCCATAATTGAGTACAAGGGCAAGTGGTATCTTTTCTATCATGACTGCGAGATGTCCGGCGGCATCAATCACAGACGTACCGTAAAATATACGGAACTTCATTTTGATGATAAGGGCGATATCATAACGATCCACCCTTACGATCACAAGTAATAAAAGAACTGAGCTTTTTCTTTTTTATATTGTTGATCGGAGAGCCCGGCCGGCTCTCCGATTAGCCCCTCCAAGGAAGCGGAGAAAAGGCTTATCCATATAACGGAAAAACCGGAAGGCAATTGTAAGATGAAGATGTACAGACATTTTGCTTTGATCATTGTGCTGACACTGGTGACTGTCATGCTCGCAGGCTGCGGGAAGGTCACGGAGAGCTGGGCATATTCCCACGAACCGGAAACAGAGATATTATCATTGTGGGATAATGGCAAAGCGGTGTATAATGGGGTAAAATATTCTTACACCAAGGATGATGAATATATTACCCTTAAGGACAAGAAGGGAACGGAACTAAAGCTTAAATATGTTCCCGAGGGTGACGGGATCCTCTTATATCAGGAGTCCGTATACGATTATAAGGGTGAGGGAGAGCCTGACGGGATAATCGGGCTTTGGACTCAGGATAACGGATGGTCGTTTGAGTTCTCTGAAGACGGTAAATTCGGCGAGGAGAACATATTCTTCGGACATTATCGGGTAGATGAAAGTGATTCTTCCATAAAGTTAATGTATGACGATCCGTTACAAGATGCTATACTGTATTATAGTGTGGACGGCAAAAAGCTCACGATAGATTATCCGTGGCCGATGGTCAGAACGGATAAGAGCAAGAGCGGCAGTACCAAGTGATGATCGTAAGCGCGTAAGCGTTAACGATAGATTGGACAGCATAGGGCTGTCCGTAGACCTATTTATTTAAGGAGGTATATTATGAAAATGAAACGTGTAGTTTCAATGTTGCTGGCAGGAGCAATGGTTCTTTCTCTTGTAGCGTGCGGAAGCACACCTGCACCTGCAACAGACACAGCACCCGCTGCAGACACAGCAGCACCTGCAGACGATGCAGCTCCTGCAGATGATGCAGCACCTGCAGACGATGCAGCTCCGGCTGATGACACAGCAAGCGCAGGGGAGCCTGTAACTCTTACAATGTGGTGTATCGCTACAGAGAGTGACTCTAACCGTCACGCTTATGAAGAGGCTATCAAGGAGATGGCAGCTAATCATCCCGAGATCACTCTTGACTGGGAAGCTTTTGAGAATCAGTCTTACAAGACTAAGATCAAGGCTGCAGTTCAGGCTGATGAGATGCCCGACATCTTCTTCACATGGTCATGTGCATTCCTTGGCGACTTCGTTGCAGCAAACAAGGTTTACTGCCTTGACGATGCACTTGCTAAGTACTCTAGCGAGCTTCCTGAGGTTATGTTAGGAAACACAACTTATGACGGCAAGCACTACGGTGTACCTACAACCATGAACATCGTTGGTCTTTTCGCTAACATGGATCTGCTTAAGCAGGTTGGTTACGATGAGATCCCCGGCACATATGATGAGTTCATCAAGTGCTGTGACGCTCTTAAGGGCGCAGGCATCATTCCTTTCGGATGTGCTGGTAAGGAGACATGGTGTGTTACCGAGTATCTTGAGTCTGTTATCGAGAAGAGCGTAGGCGCAGATGCACTTAACGACATCTTCCTCGGCAGAGAGACATGGAACAACGCTGACGTTGGTGCAGCAGTAGATACATTCCAGGGTCTTGTTAACAACGGTTACTTCGATCCTTCAGGTGCAGGTCTTACAAACGACGAAGTTAAGGCTAACTTCATGGCTGGCAAGTATGCGTTCTACATGAACGGTACATGGAACTGTGCTGACTTTGCAGCAGACGAGGCATTCTTCCCCAAGGTTAAGGTTGCTGAGTTCCCTGTAATCAACGCAGACAAGGCTAAGCTCGGTCAGCTTATCGGTGGCCCTTCTGATACTCTTGCAGTAGCAGCTTCTTCTCCTAACGCTGCAGTAGCAGCTGACTATGCTTGTGAGCTCGGAAAGCTTATCTGCCACTACGGTTACCTTGACGGTTGTGGACTTCCTGCTTGGACACCTTACGGTGACACAAGTGCAGTCAACGGTCTTACACAGGCTGTATCAGAGATCTGTGCAAAGGCTGATTCATACGTTCTCTTCGGCGACACAGCCATGAACGCAGATGATGCTAACACATATCTTTCATATGTTGATCAGGTATACGGATGTCAGGTTAACGGAACTCAGTTCATCGAAGGTCTGGCTAACGATATCAGATAATCATTTTGGATGATCTTTATCATTAAGTAATCATTACCCCTTCCCGATCCACCCTTGCGGGAGGAATCGGGAAGGGGTATTTTTCCGAAAGGTATTAGCAATGAAAAAACTGGAGAAGGGTTTTACAATATTTCTGTTTTTGCTTCCGGCATTGTTGCTGTTCATAGGTATACTGATAGCTCCTATCGCTGTATCTGTGTACAGGAGTCTGTATGACTGGGACGGCTTCTCTAAGGCTACTTTCATCGGATTGGAAAACTATAAGGAGTTGTTTACCAGCGGCTCCATTAAATTCACGGTCAGCCTTAAGAATGCCCTTATTTTAGCGTTTTTCTCAGTATTCGTACAGCTCCCCTTCGCGCTGTTTTTAGCTCTTTTGCTCGGTCGAAAAGTTAAAGCGGAGCGTTCTTTTTTGTCAATATTCTTTATGCCGGTTTTGATATCCACGGTTGTTATCGGTCAGTTATGGCTGAAGATATACAACCCGGATTACGGCCTGCTCAACAGGTTCCTGGATCTCGTTCATCTTGGCAACCTTAAGCATGTATGGGTCGGAGAAGTTGAGACTGCACTTGGCAGTATCATTGTTCCAACTATCTGGCAGTATGTGGGCTATCATATGCTTCTTATGTACGCGGGAGTCAAGGGAGTTTCTCTGGATCTCAGGGAAGCTGCAATGCTTGACGGTGCGACCAAGTGGCAGGTGGACAGGTATGTGGTCATACCCATTATAAAGCCCATCATAAGAGTCAGTGTTATCTTTGCCGTTACGGGCTCACTCAAGGCCTATGACCTTGTACGTATCCTCACTGAAGGCGGACCTTTCAAGACAACGGAAGTTCCCAGTACCTTGCTGGAGGAGATGCTGTTCTTAAGGAACAGATACGGAATGGGAAGTACGATCTCAGTAATGCTCATTATACTGTGCTTCGCATTTGCACTTGCGATAACGGCAGCATTTAAGGACAGGGAGGCTTGATATGGAAGAGAAAAAGAAGATGAAGAAAAAAGAAGCCCCTGTCTATGAATATCAGGAGATAGAATATACGATCAAGCAGACCAATCCGGTCGCTAAGGTCCTTACATATACATTACTCGTAATATGGGCGCTTATCAATCTGTTCCCGATCTACTTTATGTTCACGTTCTCCCTCAAGTCCAACGAGGAGATCTTCGGTGCGAACGTAATCGGAATACCCAGAGAGTGGCGTTGGTCCAACTATACGTCAGCGATGAATACCGGTAACATGGGCAGATACTTTGTAAACAGCCTTATCGTGACCATTGCGGCCATAGCGATCTCCATATTTGCGGCTCTTATGGCTACATATGCGCTTACGAGGATCAAGTGGAGAGCTTCCAAGCTTATGAATTCATTCCTCATGCTTGGACTTACGATCCCGATCCAGGCGTCCATCGTTCCCATATATGTACTGTTATCCAGGGCTCACTGGCTTAACAAGTACAGTACGCTGATCATACCGTACTCGGCATTTACGTTGTCCATGTCTATCCTTATATGTACGGGATTCATGGTCGATATCCCATATGATCTTGACGAATCTGCGAGGATCGACGGCTGCGGATTGTGGAGAACATTCTTCGCCATCATATTGCCTCTTATGAAGCCCGCGCTGTCAACCATCGGTATCTATGCATACCTGCAGTGCTGGAACGAGTTCATGTTTGCCAACGTGTTCATCAGCGATTCCGCTCACAGAACACTTCCGGTAGGTATCAGAGCTCTGTCAGGAGCCTATACGACGGACTGGGGACCTATAGGAGCGGCACTTGTTATCGCTACGTTCCCTACGCTTTTGGTTTATATATTCTTAAGCAGAAGGATACAGGAGAGCTTTATCGCGGGTGCCGTAAAGGGTTGATCCGCATTTGGAAATAATATGTTCCGCAGAATAAGATCCGGCATGTTTTTGCCGGATCTTTTTTGTCAACCGTCCATCATATCCGTTGTTTTAAGGGTTTATATGTGATAAACTGTAATGGTGATTGCAGCAGGCAATTGATGAGAAATGATTGGATCTATGCATATAAGGAGAATATGAACGCATGAAGAAAGCGCTTGTAATCGGCGCCGGACCGGCAGGTCTGACAGCGGCATATGAATTGCTTGATAAAAGTGAAGATTTTGAGGTTACGGTATTTGAAGAATCCGAGCATATGGGCGGAATATCCAAGACTGTAGAGTACAAGGGCAACCGCATGGATATGGGAGGACACAGGTTCTTCTCCAAAGTCGATGAAGTCAATGAATGGTGGGAGAAGATGCTGCCCCTTCAGGGAAGTCCGGCTTCGGATTATCGTACGCTCGGAGTGAATATGACACTTAAGTCAGGTGGTCCCGATCCCGATGCAACGGACAGGACGATGCTTGCAAGACGAAGAGTGTCCAGGATATTCTTCAAGCGCAGATTCTTTGATTATCCTATTTCGCTTAAGTTTGAGACTATAGCCAATATGGGCTTTTTTACGACCATACAGGTAGGTTTCTCATATCTTGCCAGTGTGATCCATAAGAGACCTGAGAAGAGCCTTGAGGACTTCTATATCAACCGCTTCGGCAAGAAGCTGTACAGCATGTTCTTCGAGCGTTACACGGAGAATCTCTGGGGCAGACACCCGTCAGTCATAGCTCCCGACTGGGGTTCACAGAGAGTAAAAGGACTTTCCATAGCTGCCATTGTCAAGGACATCTTCGGCAAGATACTGCCCGGCAAGGAAGGCAGGGAAGTGGAGACTTCACTTATCGAGGAATTCAAGTATCCCAAGCTCGGACCCGGACAGTTATGGGATGTTACCGCCGATGAGATTGTTAAGAAGGGCGGGACAATCCTTAAGGGTCACAAAGTGACCGGTATCATCAAGGATGACAATGATCATATTACGGGACTTAAGGTAGTCACACCCGAGGGAGAGAAGGAATATGACGGAGATGTCATAATTTCTTCGATGCCTGTCAAGGATCTCGTGGCGGGGATGAATGATGTGCCGGAAGATATGAGAGAGATAGCTGAAGGACTTCCGTACAGAGACTATATCACATTGGGAGTTCTTGTACCGAGGCTTCTGCTTGAGAATAAGACCAAGCTTAAGACCATTGCCGATATAATCCCCGATAACTGGGTTTATGTTCATGATAAGGGAATAGAGATGGGACGATTCCAGATCTATAATAACTGGTCGCCTTACATGATACGCGACATCGAGAATACGGTATGGGTAGGACTTGAATATTTCTGCTACGAGGGTGATAAATGGTGGAATATGTCAGAAGACGAATTCGCTGATTTTGCCATTAATGACATGATCAATCTGGGGCTTATATCTGACAGGAGCGAAGTGATCGATTATCACGAGGAGAAGGTCAAGAAGGCTTATCCCGCATACTTTGACACCTATGCGCGCATGGATGAGCTTGTAGCCTACTTAAGCTCTATAGACAATCTGTACTGCGTCGGTCGTAACGGACAGCACAGATATAACAATCTCGATCACTCAATGTGCACCTCTTTTGAGGCTGTGAGCAATATCATCTCAGGAAAGACGGATAAGAGTAATATCTGGTCTGTTAATACTGAGACAGGGTATCATGAGAGTAAATGACGGATAAGTAACAGGACGGATAATGATGCAGATCTGAGGGCGGGCCCATGGGCTCGCCCATTTGAGACGATATGGCTGGAAAAAGATATGAAATGGACCTCTGCAGCGGTCCGATACTCAATAAAATACTGATATATACACTTCCGCTCATTGCATCCGGAATACTTCAACTGCTCTTCAATGCAGCAGACATGATCGTTGCCGGACGCTTTGCCGGGAGCATTGCGCTTGCGGCCGTAGGAGCCACGAGTTCCCTTGTCAATCTCTTCATAAACGTCTTCCTGGGGCTGTCCGTGGGTACCAATGTGGTCATAGCGCATTTCTATGGGGCCAGGATGAATAATGAAGTATCTGAAACGGTTCATACTTCGGTCGCTCTTGCCCTTATATGCGGAGTAGTCCTGAGTATATTGGGCTTTGTGCTTGCTCCGCCGATGTTAAAACTCATGGGTACTCCTGCAGAGGTGCTCCCGCATTCCGTGGATTATCTGAGGATCTATTTCCTGGGCATGCCGGTGATGCTGATATATAACTTCGGCGCGGCTATATTAAGAGCGGTCGGCGATACGAGAAGGCCTCTCTACTATCTGACTCTGGCCGGAGCCGTCAATGTGATACTCAACGTGATCTTTGTCGTATCGTTCGGACTCGGTGTTAAGGGAGTGGCTCTGGCCACGATAATATCGCAGGCTGTATCGGCATTCATGGTGATAAGAGTTCTGATTAAGAGTGAGGGTGTCATAAAACTTGATATCAAAGGGGTAAGGCTGTATCGGGATAAGGTGATGCGTATAGCAAGAGTAGGCCTGCCTGCAGGATTCCAGGGTTCCATATTCTCGATATCCAATGTGCTCATACAGTCTTCGGTCAATTCCTTCGGTGCGGTTGCTGTGGCAGGTAATACTGCGGCTATGAATCTCGAAGGCTTTGTCTATAATTCGATGAATGCATTTCATCAGACAGCAATAAGCTTCACCGGACAGAATATGGGAGCAAGACAGTATTCCCGTGTCAAAAAGATAATGACTACCTGCCTGGCCTGCGTGTTCGTGACGGGGGCGCTTCTGGGTACCGTATCATATATCTTCGGAGCACCGCTTTTGTCACTGTATACTACGAGCGGGGATGTTATAGGATACGGCCTTAAGAGGATGCAGATCATCATGCTGTCCTACTTCCTGTGCGGCATTATGGATGTGATGGTCGGCACGATCAGGGGAATGGGATATTCCGTCATGCCGATGATAGTATCACTGATGGGCGCCTGTGTCTTCAGGATCATATGGATATTTACCGTGTTCAGGCTTATTCATGAGCCCGCCTGTCTGTATATGTCATATCCCATATCATGGGGGCTTACATTTGCGGCGCATTTGATGTGCTTCTTATTCATAGCGGGAAGAAGGCTTAAAGAGTAGGACCTCACGGAACTTAAGGATCGTAAAATTCAATCCTTATGCTCTGCAGAGGTGATCTCGCTGCCGCGTCTGACTGCATCCCTTCCGAGTCTGTTCCTGAGTTCATCCATTGCTTTGTCTGCCTTCAGCTTTTTCTCTTCGGGGACGGTGATCCGTCCGTCTCCTGATTCCGGATCTGTGTATCCTTCGATGTCAAAGATGGACAGTTGTTCATATCTCTCACCGGTTATCTTGGTGACTCTTATCCCCAGCTGCCTTATAGGTCTGTCTTCATCCCAGAAAGTGGCCAGAAGTTCTCTGGCGTATTCGCATATTTCCGCGGTGGAGGCAGTGGGCGTATCCAGTGTCATCTGTCTGCTCGTATGATCGAAATCGGAATATCTGGCAGATACGCTTATGCATGAAGCATATACCTTGTCCCGTCTGAGCCTGGAACCCACATGTTCCGCCAGCTTTATGAGGATCCTGTCGGCAGTCTTCCAGTCCTCAGTATTCTCAGGGGTAGTCGTGCTGTTGCCGTATCCCTTCTGCTCGCTGTCATACCAGCCTGCAGGATCAAGATCGCGGCCTCTGGCGCTCTCCCACATTGATAGACCGAACTTGCCCAGATTGGAGGATATCACATCGGGATCTGCCTCTACAAGGTCCCTGACGGTTATGATGCCCAGGTTCCTGAGTCCCTTTGTCATGCTCTTACCGACATACAGCAGGACACTCACGGGAAGCGGCCACAGCTTAGTCGGGACCTCGTCTTCGAAGAGTGTATGCACTTTGTCCGGCTTTTCAAAATCTCCGGCGATCTTGGCTAATGTAAACCTGGTAGATACTCCTATGTTGACGGTAAATCCGAGCTTGTCCTTTATCTCGTCCTTGAGCTTGTAAGCGAAATCCACAATGTCTCCGTACATATCGTCATATCCGTCAAAGACAGCCCATACCTCATCGATACTGTACTGATAGATCTCATCCGTATAACGGCTTATAAGATCAATGAAAGCATTGGAATACTTCTTGTATGTATGAAAATCCGACGGCACGACAATGAGTCCCGGACACTTGCGTCTGGCGGATGCGAGGGGCTCCGCCGTCTCGATCCCGTACTTCTTGGCCGGGACAGACTTGGCCAATACTATCCCGTGACGGCTCTCTTCATCACCGCCTACAACGGAGGGAATATCCCGAAGGTCATCCGTCTCCCCGAGCTCTCTTATCCGATATACTGCTGACCATGCGAGGAAAGCACTGTTGACATCTATATGTAAGACATATCTCATGTGTCCATTATAGAACAATTGTTCGTATATGACAATATGTATTACTTTTTTTGAACATTTTGGCGGATCTCATGTTATACTTCATGGGTAGGAATAATGAATTGTGATCCAATAATGAGATTATCGGGCGGCTTGCTGCTGCGGACCGCTGTATGAGAGAGGAGCAGACGATATGGATTTTACGAGGGCAGAGCTTAAAGAGCAGGCCAAAGCACAGTTATCGGGAAAGGTCGGGATGATCTTTTTGTGTATGTTGGTAGTCGGAGTGGTATATTCCGCATATGAGGGGATCGCTTCAGTGATCATGATGAGTTCGGGAGAGATACTGGGATCGCTCCTGCTGTCCATCGGTTCGATATTGCTGACACCTCCGCTTACTGTCGGGATGATCCTTCTTTTTCTCAACATCACGTACGGTGATGAGCCTAATGTGGGAATGGTCTTTGAACCCTTTAAGAAGTGTTTCGGGAAATCTATTGCTCTGACACTTTTAGTCGAGATATTTATTTCTCTCTGGACGCTTCTCCTTATCATCCCCGGGATCGTTATGGCATATGCATATTCACAGGCATTTCGCATAATGCTTGAGAATCCTGATCTTACGCCGATGGAATGCATACGTGAGAGTAAGAGGATAATGTACGGACGCAAGATGGATCTGTTTGTTCTTCATCTTTCGTTCCTGCCGTGGCTCCTTTTATGTATAGTGACGATAGGGTTTGCGTCAATCTATGTCTTCCCTTATATGACACTTACGGAGACCAATTTTTATCACAGGATTAAAAACAGTGCGTTTGAGCGGTACTAAACCCTTTTGTTTTGCGTATAAGTATGCTATACTGAGGTTTGATCAGGTACTTAATACCCAGTAAACGAGATTATTGATTCGAGGTGAATGAAATGGGAGTATTTTACGGTGCTAATGCCCAGGGAGATATGAGAACCGGCATACTGGATGTCGTGAAGTTTGACGGACTCAGAGGCAGAGACTGGATCGTCTACAAATATCCTTCCGAGGGTATCACATGGGGATCACAGCTGGTAGTTCAGGAAGGACAGACTGCCATCTTTGTCATGGGCGGACAGATATATGATGAGATGCAGCCCGGGACATATACACTTGAGACCAAGAATCTTCCCATACTCTGCAAGGCCGTTAATCTTGTATACGGTAAGAAGACGCCTTTTACGGCAGAGATATATTTTATCAATGTAGCCACCAAACTTGATGTTTTCTGGGGAACTTCAGATCCCATATCCATAGTGGATCCCAAGTATTTTGTTCGTCTTCGCGTAAGAGCGTTCGGCCAGATGGGCCTTAAGCTTATAGACAGCAAGCTGTTCTTTACCGAACTTATCGGCGGGATGAGCAGGGCTGACTACGTCAAGTATGATAAGGTCAGGGAATTCTACCGCGGACTTGTTGTATTGAAGATCAAATCCGTCATAGCCGAGACTATCATCAATGAGAAGATATCCGCTTTGGAGATATCGGCCCGTCTTGAAGACATATCAGCCGAGTCCAAGTCGAAGCTTGAGGGAGAGTTCGAAAAGTACGGCCTCAGAGTTGTTAATTTCTATGTGGAATCGGTTAATTTCCCGGATGAAGATTTTGAAAAGATCAATTCGATTCTCGAGAACAAAGCGGAATTTGAGATCATGGGTGACGGAAGATATGTTACCAAGCGGTCGTTTGATGTATATGAATCCGCAGCCAGGAATGAAAGCGGTGTTGCCGGTGCTTTTGCGGCAGGAGGAGTAGGAGCCGGGATCGGGATGGGAATGGCCAACAATCTCAACAATCCCAACATGAATCCCGGATTTGCCGGCGCTGAGACTAAGATGTGTCCCAAGTGCGGTGCAGCCAATCCTGCCACTTCGAAGTTCTGCAGCGAATGCGGCGGACAGATGATCGAAGAACAGATCCAATGTCCCAAGTGCGGAGCAATGATGAAGAAGGGCGTGAAATTCTGCAACGAATGCGGGACATCGTTAGCACCCCAAAAGTGCAGCTGCGGGGCGGATATAGAACCGGGCAAGAAGTTCTGTTCAGAGTGCGGAGCACCCGTTGAGTAAGCAAGGTGCATGAGGATATAACGGAGAGTTTATCCTTGTATTTAATGATGATAATATCTATAATGTATCTATACATACTTTAGGGAGGAGAATCAGTATGAGTCAGTTAGTATGTCCGGCATGTGGAGCCAATGTGGGCCCCAATGATATTGAATGTAAGTATTGCGGTGAGAAGTTGTCCTTTACACCGGCTGCCAATCAGCAGATCCAGCAGCCTGTACAGCAGCCCGCAGCACCGCAGCCTGTTGTTCAGAATATATATCAGGCACCCGCTTCTGCAGTGGACCCTTCCTGGCCGATCAAGAGCAAGACTGTGGCAGGCCTTTTAGGAATATTCCTCGGTGGTCTCGGTATTCATAAGTTCTATCTGGGCAAGGTTGGTACGGGAATCCTGTACCTGGTGTTCTGTTGGACATATGTACCTGCCATAATAGGTTTTATAGAGGGCATCACATATCTTTGCTCCAATGACGAGAACTTTGAACTTAAGCATCATGTACGCGTAAGATAATACGGTTTATTATGATCAAGGTTGCCAAAGTGTTATACAGGATAGCAATGTCCGTCTTGTTTGTTGTCGCATATGTCCATCTGGTCAGGAGAGAACGCGAGGCGGATTCGCTTAATGAGATAAAGGTATAAATATGACGGCAGGGATACGCCTGCCGTCTTTTTATGAGATACGGGACATTATACAAGGAGAAGAGAGAAGGAGAGTAAAATGAACATTTCAAGATCACAGTTAAAGCAACAGGCTAAAGAACAGATGAACGGTAAATTCGGTGCACTGTTCCTTTGTTTCTTTGTAGCCGCCCTCATCGGGTTTGTATGTACCAAAGGAATAAGCTTTCTTATCATGCCGAAGATGACCCAGATATGGCTCGACATGATAAACTCATTTGCCTCGACAGGTCCGGATATCGAAGGACTTGAGAGTGAGCTGATGTCCATATCGGCCATATCCAATATCAGTAATGTATTGTCGATTGCGTATTGGTTCCTGGTTTTCCCGGTCCTTACGGTAGGACTGTCGCAGGTTCTGTTGAATCTTACATATGGTGATGTGCCGTCCTTGAGCACTGTTTTTGAACCCTATAAGACCAACTTCGGTAAATCGATAGGTACCGTATGGTTAAGAAGGCTGTTTGAGATCCTCTGGAAGATTCCTTTTGTCATTGTCTCTTTTATCATATCCATTGCGATCCTCGCATCGTGCTTTAATGAGGAGACCATAGATAGTCTGGGATTAGAGGACATATTGGAGGATATGGAGCCGGTAGAGGCGCTGATCAAGGCGCTTGTGGTGTTATTGGCAGCAATATTCGTGTATGTGCTGGTAGCGCTGATCATAAACGTTGTCCTTAACTGCATCTATTCCATAGTCATCTCGGCATACGCCATGGCTATATATGTAATGAATGAGAATCCCGATTATTCGTCTACACAGTGCATTGAAGAGAGCAAGAAGATGATGAAGGGCCATAAGTGGGAATTCTTTGTGCTCAAGCTTTCATTCATACCGTGGTTTTTACTGTGCCTGATACCGTTTGTGGGATGGCTGTCTCTTATCTATATTATACCCTATATGCAGGTTACCTATACGAACTTCTACCACAACATTAAACCCGTGGTTGCCCAGGCTGCTCCGGGATACGGCGCATCAGGTGATATTGCGGGAGTAATAGCCGATGCATCTGACAGGATAGTCGGAGCCGATGTATCTGACGTGACAGTTACAGACAATGTATCTGACGGGATAGCCGGAGACGATGCAGATCTGTAAGATCGGATTATAACGTGGAGGAATAATGCAGTACAGAAGGAATCAGAAAAATAAAGACGAACTCTCTGTCCTTGGTTTCGGCTGCATGCGATTTACAAAAAACGGCAATGCCATAGATCAGGACAAAGCCAATAGAGAGATGAAGTACGCCCTGGACAACGGTGTCAATTATTTTGACACCGCCTATACTTATGCCGGCAGCGAAGAGTGCCTGGGTAAGTTTATTGAGGCCTATGACTGCAGAGATAAGATCAAGATCGCCACGAAGCTTCCGCAGTATTATATTAAAAAAACAGAGGATTTTGACAGATACTTCGACGAAGAACTGACCCGCTTAAGGACGGACCATGTAGACTATTATCTGCTGCATATGCTCAATGATCCCGCCTCATTTGACAGATTGAAGGCTTTGGGTATCGAGGAATGGATCAGTGAGAAAAAGAAGAAAGGCCAGATCATCAATATCGGTTTTTCCTTTCACGGTAATACCGTCAAGTTTAAACAGCTTATCGATGCCTATGATTGGGAGTTTGCGCAGGTCCAGTTCAATTATGTGGATGAGCATTCCCAGGCAGGAATAGAAGGCATAAGATATGCAAATGCCAGGGATATTCCGATCATCATAATGGAACCTTTAAGAGGCGGAAGACTGGTCAATAATCTGCCTAAAAAGGCCGTGGCGGAATTCGAAGCCATGAGTCCGAAGAGGAGTCCTGCAGAGTGGGGATTAAGATGGATATGGAATCATCCGGAAGTAAACGTGGTCCTGTCAGGGATGAATGACGTATCGCAGGTTGAAGAGAATATAAAGATCGCATCCGATGCTGCACCGGACAGTCTGAGTGCGGAAGAACTTGCAATGTACGGAAGGGTGTTGGAGGCTTTTAACGAAGGCATCAGAGTCGGATGCACGGGCTGCGGTTACTGTCAGCCATGTCCTCAGGGAGTGGACATCCCGGGTTGTTTCTCGGCATATAATCATTCCTACACGGACAGTTATTTCATCGGCCTTAAGGAATATCTCATGTGTACCGTGTTGAGGGGCAATAAGACATGTGCGTCAAAATGCATTGAATGCGGAGCCTGTGAGAGGCATTGTCCTCAGGGAATAGAGATACGTAAGGAACTTAAGAACGTAAAGAGGAGAATGGAGACCCCGATATTCAGGGCTGTTGCGTGGGGCATGAGTCATGTCATGAAGTATTGATGACAGGACGGATAAAGCATTAATGAGTAAGGAAGTTTTTTGAGATATGCACATAAGTAATAGGAGATCATCATCCGGCCAGACCGGAATATTGTACCGTATCATAGCGCTTCTGACAGTCGTGATCCTGATCATGACACCAATGTCATATCTGACGGGCTGCGCTTTCCCGTGGTCGGCAGAAAAAGAAGCGGATGACGACGATGACATAGACAATGATAATGAAGATGATGACGATGATGAGGACGATGAAGAGAGTACGGAAGAGTCTTCTGAGGATGAGTCCGAAGAGGAGCCGGAAGAACTGACGATCCCGGATATGGCCGTATCCTCTAACGTATGGACTGTGGGAGACAGGATCATAGTGTTCGCTTCCGACAGGATAATATCTTACGATCGGAATTCCGGGAAGAGCCAGCTTTTATGGAAAGACATGAAGAAGGCTGATGAATACGATGACAGCGAGATGGCCATCTTCTCATCGGGGACAGGGCTTGTGCTGGGTGACCGTATCTACTTCACGCGTTCCGAATACTACAGCGATGAGGAAGGTAACTGGCTCAATAAGGTCCATGTATACAAGATGGGGATCGACGGCAAAGGTCAAAAGAGCATCTTCGAACTTAAGGGCGTCAATTCCTACGATCAGGATCTGGCATATAAGGACGGCATACTGTATCTGGCCTATTCCAATGCAGAATATCCGGAGTGTCTTAAGCTTGATGAGACCGGGGATCTGGTCGAGACAGTGGAAGCATCGACACTGAATGGATTTGATTATGATCCCGCACAGTATATGATCCCCAATATAGAGCATAACGGACATAAGTTCATCTTCCCGGGCATCACGGCGGCAGAGAGCGGCAAGGATATTTTCAACAAGGACTACAATACGCTTACCGTTAAGGATACCGCGACCGGCGAATCCACCTATTACAAGGATCAGTATGCGGTATCGATGCACGGCGATAAGCTTCTTATGTATCATTACAATTCATCATCCGTGGATACGGGATATGAATACGGTGTGTTGGACCTTGGTACGGAGAAGTATAAGAAGCTTATATATACGACTAACAGCCTCAGAGTATTCTCGATGGATGATGAGTACATATATTACTGCGATCCTGAAGGGTTCAAGCCCTGCAGGGACTATTCGTATCTTAAGTGCGATATCGCCACGGGTGAGACGACACCCTTATATACATTCAGGTCTGACCGGAGCGAGCTTCCCAATGTTTCGGAGTGGAGCTATGTGAGCAGCTACAGTGACGGTACGCTTTATACGGTCCTCAATAAGGATTATAAGCTTTCATTTGTCGGAGTAGATGCAGAGTCAGGTGACACGGATGTCATTCTTAAGGAATTCTATGATCCGGGCATCGCTGATGTGGGCACTCTTGAATACATGGATGATGTCAAGGAATATGACGGCAAGAAGCTCTCGTCTGCAAGAGTATCGGTACTGCAGTTAAGCGATAAGTATCCCGGTGCGGCCAAGATCAATAAGACGCTGATGGATCAGGGAGAAGGAGTCATCGGACAGATGGATGATTCCTATGAGGAGTGCGTCCAGTGGTATGAGGAGAGCGGCGGAGAGTACTTTATTCCGTATGAGTTCACTTCCGACTTCAGTTATATATCATATAATGACGGCAAGATCATCAATATAGTCCAGGAGGGATATGACTATTACGGCGGAGCTCACGGTATGCCCTACAGGATATCATACGTGTTCGATCTTAATACCGGCGAAAGACTGGAACTTAAGGATCTGATAACGATAAGTGAAGAGGAACTGGATGAACTCCTGGTGGAGTATGCCACTAAGCATATGAATGAAATAGGGGAATCATACTGGGATGATTATGAGGAGTCGGTGAAGATGTCGGGCGGATATGACTGCCTCGACTTCATCATCGAAGATGACGGAATAGACTTCTTCTATCCGCCTTATCTGCTGACATCATTTGCGGGAGGATTCCAGGATATTGTGGTTCCGTATGAACATCTGGGTGCCACGTTCAGATGATCTGAACCCGGTCGGAATATTATAAGAGGCAGGACAATTATGATGTCCTGCCTTTTTTAATGTA
>Ga0129306_1002370_pt1 | contig 16947 bp, 12 predicted proteins | sample P827metagenome_FD_94438 | JGI IMG/M metagenome (GOLD analysis project Ga0129306, IMG submission 94438) | Capybara group fecal microbial communities from Wisconsin, USA - P827 metagenome | ecosystem: Host-associated > Mammals > Digestive system > Large intestine > Fecal | place: USA: Wisconsin... | reverse complement strand
TTGTTAAAGAGCAAAAAAGAACGACGCGAGTCAAAATTCATATTATTTACAACGTCGCGTCGTTGTGTGTGGCGTATTATAGGGATTTCAGCCGGCTTTGCAACACCTTTTTGCAAAAAATTTTAAAATCGCGATCGAAAGACGATCTTTTCATCAGATCGAACAAAAAAGCCAAAAGTGCGGTTGTTTTTTTAAACGTTTTTTAACTGATGAAGTAGTGCCGGTAAATCCGCCACGGAATCCAATACATAATCCGCCGCCTGCACGGCCGGTTCGGCCAGCGCCTTGCCGGTTTTGACCAAAACGCTGAATTTTACGCCCGCACTTTTGCCTGCCTGCAAATCCTCGAATTTATCGCCCACCATAATGGATTGGCTCGGATCGATATTTAATTCTGCTATGGCTTGCTTTAACATGCCGGCTTTGGGTTTACGGCAATCACAATCCTGTTTATAGTCGCCCTGCCCGTCAGGATGATGAGGACAATAGTAAATGCCGTCCAAATCAACGCCGCGATCCGCCAGCGACCAATCCATCCATTCGGTTAACTGCAAAAATTCCTGCTCGGAAAAATAACCGCGCGCAATCCCCGATTGATTGGTGACGACAACCAGCAAATACCCCATATCTTTCAGTTGTTTAAGCGCCTCAATACTCCCTTCGATAAATTTAAACCGATCGATCTCGTACACATAACCATAATCGACGTTCAGCGTTCCGTCCCGATCCAGAAAAATGGCTTTATTCACGTTCTATCCTTTTGAGTAATAATCAATTCGTTGCATTATGACTCAATTTTCTTCTAACTAATAGCCGAACATTATAAAAATCCGCGCAATAAATATTGACACGGCAATCTAGACGTCTAGAATACCCGTTAAACTTAAATTTAAGCAAATAAACTAAAAGGGCTTATATGATTAAGCTAAAAAATATCAGTAAAATTTTCGATGTTACGGGGAAAAAACTGACTGCACTTGATAATGTCACCCTGGAGGTACCGGCCGGTCAGATTTGCGGCGTTATCGGCGCATCCGGCGCCGGGAAAAGTACCCTTATCCGCTGCGTGAATTTATTAGAAAAGCCGACTTTCGGTTCGGTGACGGTGGACGGCAAAGAACTCACCGCTCTGACAGAACACCAACTGATTCGGGAACGACGTAACATCGGCATGATTTTTCAGCATTTTAATCTGCTGAGTTCGCGTACCGTATTCGGCAATATCGCCTTACCGCTGGAATTAGAAAATACCCCGAAAGAAACCATCAACCGGAAAGTCAATGAGTTACTGGCTTTAGTCGGGCTGACCGACAAAAAAGAGGTTTATCCGGCAAATTTATCCGGCGGCCAAAAGCAACGGGTCGCCATCGCGCGTGCGCTGGCCTGCGATCCGAAAGTGCTGCTGTGCGATGAAGCGACCAGCGCGCTGGATCCGGCTACCACGCAGGCTATTTTAAAATTATTAAAAGAAATCAACCGCACTTTAGGCATTACCATTCTTTTAATTACCCACGAAATGGATGTGGTAAAACGCATCTGCGATCAAGTTGCGGTGATTGATAACGGCAAATTGATCGAACAAGGTTCGGTCAGCGATATTTTTTCCAATCCGAAAACGGAACTGGCGCAGGAATTTATTCGTTCCACCTTTCACATCAGCCTGCCGGACGAATATCTGGAAAATCTGTCACCAACGCCGAAGCATGCAAAATCTTATCCGATTATTAAATTTGAATTTACCGGACGCTCCGTCGATGCGCCGCTGCTGTCACAGGCATCAAAACGGTTCGGCGTGGAACTTAGCATCTTAACCTCGCAGATTGACTATGCCGGCGGCGTCAAATTCGGCTTTACCATTGCGGAAGTGGCAGGCAATGAAGATGCGATTACACAAACCAAAATTTATCTTATGGAAAATAATGTACGCGTGGAGGTTTTAGGCTATGTTTGATGTATTGACTCCGCAAATGTGGAAACTATTATTCCAGGCGACCTTAGAAACATTGTATATGGTGTTTACGTCCGGTTTTTTTGCCGCACTTTTCGGAATTCCGTTAGGAATCGTGGTCTTTATCACGCGTAAAGGTCAAATTAAAGACAATCCGGTACTCAACAATATACTGAATGTCATCGTTAACGTTGGTCGTTCCGTACCTTTTGTGATTTTACTGGTTGCGATCATTCCTTTCACCATGCTACTTATCGGTACATTTATAGGTACCACAGCGGCTATCGTTCCCTTAACCATTGCCGCTATTCCTTTTGTTGCACGTCTGATAGAAAATGCCTTAATGGAAATTCCCAGCGGACTAACCGAAGCGGCTCAAGCGATGGGAGCGACGAATTTTCAGATCATTACCAAATTTTTATTACCGGAAGCACTTGCCAGCATCATTAATGCAATCACAATCACATTGGTTGCCCTGGTGAATTACTCGGCAATGGCGGGTACGGTTGGAGGTGGCGGTTTAGGCTATGTCGGTATTCAATACGGATATCAGATGTATGTGCCTGAAATTTTGCTCGCCACTGTCGTCATACTGGTCATTATGGTACAAATTATTCAGATGGTTGGCGATCGTTTGGTACGCACGTTTAATCATAAATAATATTCAACTTGAAATAAGGAAATCATATGAAATTAAAACATATTTTCAGTATTACATTGCTTACGTCCGCGTTAGCCCTCTCTTCCTCGGCATTTGCGAAAGACGGAAAAATTAAAGTCGGCATCCAAACCGGCCCTGAAATGTCTGTTGCGGAAGTCGCCAAACAGATTGCAAAAGAGAAATATAATCTTGATGTAGAGCTTGTGCCGTTTACCGATTATGTCACGCCGAATGCCGCTTTAGAAAACAAATTAATTGATGCCAACGCATTTCAGCATAAACCTTATTTAGACAGCCAAATCAAAGATCGCGGCTGGACGGATTTAGTGATTGTCGGCAACACGTTCGTTTATCCTATCGCCGCCTATTCCAAAAAAGTCAAAAACATCAATGAACTTAAAGAAGGCGCTACCGTCGCCATTCCAAACGATCCGACAAACGGCGGACGTTCATTATTATTATTGCAGGCGCAAGGGTTAATTAAATTAAAAGATGCCGCCAATCTGACTCAAACCGTATTGGATATCGTTGAGAATCCGAAAAAGCTAAACATCCAAACCTTGGATGCCAATTTAATTCCCCGTGCGTTAGACCAAGTTGACCTTGCAATCATTAACAATACCTTTGCCGGACAAGCCGGTTTATTCCCGAGTCGGGATGCTATTTTTATTGAAGACAAAGATTCCCCTTATGTCAATATTATCGTGGCACGCGACGACAATAAAACCGATCCGGATATACAGAATTTCGTCAAAGCCTATAATACCGATGAAGTTTATCAAAAAGCGATGTCCGAATTCCAAGATTCGGTGGTAAAAGGCTGGTAATTTCGACCGCACTTTTACGATATCCCCGCAGAAAACGGCCAGAATGCCGCTGCGGGGATTTTTTTATCGTTTTTTCGGCTTAATCCAACGCTTTGCCTTTTAATTCCGGAATCAGCACAAGAGTGGCGATCATATCAATGACATAAATCAATGCGAGAAACGCAATGGCAATCGAGAAGGAATAAGCCGACACGATCGCGCCCACCACCACCGGCCCGAACCCGCCGACCGCACGGCCTAAATTAAACAACACATTCTGTGCCGTCGCCCGAGCCTGTGTCGGATAGGCTTCCGCCATTAATGCGCCATAACCGCCCATCATACCGTTCACAAACATACCTAAAAACGCACCGGCAATCAGCATGGCGCTCGGATCAGTCAGTTGTGAATAAGTCAGAATGCTGATGACCGCGCCGAGCTGAAATAAAATAAAACTCGGTTTGCGCCCGAATCTGTCCGCCAGACGACCGAAGATCCAGATGCCGGCCATCATGCCGCATACGGTCACCGCCGTCCAGAGGCCGGATTTGGTTAAACTGAATCCCAGCTGTTTGGACAGAAAATTCGGCATCCAGATCATAATGCCGTAATAACCGAAATTCTGCACCGAAGTCAGAACCACAATGCCGGCGCTGATTTGGGCGGTGGATTTGTCTTTCACCAACAGTTTAAACGCTTCCAGCTTAGACGCTTTACGCATCTCGGTTTGAAGTGCGGTCTGTTTTTGCACAAAAACCGCCGGTTCATGCAATCTGGCACGCAAAAACCACGCCACAAAAGCCGGGAAAATACCGACTACAAACATGCCGCGCCAGCCGATATAAGGCAGCAACAGCGGCGTAAGCAGAGCAGCGGCCAAAACCCCGATTTGCCAGCCCAGCGCCACATAAGACGCCGCTTTCGCGCGATGGCGTGCCGGCCAGGCTTCCGCCGCCAGCGCCATGCCAATGCCGAATTCGCCGCCCAGACCGACACCGGCGATCGTGCGGTAAATCAGCAGATCCCAGTAGCCTTGCGCCAAGGCGCATAACCCGGTGAAAAGCGCAAATAAGACGATCGTCCAGGTTAATACCCGCACCCGTCCGTAACGATCACTCAAAGCGCCGAAAAGAATGCCGCCCGCCACTGCGCCGATTAACGTCCAAGTGACTAATGAGCCGGCTTGCGCAGGCGATAACGCCAGATCGGCGGAAATCGCCGTCAGCATAAAACCGAGAATCAGAAGATCAAACCCGTCCATGGCATAGCCGACGGCGGAACCGATTAAGGCTTTCCAGCCATAATGATTTACTTTGTCTGTCATAGAGAACCCTTTTGCTACTCACAGGTAGCGTTTAAAGTTAAATGAGAGGAGATGATTAAAAAATCGTGGCGTAGTTTAGGGGATTTCCGCTTGTTAGGCAATAAAAAACAACCCCGTATACGAACGGGGTTGTGCGAAGGCAAACCTAAAACCGCTTGCTTATTCTACCGTTACCGCTTTTGCCAGATTACGCGGCTGATCCACATCGGTACCTTTGATTAACGCTACATGATAGGCCAGTAATTGCATCGGCACGGTATAGAAAATCGGTGCGATGATTTCATTAACGGTCGGCATGGTAATAATCTTCATCCCCGGCGCGGCGCTGAATCCGGCTTCACGGTCGGCAAACACATACAGCTGGCCGCCGCGGGCGCGCACTTCCTCAATATTGGATTTCACTTTTTCCAGTAAATCATTGGTCGGCGCCACCACGATCACCGGCATATCCGCATCAATCAGTGCCAGCGGGCCGTGTTTCAGTTCACCGGCGGCATAGGCTTCCGCATGAATATACGAAATTTCTTTTAGCTTCAGCGCCGCTTCCATGGCGATCGGATAATACTCACCGCGACCTAAAAATAGCGCGTGACTTTTTTCGGCGAAATCTTCCGCCAGTTTTTCAATATCCTGATCGAAAACCAGCGCTTTTTCAATTTCGGCCGGTACGGATTGCAACGCTTTAATGATTTCCCGCTCTTTTTCGGCAGAAATCCGCCCGTTTAATTTTCCGATGGCCGTAACTAACATTAACATCGCCGCCAGTTGAGTCGTAAAGGCTTTGGTGGACGCCACACCGATTTCTACGCCGGCGCGGGTCATAAAAGCCAGATCCGATTCGCGTACCAGCGAGGAACCGGCGACATTACAAATAGTCATCGCCGCCATATAGCCTTTTTCTTTAGCCAGACGCAGCGCCGCCAGAGTATCAGCCGTTTCGCCGGATTGCGACAGAGTCAACAGCAAACTGTTCGGACGGGTGACGAATTTGCGGTAACGGAACTCGGACGCGATTTCCACATCGCAGCTCACGCCCGCCAACGCCTCAAACCAATAACGCGCCGTCATACCGGCGTTATAAGAGGTGCCGCAAGCCACGATTTGCACATGCTGTACGTTTTGCAAAATGTCTTTCGCCCCGTTGCCGATACTTTCCACAATCACGTTATCATGGCTGATGCGCCCTTCCATCGTATTGATAAGTGCGGTCGGTTGTTCGAAAATTTCTTTCTGCATAAAGTGGCGGAATTTGCCTTTTTCCGCCGCATCGTTTTCCAGATTGGATTCATGCACTTCACGTTCGACTTGATTACCGTCGGCATCATAAACCTGCACAGCACGGCGGGTCACTTCCGCAATATCCCCTTCTTCCAGAAAGATAAAACGACGGGTAACGCTTAATAATGCCAATTGGTCGGAGGCCAGAAAGTTTTCCCCGATACCGAATCCAATAACCAACGGGCTGCCGGAACGAGCAGCAATCAAGCGGCTCGGATCCTCGCTGTTCATCACCACCATGCCGTAAGCCCCGCTTAACTGGGCAACCACTTTTCGCACCGCTTCCAGTAGGCTTTCGGCGGTTCGCATTTCCCAGTTCACCAAATGGGCGATCACTTCCGTATCGGTCTGTGACAGAAATTCATAACCGCGTGCGGTTAATTCGGCGCGCAATTCTTCATGATTTTCGATAATGCCGTTATGTACCACGGCAAAGGTGCCGGATACATGGGGATGGGCATTGGCTTCCGACGGTTCGCCGTGTGTCGCCCAGCGGGTGTGCGCAATGCCCGTACCGCCGCTTAAAGGATGTTTTTCCACCGCCTCATCCAGCGCGTTGACTTTGCCCAAACAACGTACGCGCTGTAATTCGTGTTGTTCGTTCACTACCGCTAATCCCGCCGAATCATAGCCCCGGTATTCTAACCGGTGTAATCCGTTGATTAAGATTTCAGCCACATCGCGTTGTGCTACCGCACCGACAATACCACACATAATTTTTCCTTCATTGATTAAAAAAAGTTAATTTTATACCGCACTTACCCGGATCACTTCCGTGCCGTGCGTCTCGATCGCCTGTTTGCTTTTATTGCTCAGCAAATCATCGGTAATCAAAATATCGATCTGCTGCCAGGTTAATTCCAGATTCGGCATTTTTCTGCCGATTTTATGGGATTCCACCATCACAATCACTTCGCGGGAAACCGCCGCCATTACCTGACTTAATCCCACCAGCTCATTGAAGGTGGTCGTTCCTCTTTCCAGATCGATACCGTCCGCACCGATAAATAACTGGTCGAAATTATAGGAACGCAACACCTGCTCCGCCACTTTGCCCTGAAACGATTCGGAACGGGTATCCCAAGTTCCGCCGGTCATCAGCAGAGTCGGTTCATTTTCCAGCGCCCGCAATTCCGTCGCCACCGACAAGGAATTGGTCATCACCACCAGCCCCTGTTTTTTATTCAGTTGTTTAATCAGCGCCGCCGTGGTGCTGCCACTGTCCACAATAATCCGATTATGATCGCGGATACGTTCCGCCGCCGCTTTGGCAATAGACAACTTTCGTTTCGAAAGCACTTCTTCCTGCGGTTCATCAATCAGTTCGTTCGGCATCAGAATCGCTCCGCCGTAACGACGCAACAGAAAGCCGTTATTTTCCAGTGCGGTCAGATCCTTACGAATAGTGACTTCCGAGGTGTCAAACAACTGCACCAGACGTTCAACACTGACTTCGCCCTGTTCCTGCAAAAGCTGCATGATCATATGCCGGCGCTGCTGCGAATTGCGTTGCTGAAAGTTTCGTTTCATTAAAGATCCTCAGAATAAGTTTCGGTTCGAAATACTATAGAAATTTTCACCCGCTGTAAACCTATTTTTGCCGCCGCGGCTAATTTCATGCCAATAAAAAACCCTGCATCAGCGCAGGGTTTTATTAAGAAAACGTAAATATAATTATTTAACAGAATCTTTTAATGCTTTACCAGCAACGAAAGCCGGTACTTTGGACGCAGCGATTTGGATTTCGGCACCAGTTTGCGGATTACGACCTGTACGCGCTTTGCGTTCATTTACTTTGAATGTACCAAAGCCGATTAATTGTACAGGCTCACCTGCTTTTAAGCTACCCGCGATAGCGTCTAATGTAGCTTCTAATGCCGCTTTAGCTTGTTTTTTGTTTAATTCTGCTGCATTTGCAATAGCATCAATTAAATCCGTTTTGTTCATAAATTAGTACCTTCTATTTCTATTCAATTTTTTCAATAGCGTCAGGTTAAACTCCTAATGTCCTGACAGCCAGAACCACTGTAATCACAGCAGGGTAAAGCATAATCTAAGTTTTGTGTAATGCAAAGCAATATATATAAAAATTGCAATACAAGTCACATTATCGCTCAATTTCTATACCGATATTGGAGATCCCCGCCGTCCGCAGCTCATTTTTCAGGGTTAAAATCAACGTCACATCGCGTTCCTCACAGTCATTCAGCGCGCGGTAAATCTGCCATTGCACATCCAGTTCCGCTTCAATTTCCGGCTGTTTTTTTAATTCCGGCTCGGAAAATTCGCGCTCGGTTCGGGTTTCCAGCACGCCGATAACGGTTTGCAGCGACAGCAGACTGAGTTTTACCGCCTGTGTCAGCGTCGCGCCGGCAATAATGCCGTGCAACAGCTCGGCCAATCCTTCGCAGGCATCCTGTGCGGGCACGACACCGTAAAAATCATAATCGTTAACATCGGGAATCATCGGCGCCAGCTTTTCCAGCTGATTTTCAAAGTTGATTTTAGCCCCTTTCACGGTCAAATGTTCCCACACCAGATTTAAAATCGCCTGATAGGCGCGGGCATGCGCCGGCTGGTCGGTCATCTGACAAAACAGCTGAAAATTGGGGTACATCCGCTCGCACAAACAGGCCATAAAAGTGATATGCTGCCAGCTGTCGAATTTTTCTAATCGTTTATGTATCGGATTTCGCATAAATTTCTACCGCACTTTATGATGATAAGGTTGAGAATAGCGATGCACCGCATCAACCAACACCTGCGGGCTTAATACCGGCACATCCTGATGAATGCCGTGCCCCAGATTAAAGACATGACCGCTGCCGTCACCGAAATCAGCCAGAATGCGTTTTACTTCATCTTCAATCCGGGCCGGCGGGGCATACAGCACGCAAGGATCCAGATTTCCCTGCAAGGCCACTTTATGCCCGATGCGCGCTCTGGCTTCGGCCAGATTGACCGTCCAATCCAGTCCCACGGCATCACAGCCCGTCTCTGCAATCGCCTCCAGCCATAAACCGCCGCCCTTGGTAAATAACGTGACCGGCACTTTGCGCCCGTCATATTCACGCAGCAGATTATCCACAATTCGGTGCATATATTGCAGTGAAAAATCCTTGTATTCACGGTGTGCCAGCACGCCGCCCCAAGTGTCGAAAATCATCAGCGCCTGCGCGCCGGCCTTAATCTGCGCATTCAGATACAGGGTTACCGCCTGCGCCACTTTATCCAATAAACGGTGTAATAAGTGCGGTTCACAATACAACATTTTTTTGATAGTGCCGAAGGTTTTACTGCTGCCGCCTTCCACCATATAAGTCGCTAATGTCCAAGGACTGCCGGAAAAGCCGATTAACGGCACCTCGCCGTTCAGTTCGCAGCGAATGGTACGCACGGCGTTCATCACATACTGTAGTTCCTGCTCCGGGTCGGGAATCGGCAGATTATCCACCGCCTGACGGGAGTCAATCGGGCGGGCGAATTTCGGCCCTTCCCCGGCGCCGAAGCTCAGCCCCAATCCCATGGCATCGGGTATGGTCAAAATATCGGAAAACAAAATCGCTGCATCAAGTGCATAGCGACGTAAAGGTTGCAGCGTAACTTCACAGGCCAAATCGGCATGACGGCACAGCGCCATAAAATCCCCCGCCTGAGCCCGGGTGGCACGGTATTCCGGCAGATAACGCCCGGCCTGACGCATCATCCAGACCGGCGTCATATCCACGGGTTGACGCAATAATGCTCTCAAATAACGATCATTTTTCAGTATTGTCATAGTATGTTCTTGTGATATCAATGAATGCTAAGCGCGGAGAGTAACGAATCAATCCGCAGCGTGTTTACAAATATCCAGTGTGGCACGAATCAGCCTCAATGCAATCGTGCCTTCCGGCGGTAACGGCGGCAGCGCCTGATCATAACGGAACCATTGCGCATCGTACAATTCGGCTTCCTGTAAACGGATATCGCCGCTTGCGTAATCGGCTAAAAAGCCGACCATTTGTGAATTGGGAAACGCCCAGGGCTGGCTGCCGAAATAACGCACGTTTTTCACCTTGATGCCGGTTTCTTCAAACACTTCCCGATGTACGGTCTGTTCAAAGGTTTCGCCGACTTCCACAAATCCCGCCAGCGTCGTGTACATGTCGCCCCGATGCCGCTGATGATTGGCCAGCAAAATTTCCTTTCCTCGTCGCACCGCCACAATAATGGACGGGCAAATCACCGGATAAGTACGGTATCCGCATTGCGGATTGACACATTGCACCGCCCATTCGTCTTGCGTAATCCGGGTCTCGGCGCCGCATTTGCCGCAGAATTTATGGGTCTGGAAAAAATGATTCAGTTCCGCACCACGTCCCAGCAGATTAAAAGTGCGTTCCGGTAAATAAAGCTGATCGCGCAGCGACACATATTCCCGCGGATCATCCTCCCTTTCTTCCACCAGCCATAACGGCTGCTGCTCCAGCGCACCGATAACCATGCCGTTTCGTCCCTGCAACGCAAATTCCGACGCTTTGCCGTGAGGCAATTTATGCCCATGCAAATGCAGTGTCGAACCGCGGGTTAATAACCAGAATCCGCTGTCATCAGGTTGTATCGGTTTCATTATGCCACCTTAAAAATAAACGATATTATGCAGCGCGCAGCGCCCCGACAACATCCGTCATCGCGCAACGACTGCCTCATCGCGAAAATAAGTCAAAAAATAACCGCACTTTTCTGCGCGGAAAGTGCGGTTATTATAAAGTGATTCCGGCATTTTAGCGAATAAATAAAATCCGTCCGTTGCGGCGTACCGAAATCAGGCAACGGCCGAATTGCCTGCTCAGGCTACCACTGATAGCCGATACTTGCCGCCGCGCCGGTATCGCCGCGCGAGTTGGTATTCACACTGAACTTCACGCCCATTTTACCGTTATCCGATAAGCGTGAATAACCGACCGCCACGGCGCTTTCGCCGCGGTAAGCCCCGGCACCGGCAGACACCATGGAACGACCCGGCAACGTGGCGTGATACAAGCCCGCCGAAGCTAACGCCCCCGCAACACCGCCGCGTAAGTCTTTATCCACTTTATTAATGTGGCTGCCGAGATGATTAACCGCATGATCAAGCTGCGATTTATTTACCGCATCGCCCGGATTTACCCCCGGCGCCACATTGGTAATGGTGGCGTTGTTGACGTTCACGTTCGCTCGACCCTGTGCGTCGGTTTCCAGACCGATTTTGGTGCCGCCATGGGCGATCGAACGGATATTATTCAGATCGCCTTCGACGCTGACCTTATACGCCGAGCCGTTCGCACCGTCCGTGGTCGTCACCTTCACGTTATTACCGGCCACCACTTTCGTTTTATTGGCTTTCAGCTGTTTCACCGTGACGGCATCATTATCGTTAACCCCTTCTTTCACATTGGAAATGGTGGTGTTTCCGGCATCAATGCCCGCTTTGGTCACACTCGGCCCGCCTTGTACGGTCAGCCCCTCGTTGTTGACCTTGGTATCACCGATCGTCACGGATCCCGCTTTTGTCAGGTTCACATCTTTCGCCAACTGAACGCTTAAGGTATCGGAACCGTTCGCTTTTACGTTGATATTGCCGGCGGCGGCATTAAAGTTATCGGAGGCCTGTTTATCCACGCCTTCGCCGACAATATTCACCTGCGAATTCAGTTTATGCGCATTCACCACGCCATTATTACCGGCAAATTTCAGCCCGTCATCCATGGATGCGACCTCGCGCGTCACACTGCTTCCGTCGGTATAAACGATACGCGTCGTTGATGAACCGTCCAGCACGGTTGTGCCGTTTTGCACCTGAATCGTCGCCGACGCACCGTTTTTACCGTCCGCACCCGGCGCGCCGGTTAAGCCGATGGAACCGTCCTTACCGTTCAGCACCACGCTTGCACCGTCTTTGCCTTTTGCACCGATCACGCCGTCAACGCCGTCCGCGCCATCACGACCGGCAATCACGCTGCCGTTACCGGAGATGCTCACGCCGTCTTTGCCGTCCGCACCTTTCACCCCGATAGCGCCGGCTTTGCCGTCTTTACCGTTCACCGATACCTCGCCGGCCAAACCAACTTCCAAGGCTTTATCCGTACCGTTGGCGGTTACGGTTACCCCGTCCTTACCTTTGATCCGGATAGTTTTACCCAAGTCCTGCTTCACTTCGTTGCCGTTATCGTCGCTCAGACCGAAACCGCCGTTGCCCTCGGCGGATGTGATATTGCTCACCGCGTCTTTCAGATCGCCGACATTCACGCCGTTATTCAGCATATTGCCCGTCGCATCGGTTAATTTCACTTTATTACCGCTGTCGTCTTTCAGACCGCTGTCCAGGCCGGTAATTTGTTTACCCGCAACATTAATGCCGTCTTTCGTCACACTTGGGCCGCCGGTAATGGTTAGGCCGTTGTTATTCACTACGGCATCGCCGACCGTGACGGAACCGTCTTTCGTCAGGTTAATATCTTTTGCCAGCTGAACGGTTAAGGTATCCGCCCCGTCTGCTTTTACATTGATATTTCCTGCCGCACCGGTGAAGTTTTCCGACGCGGCTTTATCTACACCTTCACCGACAATTTTCACTTTACTGTTCAGTTTATATGCGTTAACCACTTCATTGTTACCGGTGAAATTCAGACCGTCGTTTAAAGTCGCCACTTGCTCTTTGCTGCCGTCGGCTTTCTCATACACAATACGGGTTTTGCTTTCGCCGTTTGCGCCGTCATTGCCGTCCAGACCTTTCGCGCCATTTTCAACTTTGACGCTGACTTGACCGTCTTTACCGTCTTTGCCGTCCACGCCGTTAAACACCAGCGCGTCTTTGGTGATAGTGGTGCCGTCTTTACCGTCGGCGCCTTTCACCCCGATAGTACCGTCTTTACCATCTTTGCCCTGCACGAGCACATCACCGGCCAAACCGACTTCCAAGGCTTTGGTCGCGGCATTTGCGGTTACCGCCACACCGTCTTTGCCTTTAATCTGGATAGTATTACCCAAATCCTGTTTAATTGCGTTGCCGTTATCGTCGCTCAGACCGAAACCGCCTCCGCTCTGCGCCGAAGTGAGGTTGCTGACCGAGTCTTTCAGATCGCCGACATTCACCGCATTATTCAGCACATCGCCGCTTGCTTCGGTTAATTTCACCTTGCTGCCGTCGGCGGCTTTTAATCCGCTGTCAATCTGGCTTATCTGTTTTCCGGCGCCATTAATACCGCTCTTCGTGATACTCGGGCCGCCATTGATAACCAATCCATTATCATTTAAGGTCGAATTCCCGGTAATCACCGAGTTAAAGATCGGATTTTCCGCAATTTTAACCACCAGTTCACCGTTTTCACTATCGACACGCACATTCGCCGAAGAGGCCAGTGCTTCATTTGCCAGCGTACCGGCAACTTTCAGCGTTTGTCCCAGTTGTTTTTTGATGACTTCGCCCTGATTACCGACAAACTTCAGGCCGTCTTCCAAGGTTGCAACCTGATGCGAATTGCCGTCTTTATCGGTATAAACGATACGGGTCAGGTTTTCGCCGGATTTGCCGTTAATCCCCGCTTGGCCGTCAATAACGGTTAATGTCGCATTGGCGCCCGGTTGACCGTCCGCACCGTCGCGGCCGTTGATAGCAATTGAACCGTTGCCGTTAATCACCACTCCGTCCTTACCATCTTTACCGTTCACGCCGATAATACCGTCCTTGCCGTTCTTACCGCCGATAGTCAGGTTTTCATTTAACGCAAAGGTCACATTATTGTTTTCTTTCGCGATCACAATATTGCCGTCGTTATTCGCCAAATCCACGGTGGCATTCGGCGCAACCTGAGAGCTGTCAGTACTGTTTACCGTTAAATTCCAACCCGCCGCAGCCGTGGCATTTACGGCGTCCAGCTGATCTTTATTCACCGCATCGGTGCCGTTTACCCCCGGTGCGACGTTTGTGATCACTTTATTTCCGGCATTTATACCGCTCTTTGTGATACTCGGGCCGTTTGTAATGATTAAGCCGTTATTAGTCAGTACGGAATCGCCTATAGTCACCGAACCTGTTGCAGTCAGATTAAGATTTTTCGCCAGCTGAACGGTTAAAGTATCCGAGCCGTTAGCCTGTACATTGATATTACCCGCGGCACTGGCAAAACTGTCGGACTGGGCTTTATCCACTCCCTCACCCAATACTTTTACTTTCGTATTCAGTTTGTGAGCATTAACCACCTCATTATTACCGGTAAAGTTCAAACCGTCGTTTAAGGTCGCAACGGTTTCTGTCTCACCGTTCGGTTTTTCATACACAATACGGGTTTTGCTTTCGCCGTTCGCTCCGTCATTGCCATCCAGACCTTTCGCACCGTTTACCACGCTAATATTCGCTGAGGCACCGTCACTACCGTCCACACCTTTCGGACCGGTTAAGCCGATCGAACCGTCTTTACCGTTCAGTACCACGCTGGCGCCGTCTTTACCGCGCGCACCGATCAGACCATCAACGCCGTCCACACCGTCACGACCGGCAATCACAGTGCCATTACCGGAGATATTCACACCGTCTTTACCGTCCGCCCCTTTCACGCCGATAGCGCCGTCTTTGCCGTCCTTACCGCTTACGGATACTTCACCGGCTAACGCCACTTCCAGCGCCTTATTCGCAACATCGGCGGTTACCGTTACGCCATCTTTACCTTTAATCTGGATAGTTTTACCCAAATCTTGTTTGACTGCGTTGCCGTTATCGTCGGTCAGACCGAAGCCGCCGTTACCGTCAGCTGAAGTAATATCACTGACTGCCTCTTTCAGATCGCCGACATTCACACCGTTATTCAGCATATCGCCGCTGGCATTAGCCAATGCCACTTTGTTGTTATCGCCGTCTTTCAGCCCGCTATCCAGATTGGTAATTTGTTTATTACTAACGTTAATACCGTCTTTCGTAACGCTCGGACCGTTATGAATGCTTAAGCCGCTATCGCTTAACACCGAATCGCCGGTCGTCACAGTGGTAAAGATCGGGTTCTCCGCGATTTTAACCACTAACTTACCGCCTTCGCTATCGACACGAATATTTTGCGCTGAAGCCGCCACGCTGTTTGCTAACGCTCCCACAACCTCCAAGGTCTCACCTAACTGTTTCGCTATCGTGTCACCCTGATTACCGGCAAATTTCAAGCCGTCTTCCAAAGTTGCGACCTGATGCGGATTGCCGTCTTTATCGGTATAAACGATACGGGTCAGACTGTCGCCGTTCTTGCCGTTAATGCCCGGCTTACCGTTTTGCACCGTAATATTCGCCGACGCGCTCGTACCGTCACTACCCGGCAAACCGGTTAAACCGATAGTACCGTTCGCACCATCCAGACCGATTTTACCGTCCTGACCGGCTTTGCCGCCGATAGTTAATGCGTCATTCAGTCCGAAGAGCACATTATTATCTTTTTTACTGATAACAATATTGCCATCATTATTCGCCAAATCCACGGTGGCATTCGGCGCAACCTTAGAACTGTTAGAGCTGTTTACCGTTAGACTCCAACCCGCTGCCGCCGTGGCATTTACGGCGTCCAGCTGATCTTTATTCACCGCATCAGTGCCGTTTACCGCCTGTGCGACGTTTGTGATCACTTTATTTCCGGCATTTATACCGCTCTTTGTAATATTCGGGCCGTTTGCAATAGTTAAGCCGTTATCGCTTAACGTCGCATCTCCGGTCGTTACGGTGGTAAAGGTCGGGTTTGCCGTAGTCGCGATACTTATCGTATTACCCGTTTGGGTAAGATTAATATTGCTACCGCCATCAAGTGTCACGACAGCACCCATACCCACTTTCGATTCGGACTTACCGGTGGTATTGCCCGATGTGGTGAGCGTCCAGCCTTTAGCCACTTCCGTATTTAAGTTGGTCACATTCTGGTTAGTTTGATGTAACTGGCTACCGTTTACCGCGTCTGTTGAGCTTGCCGATACTTCACCGGCTGCGACATTGGTGATTTTCTTATCACCGGCATTAATACCATCCGCGGTAACCTTGACATCACCGACGGTTAATCCCGTCGTATTAAATACATTACCACCGGCAGTCACACTACTTACACTAATATTATCCGCCAGACTTAACTGCACACCACCGTTAATGGTTTCACTGACGATATTGTTATTGCCTGCCGTCACATTTAATGTATCGCCCAACTGGTATTGTTTAGCTGTCGTACCGTTACCGAATTTAATCCCTTTTGCGATATTTTCCGCGTTTTTGCTAATATTTTGCGTATTTTGCGTAATATTCTGCGTATTGGTCGCAACATTTGAGTTGGTTGTATTCAACCCGTCATTTAAGGTTTGAATCGCGTTTGTATTATTCGTGATATTTTGTGTATTGTTTGCCACAGTCGCGTTTGTCGCGTTTAGACCGTCTTTTACGGTATTAATCGCATTGGCATTATTGGTGATATTTGCCGAATTATTCGCCACATTAGCATTAGTTGCATTCAGCTGGCTTAAATTCACCGCATCGGTATCTGACGTACCATTAGACACATTGGTGATCTTGTGACTGCCGGCATCAATACCTGTTGTCGCAACTTTAACATCACCGACGCTCAAACCGGTTTCGTTTAAAACATTACCGCCCGCAGTCACGCTACTTACACTAATATTATCCACCAGACTTAACTGCACACCACCGTTAATGGTTTCACTGACGATATTGTTATTGCCTGCCGTGACATTTAATGTATCGCCCAGCTGGTATTGTTTAGCTGTCGTACCGTCACCGAATTTAATCCCTTTATCAACCGCACTTTTCGCATCCACACCTTTTGTGATATCCGCTTTCGTTGCCGACGATAAATCAACCGCATATTCGGTTACATTATTGGCTTTTTCCGTTGCCGTGATAGTTATTGCCTCCGAGGCATTAACCACTGTCGCC
>Ga0129306_1002369_pt1 | contig 16967 bp, 15 predicted proteins | sample P827metagenome_FD_94438 | JGI IMG/M metagenome (GOLD analysis project Ga0129306, IMG submission 94438) | Capybara group fecal microbial communities from Wisconsin, USA - P827 metagenome | ecosystem: Host-associated > Mammals > Digestive system > Large intestine > Fecal | place: USA: Wisconsin... | reverse complement strand
TTACTACACCGAAAGAGGTGTTACTTGTTTAAGTTGATTGAACCGCCGTGTACCGAACGGTACGCACGGTGGTGTGAGAGGTCGGAATTTCTCAATTAAGAGAAATTCCTCCTACTCGATTATATATATTGACTTTTGCTGGGAGCGAAAACAGACTGTATTTCGAAACTCAACTTTGCGGGAGAATGGGGATAGCGACTGAAAAAGGCTTTTTCAATACGCTGAGTAACCATAACCGCGTTGTCAAAAGTGGCATTCGGAAACAGAATTAATAATTGTGTCGGACTGCACATGGAAAAAATGTCTCCCTTGCGTAGGGATTCCCGAAGCAAATCTTTTAGCCGACCTATGCAGATGGATAGGCTGCGTTTACTGAGGGGGGAATCGTTATAATCCGTAACGGACAGCACAATAAGCTGAAGATCCATATGTGTTCGCTCCAGACCGTTTACCATAGCCTGGTAGAGGTTGGCAAAGGAATCATAATCAAAATAGAGGGCGCCTTTTTGAGCCAAGGCAGTCTCCATAAGGTGTTTTTGGATCGTGGTACTGTCTATGGTGGTATTTTGGCATTCGATGGTAGCCTTTCGGTATAGTTTTTTGATTTCGGGAGAAGGTTTGGTCCCGAAATTATGATGCAGCATATCGGTTAATTGCTGATAAAGCTTTAAAATATCATCCAATCGTCCCTGAATAATCAAAATCTGCATCTGATGTAAGTAAAAGCGTTCTTCGTATGGATCAATGGAATGAACGATTTTCAAAAGATCCAAAGCGGATTGATAATCCTGCCCTGATTCATAAATGGAGAGCAGGCTTTCAGCAGCTTCTATAAATAAATTATGATAATAGGTACTAATCGGAACAATCCAGGATTCATCAGAAAATTTCGTAAGAAAATCCCCGCGATATAAATCCAACGCCTGACGTAATATTTCAGAACGGCGAACCGGATCCATTTCTTTTCTGGCAGTTTGCACCAAAGCTTCAAAACGGTCAATATCCAATTCATAAGGAAAATCCGGATTTAGAAAGTATTCTCCTTTTTTGGAAAGGAATAAATCCTGACTGACTTCTTTGCCCAGAGGGGTAAGAAGTACGCGGAGACGGTGAAAAAGCGTCTTTAAGGCATTTTGCGGATTGCTGCTTCCTTTAAATTCATCTCCGAAATAGGAAAGGATTTTGTCGGATGGAACTTTGGAATTGCGATTATAAACCAAAAGCGCCAGCAACAACCAGATTTTCTTGGCGCGATTATCCTTATCTGTGATTGCTTCTCCATGATACTCCAATTCTAAAGAGCCAAGCATCTTGATATAGACAATCTGAGAATGCATGATGAAACCTCCCTGTGATTATTTTACCTAATCCCTATTTATATTAGCACAATATGAAAAAGTTTTCACCTCAAATTCAAAAAGGAATGCAATAATAAAACAAAAGGCAAGAAAAAAGTGAGGAAATGAATGAGAAAAAAGTATATTTCTGTTATGATATGTATATGTTTAGGGCTTTTGCTTGGAATAGTATCTCCCGCCATTTCTGCAAAAAACGTTTTTGCGGCAGAAAGTGGGAAAGAGGAAAATGACGAGATGTGCATTGATTATTCCAACCAAAAGAAGGGATATGTGCGTGTAAAATACAAAAATGCTACGGACAAGAAGCTGAAAGCCCAGGTGACAGGCCCCTCCAAGGTGGTTTATACCTATGATCTGAAAGCGAAAAAGTGGGCGAAATTCCCGCTGACGGACGGAAACGGAACCTATAAGGTAAAGGTTTTCAAAAATGTAGTGGGAAAAAGCTACGCAACCGTGGGAGCCTGCGAGTTTTCCGTAAAGCTTAGCAGTTCAAGGGCACCGTTTTTAACTTCGAATCAGTACATCGATTATACGAAGAAGACCAAGTGCGTGAAGAAGGCCAAGACCTTATGCAAGAAGTCCAAGACTGAAATGAAGAAAGTTAAGAAGATTTATAAATGGACTTTGAAGTATTTTAGCTATGACAGGGAAAAAGCGAAGAACGTACAAAGCGGTTATCTTCCGGATTTAGATAAGGTGTATAAGGCGAAAAAGGGAATCTGCTTTGACTATGCCGCCACCATGGTGGCAATGCTTCGCAGCCAAAAGGTGGCGGCCAAGCTGGTAATCGGGTACGCGGGAAGTGCGTATCATGCGTGGATTAATGTTTACACCAAAAAGGACGGTTGGATTACGGGAGCTATATATTTTGACGGAAGTAAGTGGAATATGATGGATCCAACCTTTGCGGATTCCGGAAATTCCAGCAAGGATATTATGAATTATATTGGTGACGGAAGCAATTATACGGCAAAGTATATCTATTAGAATCACAAAGAAATCAGGTGGAGGCAGGCATGAAGAAATTAACCCTATCAAGAGAATATCTGGCGGCATTTGCTTTGCAGATGGCATTTTTAATCCACGCCGGCATTAATATGGCGGATGGAATTCACCTTTTGGCGGAGGATGAGAAAAATACGAAAGTAAAGAAGCTTTTGGAGAATATTGCCGGACAGATGGATGATGGAGTGCCCTTGTCTGATGCTATGCGAAGTTGCGGTGGCTTTCCGGAATATGTAATCAATATGACCATTACGGGAGAGACTACCGGAAGGATTGAGACGGCATTTCAGGCAATGGCGGAGCATTATGAAACACAGCGGCAGTTTAATCAGCGAATCCGCAGTGCGGTAATGTATCCCGTGGTATTGATGATGTTGATGTTAATTATTATTGGAATCCTTCTGATTAAGGTAATACCCATTTTTGAATCGGTGTACAGACAATTGGGCGGTAAGCTGGAAGGCATGGGAGCAGGACTGTTTAAGCTGGGACAGGCATTAAATTCGGCGCTTCCGACGATTGGAATAATTGCTGTGATTTTATTGGTTGTGGGCATGATTATTTGGTATTCGGCAGCCTTCCGTTATCACCTTGTGCGGGGATACAAAAGAGTATTCGGAGAGTACGGCATTACCAAAAAGGTGGGAATGGCACGATTTGCATCCGCCTTATCCATGGGAATGCTAAGTGGTTTGCCAATCGAGGAAGCTATGCGAATGGCAATGAATTTCCATGAGGAATCCCCGGGAATGAAGCAACGGTATGAGGAGTGCCTGCAGAAGCTGGAAAGCGGCAATCCCTTGGCGGATGCGTTAAACGAATCGAAGATTTTTTCACCGCTGTATTGTCGTATGCTGGCCATTGGCGTTAAAAGCGGAGCCGGGGACAGCGTTATGTCAGAGATTGCAAAACGATTGGAAACAGATGCGATGCAGGCCATTGATGAGACGGTAGCCAGAATTGAACCTACTATCGTTATTTTTACTTCGGTAATTGTAGGAGTGATTTTACTATCAGTCATGTTACCGCTGTTAAATATCATGTCTACCATTGCGTAAAAGAGGTTGGGCTATGAATCGGAGAAAAAGAGATCGAATCGGATACTTTTTCCGCTTGATGGGAATGCATATTATAATGGGAGTAGCCATTATATTTCTTTTGCGTGCCATTGGTAATGTGGAAAAGGGCGGCGAAAAGGAAGCACAAAAGCAGTTGGAGGACACCATCAAGAAAGTGGTGGTAAACTGTTATGCCACAGAAGGTACATACCCCCCAACTTTGAAGTATGTGGAAAAGTATTATGGGGTGCTCATTGACCATGATACCTATGATGTTTTTTACGAGATTGTGGGAGATAATATTATGCCGGAGATTACAGTAGTGCGTAAAAAGACGGCAAAAGGGGAAGTAGCGAATGAATAAGACGGAGAAACGATACAACATAGACAGCGTTTTTGTCCTGCTTTTGTTTGCAGTATTTGCAGGCTGTATTCTGCTGGTTCTTTTATTTGGAGCTTCCTCCTATGAGTCACTGATTAAGCGGGACACAAAAGCCTATGACAGCCGGACGGCAGTTTCATATATTGCAGCAAAGCTTCGACACAGCGACGAGAAAAACAGCATTTTTGTAGGCTCTTTTTCTGACCGTACAGATGAATCAAAGGATGATATTACTACCTTATATTTGAAATATCCTACGGATGAAGGAAACTATTACACGAAGATTTATTACTATGATGGATATATCCGGGAGGTTTTGTGCGCTGATAAGTCAGGGTTGAAGCCGGAGGATGGAAACGAGATTTTAAAAGCGAAAGGGATGGTTTTCCTGCAGAAAGGAAAAGTTGTGACGGTCACCATTCAAAATAGTGATAATTCTGTGAACAGTCTGTCTTTTTGCCCGAGAAGCGACCAGGAGGTAACGGAAGATGGAGAGTAGGAGTAAATCGCCGCTTGCATTAATGGAGCAGGTAATTATGGTTCTGGTTTTTGCCTTGGCTGCTGCGATTTGTGTCCAGGCATTTGTTACCGCAAGAAGCCTGTCGATTCAGTCAAAGACCAAGGATGAGGCCATGGAAGTCTGCCGGAATGTGGCGGAGGAATATAAAGCCACGCAGCCGGATTCTGCGCCGGAAGATATTTGCTATAATGAAGACTGGCAAGTTGATATTAAGGAAGTTGCTTATCGGGTGCAGTATTTTGTTGAGAATGAAAATGAATATCACATTTGCGGACGACTGGTTGTAATGGATGAGCAGAAAAAGAAGGTTGTTTGTCAATTACGACTGGCCTGGCAGAAGGGAGGCAGCCATGAATAGGAGAGCAATACTGATGCCTATTGGCGGAAGTTCCCTTTTAGTTATTTTTTCCGTGCTGACCTTGTCTGTGTTTGCCCTATTGGGATTGTCAACAGTACGGGCAGGATTACGCCTTGCAGAAGGAAATCGAAAGGCAACGGAACAATATTATGAAGCAGACCGCAGGGCTGAAGATATTTTGGCAGAACTTAGGCAGGGGAAATTGCCGGAGGGTGTTGAGGCGCAGGGGAATGTATTTGCCTACTCAGTGCCCATATCCAAAACCCAGGTATTAAGTGTGGTTGTAACCGTAGAGAAAGAGAATTACGAAATACATCAATGGAAGGCCATTAACAGTAAAGAATGGAATCCAGACGAATATATTAAGGTGTGGACACCGGATTAGGGAGAAGACTATGAGCGAGTATTTAGACAAAATGGAAGAATACCTGAAGAAGGCGGTAGAGGCACATGCTTCGGACATTTTTATTATTGCCGGAGGCCACATCAGCTATAAGGTAGAAGGAAAGATTAAAGATCTTTCGGAGGAAAAAGTTTTTGCGGATCAGACCAAGGAACTGATTCGGGCAATTTATGAAATGGCGGGGCGTTCCATGGAGCGGTTCGAGGAAACAGGAGATGATGATTACTCTTTTGCCAGAGCGGGATTGGCGCGCTTCCGTGTGAACGCGTACCGGCAGAGAGGTTCTCTGGCTGCGGTAATTCGTATTGTTCAATTTGAAATTCCGGATTATCAAAGTCTGGGCATACCGGAAGAGATTATGAAAATTGCAAGACAGCAACACGGAATGGTTATTTTTTCCGGAACAGCAGGAAGTGGAAAATCCACCACCCAGGCATGCATCATCAATAAGATTAATCAGGAGCGGCGAGCTCACGTCATTACTTTGGAGGATCCGATTGAGTATCTTCATCGTAATAACCGATGTATTATCAGCCAAAGAGAGATTGCCATTGATACCAATGATTATATCAGTGCGTTGCGTGCATGTCTTCGTCAGGCGCCGGATGTTATTCAGCTGGGTGAAATGCGTGATTTTGAAACAATCCGCACAGCTATGACGGCAGCGGAAACCGGTCATTTGTTGTTGGCAACGTTACATACCAAGGGAGCTGTCAATACCATTGACCGTATTATTGATACCTTTCCGTCTCAGCAACAGACGCAGATTCGGACACAGCTGTCCATGGTTTTAAATACGGTGGTATCCCAACAGCTGGTACCGGGAGTGGATGGGCGAATGGTGCCTGCTTTTGAGATTATGAATATGAACAGTGCCATTCGAAATATGATTCGTGACAATAAAAATTACCAGATTGATAATGTGATTCAGGCCTCTTCGGCAGAGGGTATGATTTCTATGGATCAGTCTTTGATTAATCTGGTTGGTGCCGGAAAGATTTCGCCCCAGACCGCAGTTTCTTACGCATTTAACGGAGAACAGGTGGCGAGAAAAGTTTTGAAATAAAAAATTGAAAAATGTAAATAAATACCTAAAATGTATCTAAAAATGTATCTCCTTTATGATATAGTACCCATATAACATGTTGAAACTATAATTATGTGTGTTTAGGTGGGAGATTATATGAGAAGAGCAAAGAAAAGAGTTCTTGCAACATTTTTGGTACTGGTGATGACCATTGGATTAATCAGTGCAAACGGAATTATTGCAAGAGCAGAAGATTCTGAAACGCCAACGGAAACAACCGGAGGCGGTGGAACCCCGGAAGGAACAACTGAGGGGGAACAGGAGCAGAAGCCTGATGAACAGCAGGGAGGTGAAGCAACCGATACTTCGGTAGCTACACAGACTCCGCAACCGGCAGGAACAGAGGGAGAAGGACAGAACGATACGCAGGAACCGGCAGCAGGTGAAACTCCGGCAGGACAGGAACAGGCAGCACAGCCGGCAGCCCAGAGTCAAACAGTAAACGGAAAGCCGCTTTTCATTACCAGATACAGTCCGGTAGAAAGAAAATGGTATGTGGATGCAAGCTTTGAGTTTGCACCGGATGAATCAGGATTTGCGAATACCTTTGATTTTGAAACAACAACGGATGCAAAGAATACTAACAAGAGAGTTGAATATATCGGCGATCAGGAAACAGAAATTTTAGAAGCAGTTCGACATCTTTATGGTGAAGCTGCAGAAGCATTTCTATTGAAAACGGATGAGAGTGGCAACAGAGTTTATAAGTTGTTGGAACTCAACGTTCAAGAAGGTAAGGTATGTGCGGACGTGCGGTTGGCTGAGGAGGAAGGAAAGCCTCTTAAGGTTTTCTTGAAGCAACAGGGAGCAAACAAGTGGACGCCGCTTGAAAAAACGTATCCTGTTAAGAATAAAGAAGGTCTTGATTTTGGATATGATGGAGCAGAAGTACTTATCTCCAAGGATGATAGCGATATTTTGGAGAAAATCAAATCTGTATACGGAGACGAGGCTTACGAGGCTTTAACAGCAAAAAAAGAAGGCACTGACGATAGACTTTACAAATGTGTTAAGCTAAGTGTACAGAAGGAAGCAGTACATGTTGACGTGAAATACACAGATGTGGCCATGTATGCTGAGGTCCTTTATGACGCCTATCTGGTAAAGAAATTACCAAAATCCGGAGGAGGCCTTGATTGGACACCATCGCTTGGCATATATACATTCGATAAGGACTTATTTAAGCAATACAATGCTGAGAAGCTGTTTGCAACTCCCTATTTTGAGGAGAATCATCCTGAAAACGGAATAAGCTTTGTGGAACGGGTAGCAAGTGTTCCGAACTTAGCACTTGACCAGTTGACACAGTGGATTAACAAAGCAGGTTACGATTATTCCCAGCAAAGCGTTGAGGAATACGGAATTGGAATTGACTGGAATAAGATTTCGTTAATGAGTGATGAAGAACATTGGCATGTTGATGGTCGCATTGTTGATAGAGATAATAAGATTATTGGCAAGAATAAAACCATCGTTCAGCTGTATCAGGTCAAAGATAACGTAAGAACGCATCTTAGGTCTAAAGTGGTTGATTTGAATTCTAAATTAGATGCAGATCTTGTAGCTGAGATAGCAAATGGATTAGACCAATTTAGTGAAGAAGGATATAATACTCCGGTTTGGACTGTAGATGATGAGGAATACGCTTTTGAGGAACGGACACTTGATAAAGATGAAGTCGAAATTGTTGTAACACTTAACAAGAAGACTGAGGAGAATGAGACGAAAGAGGAACCGAAGGAGAATACAGAGGGTGAAGAGACACCGACTTCTCCGGTAACACCGTATAATCCGGTAATGGATACTCTGGAGGAGAATCCGACAGCGAGCGGATCGGGAGAAACCGGTCAGGTAATAACCGAACCAACAGGTGAGAACGGAAACAGCACAGTAGATAATGGCGATACGACACAGAATGAAGTGATTACAAATGGAGACAAAGAGGAACCGCAGACAGGCGAGAATGTCGGCGGAGACGAGAAGACACCGGAAGGTAACGAGAACAAGGACGAGAATGGCGAAACACCACAGACTAATGAGACAGTGGATGATGAGACAGCTAAGGACGATGTAACCAACATCGAAGATGGTCTGGTTCCGGGAAATGAAACTCCGGATGTTGGAAATAAGGAAGATAACAAGGAAGAATCCACCGGTGAAACACCGGGCGCTCAGACCGGGGATAATGGCAACGGAAGAGCGGATCAGAATACAGGCAGTGGCGAAACCGTCGAGAATCCGGTTGTGAATGAGCCTGAGAATAATGAAGCAGGTGAAACGCCGGAGGATACGAAAGGTGATGATTCCGAAGTGATTGTTGCGGATAACTCTGAGGGAGGAAATTCCGGAAATAGCGATGTGGTACCTAATGGTGAAGAGAACACCGGTAAAGACGGAAAGAATAATCCGAAATCCGGAATCTCGGCGGCAATACATGATTTTGTTGCGTGGTTTATGGCATTACTGGCATCGATTTTCACCATTGGATTTGCAGGCGCAACTGTAGTAGCAAAAAGAAGATAATATTTAGGGAGCTGTCGCACTAAGCAATTAGTGGGCGGCTCTTTTTTTGTATATAGTCTTACAAACACGGATTTTATGTCCGGAATCGTATCAAAATGTGAAGAAACCCTGTATTTATGCGGGTTTAGAGCCATTTCTTTGAACAATTCGTGACCTATATAAAGAAAAAAATAGGGGGGACGATATATAAAATGTAACAAATAATAAGAGAAGAAAATGGTATATTTGCACAAGGAGCGTGCTTGAGTACCAAGAGGAGAAAAAGAAGTGAGAAGAAAGATTGGAACCAAAATTGTAACCAGAGGAATCGCACTTGCAATGGCAGCAATGATTGCAATGACTCCAATTTCTGCATGGGCTATGGATGGCGAGCAGAATGTAGCTGAGGGTAATGAAGCAACACTTTCAATGGAAGAAAACGAGGATGTGGCAATTGAAGAAATCGTAGAAGAAACAATTGCTGAAGTATCCAATGAAGAAGCTGAATTAGAAGAGGCAACTGAGGAGTACAACAAAAATGCCAAGGCAATGAATGACCTTGGAAAAACAAAGGTAAATACCGAATTTGCAGGCATTGCAGAAATTGCCGATAAGGCAGAGCAGGCAAAGGATGAGTTTGATAAGGCACTGCAGGTGGCTGTTGATGCAGAGGAAGTAAAAAGCTACGAAGAGGCAAAAGCAGTTTTAGGTACTGCAATTCAGAACGCAAAGAACACTGAGAATTCCTACAAGAAAATCAAAAACGCATACGACACGGCAGACAAGAATGTGGGAACCTTGATTGATAATTACAACAAGTATGCAGCAGAATTAGGATTGGCACAGTATGAGAAGCAGGAGGACGGAAGCTATCAGTTAGGTAGTGCTCCGGAAAAAACAAAGGCAGAAGAGCTTGGCGAAGTTATGGAAGCAAAGCTTGTAAGCATCAATGAAACCGTTGAAAGCTTCAATCAGTTAGCAGAAGAAGTGGCAGCTCGACAGGATGTTGAGCAGGCGCAGGATGCTTACGAAGAAGCAAAAGAGACCTTAGCAAAAATTCAGGCAAAAGCAGGTCAGTTAAAGTTGGCTGATGTACAGACTTCCGGATTACAGAGCAAAATTACCAAAGCACAGCAGGATCTGGCAGAAGCAAAGAAGACCTTGGAAGAAGCAAAAGCAGTAGTTGATAAATTGACCATTGCAAAGGACTGGGCAGATCGTCTTTCCAAGGGACAGGAAACCATGTCCGTATCCGTTCAGCAGGCAAAAGATGAGAACGGTAAAACCGTAGATGCAACCTCTAATGCAAAAGAGTATAACATGGAAGAGTTTGAGGCCGGTGATAAGTCTTTAATTGATAAGCCTGTAAAAGACTTCCGTAAGTTAGTAAAATACGGATCTGTAAAGAACAATGTGCCATTTGCTATTTTCCAGAAATTTGTAGAGAAAGCATATGTAGATAACACCAATCCTGTAAAATATAAGGATGGATGGGTATATATCAACATTGATAAGGATTTGGATCATGCACCGGTATTATATTGGAATCTTGATGAGGAGGGAAAGTTTGTTGGAACTTATATTACCGATGAGGCTGAATTAGTTGACGGAACTACTTACTATGTTGCTTACGCATTCAAAAAGACGGAAGGTCAGTACCACTTAGATGGTTATATGTGCACTTATGTAGCACCGGAAGTGGTTGAGGAAGAAGTAGAAGAAGAGGCAGTAGAAGAAGTGGCAGGAGAAGAGGCAGAAGAAGAAGTGGTAGGAGAAGAGGCAGCAGAAGAAGAAACAGAAGAAGTAGTAGAAGAGGCAGTTGCGGAAGAGGTAAAAGCAGAATCTGTTGCATACGTTGATGTAATGGATAGCGTTGAACTTACTATTATTGGTGTGCAGGATGTTCCAAAGTCTGAGTTGCCGGAAGTACAGAAGGACGAGGAGCCAGAAGTACAGCCAGCAGTTCAGCCAGCAGTTCAGCCAGAGGTACAGCCAGAAGTTCAGCAGGAGGCGCAGCCGGAAATTCAGCAGGGCGAAGTTGCCGTTACCGAAGACCTGGATGTTGTTGTATCTGAAGATGAGGAAATTGTTATCATTGAAGAAGGCAAAGTTGCAAAAAGCGATAAGCCGGAATTGGTAGCAAAGACCGTGAAAGAGAAAGTTGCAACCGTTGTAGCAAAAAATTGCAAACCGGAATTAGTAGCAAAAAACAGTGACAAAGTAGAAAAAGCTCAGGTGGTAGAGTTTGTAGCAAAGAAAGCACCGGTAAAAGAAAATCCGGTGGAAGCGGCAGCAGTACCATTTAGCATTGTAAGCTTCGGATTATTGGGATTTGCGAAGATTACAGGTTATGCTTTCAGAAGAGGCACAAGAAGATAAGTAAAATAAGAAAACGCCAACTCGTAAATAGGTTGGCGTTTTGTTACGTTTAGCGTGGTTCCACGGTAGTAATGTCAAAGGTCAATTTCGCAGGAGAGTGAGGATACTGTTTTGTGAAACGACGGGTGATTCGATCCGTAACCAGGACAGCATTCTCGTAATTTGCATTTGGCAAAAGAAGAATGAACTGAGATGCTGTACACATGGAAATAACATCACCGTGGCGCAGGGTGTTGGTCAGTAACTCCCTAAGATTCTGTACGCAGATATCAAGGCTTCGCTTTGATAACGGAGTATCCTTCTGGGGAGCAATGGTCAGTAATGCAAGATGAAGAACTGAGCCGTTACGGTTAAGACCACGACTTAAAGCGTGGTAAACACGTAAAAAGAAATCGTAATCACAATACAAAGCACCCGGTGCTTTGCCGGCATCTTCAATCTGTTCCATTAACCGAGTCAAATCAAGTAAACCGGTATTCAGTCGCAGGAACGCCTGCTGGTACAGTTCGTTCAATTTAGCAGGCGGTGCGCTACCGTTGGTCTGAACAAAGTAATTCTTTGCATTCTGATAAGTTGCAACCGTATCTTTGGGAAGGTTCAGAGCAAGCTGAGCCTTCATCAGATGATAATAATATTCTTCGTTACCGAAATCAACGGATAAGGCATGATTGAGAACAGTAATTAACTCGGAAAGCATGGCTTTTTCCTCCATCAGAGGAATCAGCGTATGGATGCATTCCGCAAAAAGATTGCTATAATGTTCTGCAACAGCCTGAATCCAGTATTCTTCCTGGTAGTTTTTCAAAAAACTGTTTCGATAAAGAAAAGCAGCCTGTTGCAGCATAGAAAGCTTTTCTTCCGGATTGGTTGTCTCGCGGGCCTTTATAATAGTTTCCTCGAAGACCTCAATATCCAACTGGCAGGGGATATTCGGATTTAGATAGAAGTATCCCTTTTTGCTGATAAAAAGAGAGCGGCTGATATCCTCCCCGAAGGGTGAGAGCAGCAGACGAAGTCTGTGAAAAAGTGCCTTCATTGCGTTTGCCGGATTGGTTGTTTCTTCCGCATCTTCCCAAAGGTGACTGTAAAGCTCGGAAAGACTGAGTTTCTCCCTGTGGTGAAGACATAAAAGTCCTGCAAGGGTCCAAAGCTTGCGAGAACGATTCTGTGTATCGTCCACAACCTGGTCTCCATATCTGAACTCAAAGTTTCCCAAAAGATTTATTTCAAGTATAGTAGCATGCATGTTATGAATCCTCCCTTTTCACTATCATATCACAATTAGTTTCGAATTTAAAGGTTTACGAACAGGTTTGCATTGGGTAAAATAAAAGAAAGACTTTGTGGGAGTTAAACAGACAATGAAAAAGAAGATTTTTGACATAATACAAATCGGAGATAAATCTAATCTGATAAGCTGTATGTTTGATAGATTTCTGGTACTGACAATTATATTGAACATCGCAGCTATGTTTTTGCAAACGTTTCAGGGATTACAGCAATATGCAACAATATTTTACTGGATTGAACAGATTACCACCGGCTTGTTTTGTGTTGAGTATGTACTGCGAATCTGGACTGCGGACTATTTGTATCCGGATAAAGGGAAGGTAAGTGCAAGACTGCACTTTTTAATAAGCTATGATGGAATCGTGGATTTACTGACAATTTTACCCATGTTTTATCTGTCCGGTTTTGTTGTATTTCGCATGTTGCGGGTAGTAAGAATTTTTCATCTGTTTCGTATCAATGCGCAATATGACAGCTTTAACGTGATTACCTCCGTGTTGTACGAGAAACGCAACCAGATAGCATCATCTCTTTTTATCATAGGGATCTTGATGTTGGCAAGTTCTTTGTGCATGTACAGTGCGGAGCACGAGGCGCAGCCCGGTGTTTTTAAAAATGCTTTGAGCGGACTTTGGTGGACCACCAGTGCCATTCTTACAGTTGGGTACGGAGATATTTGCCCCATTACAATGTTAGGTAAGGCCATGGCGGTTTGCATTTCTTTTTTGGGAGTGGGAGCGGTAGCCATCCCCACCGGTATCATAAGCGCCGGATTCGTGGAACAGTATTCCAGAGAAAGCCATTTTGGAAGTCGGTACGATGTGAAGGAAATTGGGGAGATTGAGATAACAAAGGAACACGATTTTTGCAAAAAAACACCCTATCAGGTGGCCGGCGAATGTGGCGTAAATATCTACCTGATATTGCGTGGTAACATGACAATTCTTCCTACATCCGATTTGATATTGGAAGAGGGAGATATCGTTTTTGTAAAATCGGAACAAGCATTGATTAAGAAATAGGAGGAAGGTATGAGAATGAACAAACAGTTATGTAAACGGATACTCTGTGTGCTTTTGGCCATGATGCTATTTGGAAGTCTATTAATTGGGCCGGATATGACCACTTTTGCAGCAACAAAATACAGACTTAGCAGAACCAAAACCACCCTTTATATAGGGGATAGCGAAACCCTTGCTTTGCTTCCGGCAACTACTGCGGTAGCAAAGAAGGTTAAGTGGACCAGTTCCGGAAGTGCTATTGTGGCAGTGAAAAAAGGAATCATTACAGCAAAGAAAGCCGGAAAGGCTACAGTTACAGCAAAGCTTTTCGGGAAAAAATATACCTGTAAGGTAACGGTAAAAGCTCCACAGGTAACGTATGTGGATGTGACGGATTCTATAGAGCCGGAAACCGGCAACCAGATTTATCAGAAGGATGTAACAAAGAGTATGACGGTTGCTTCCTACTGGTATAAGAAATGGGATGACAGGGATACGCTTTTATTAAACCAAAAGCAGATTGCAGAGCAGAACGACAGAAATTTCAAAGCCGGAAATTTGATGACGGATTTGAAAAATGCAAAAATGACTGTGGACGGAGTAAAGCTTAAAGAGAGCCTGTCCAAAGAGTTGATGGAAGATGTTCTTGTGGGAAGAATCGGAGAGCACAAGGTTTTTCGCAATGGGGTGGAGCTTGATAAGGCAGCTATTGAGGCATGGTTTGCGGGCATGAAGAAAAATATTGAAGACGCTTCTGTGACTGCTGAAAGCACCAGAAAATACGGTATCTGCGTAAAACGTGCGGATTTGTTTATGGCACCTGCGGCAGAGTGGGTTGGCTGGTCGGCTACGGATGCAGACAGCGAATTGATTAACTCTTCTTTGAATGTAAATGAACCGATGCTGATTGATTATGTTACAGCAGATGGGAAATTTTATCATGTAACCGGTATCAACTGTCCGGGATGGATAGAGGCGGATCGTGTTGCTATTTGTGATTCTAAAGAGGAATGGTTGGACCAGTGGAATCTTACAACGGATGAAGTGCTGGTGGTTACCGGTAGCCATATTACGTTGGAGCAGTCTAATTTAGAGCCGGAAACTTCCGCTGTGGATTTGTACTTGGGAACCCAGCTTCCCTTAGTACCGGAGGCTAAGATGCCGACACAGGTAGCAGAGCGGTACCCTTGGTATTCCTATTCTGTATATCTTCCGACCCGCGATGAAAATGGACGCATGAAGAAATCCGTTGCGCTGATTTCTTCGCACCATGATGTTAGTATCGGTTTTCCGAAACTGACGGTTCGAAACATTTTAACCGTGGCATTTTCCTGCCTGGGGGACCGCTACGGTTGGGGCGGTATGTTGGGAGCTATGGATTGTTCCTTATATACACGAAATATTTATCGCTGTTTCGGTTTGGAAATTCCCCGAAATACCACGGGGCAGAGAGCAATGGCGGCACAAACCACAGACTTAAGCGCCATGGAGCTGAAGGATAAGGCAAAAGCAATTGCCAAGCTTACTCCGGGAAGTCTGTTGCTTTTTACCGGACACGTTACCATGTACTTAGGCACAGTAAACGGAAAAGCCTATGTTATCAGTGATTTGGGTTCTTTGGCAGAAAGCAGTGGAGAACTGGATGTAAAGAGCATTTATACTGTTAGCATTAATTCTTTGGATGTGCGTAGAAGAAGCGGAAAAACCTGGCTGGAGTCCATGGAAGTGGCAATTTCCCCATTTTTACCATAACAACTTAGAAATAAAGGAGGCTATACCGTGGGATTTATAGACATGCACTGCGATACGCTAATGATGGCGCAGTTTAAAAACACCGGTCTTTACGACAATAAGGAAACGGCGGTAGATTTTAAAAGAATGAAGGAGGCAGGAGCGCTGGCACAGTTTTTTGCTATCTTCATGCCGGATAAAGAAACCTATGATATCTTTCAGGTGAAGCAGATGCCGGATCAGGAATATTTTGATGCCCTGTACGCCCTGTTTCTAGCACAGATGAAAGAGCACCGGGATATTATTGCGCGGGTCTATACGGCAAAAGACGTGTTGGACAATGAAAAGAAGGGGCTTATGAGCGCTGTTCTTACCATGGAAGACGGTCGTATGGTAAACGGAGATTTTGAGAAGTTAGAGGATTTTTACGATCTGGGAGTGAGAGCCTTAACTTTAACCTGGAACTACGAGAATTGCTTTGGATTCCCCAATTCAAGGGATGCGGCAGTTATGGAAAAGGGATTGAAACCTTTTGGAAAAGAAGCAATTGAATTCATGAATGAGCTGGGTATTTTGGTGGATGTATCCCATTTATCCGACGGAGGTTTTTGGGATGTGGCCAAGATTGCGGATAAGCCTTTCATTGCCACCCATTCCAATTGCCGTAGTCTTTCCCCTCATCAGCGAAACCTGACGGATGAAATGATAAAAGCGCTGGCAGAGCATGGTGGAGTTATGGGATTAAACTTCTGTCCGGCATTTTTAAACAAAGATATTAATTGCGAAGACAGCAGAATTGAAGAAATGGTAGCCCATTTGCAGCATGCGAAAAACGTAGGAGGCATTGAAGTGCTGGCTTTGGGAGGCGACCTGGATGGATGCGGAGGCAATATGGAGGTTGCGGATTCACTGGGATATCCGAAGCTTTTTGAGGCAATAAAAAAAGCCGGTTTTACGGAAAGCGAGTTGGATAAGATTACCCATGAAAATGTACTTCGGGTGATGAAGGATACCCTGTGGTAGAATGCAGGATGTATGAAAAAATATACGTAAAAAACCTTGCAAGTACCGGGACTTCGTAGTAAGATAAATAGGATAGTGTGCGAAGCGCACAGCAAAAATTATATGAAGAGAAGGAAGTGCCAATATGAAGAACACAGTACCAGTAGAGGTATCCGCAAGACATGTACATTTAACACAGGAACAGATTGAAGCATTATTTGGAAAGGGACATGAGCTTACTGTTAAGAAGATGCTTTCCCAGCCGGGACAGTTCGCAGCAGAAGAGCGTGTAACCATCGTTGGACCAAAGAAGAGTTTAGAGCGTGTAAGCGTACTTGGACCGGCTCGTAAAGCAGGACAGGTTGAGCTTTCCATGACAGACTGCTTCTCCATTGGAATCAAAGATGCACCTGTTCGTGAATCCGGTGTATTAGACGGAACACCTGGTGTTACCTTAAAGACTGATATGGGCGAAATCACCTTAGATCAGGGTGTTATCATCGCAAAGAGACATATTCACATGACAGAAGCAGATGCTGCTGAATTCGGATGCAAGGACAAGGACGTTGTAAGCGTTAAGGTAGAAACCAACGGACGTTCTCTTACATTTGATGATGTAGTAGTTCGTGTTCGTGATGACTTTGCTCTTGCAATGCACATCGATACCGATGAAGCAAATGCAGGATGCATTAGCGGAGACGTAACCGGAACCGTTTTGAAATAATTTTTTTGAAAAAGTAAAAGGCAGAAACCGTTAGGTTCTGCCTTTTTTGTGTTTGCGCGCCATGGGCGCGCTCTAACGGGTGAAAGTCCCGAACACGCCCAGATAGTGGGAAGTGTATAGCTGAACAGCAAGGGTGTTCATCGTGAGGTGGAATCTGAAGGAAGCTG
>Ga0129306_1002368_pt1 | contig 16970 bp, 13 predicted proteins | sample P827metagenome_FD_94438 | JGI IMG/M metagenome (GOLD analysis project Ga0129306, IMG submission 94438) | Capybara group fecal microbial communities from Wisconsin, USA - P827 metagenome | ecosystem: Host-associated > Mammals > Digestive system > Large intestine > Fecal | place: USA: Wisconsin... | reverse complement strand
GAAAAACCTCTATCCGGTAATCCCGAATAGAGGTTTTTTATTGTCATGTGAAGTTTAGAACGCTATCTCCGTCAAATGTTCCATGTCCAAATCTCTCATGCAACATGCCGGCTTCGCCAGCTCAAGCTTGCGACCCGGGCGAATGAATACCAGTACCTCGTTGAGCTTGGCCGATACGTAGTGGTCGCCTGCTTCGAGAATCTCCTCGTCATAGTCGTTGTAGCTTCTGAAACGGAGCATCTTCATCTTTTCGGGAAGGTACACGTAGCGGCCGTTGGCGTTCTGCTCATATACCGGAGCTATCATGATGCTGTCGCCGACGAGGAGCTGGTCTTCGACCTCGCGGGCGCGCTCGTCGCCTCGGGACTCGAACCACAAGGGCTTTATGTACATTGTGTCGTTCTCGACCGCGTCACGGAAGTTCCTGATGATATAAGGCACCAAAGCATGCCTAAGCTCTATTAGGTTCTTAAAATCTTTCTTTCGCTCGAATCTGTAAAGTTCTTGATCTCTCGTGCCGAGCGCCGAGTGGTTTCTGAAAAGTGGCGTGAATAAGCCAAATTCCACCCATCTCATCATGAGGTCTTCGGTGGTGTTGGCGTTGAAGCCACCGATGTCGGCACCGGAGTACAGGAAGCCTGTCATGTTAAGCGAGGGCATCATCTTGATGTTAAGAAGCAGGTGGCTCCACCAGGCGAAATTATCGCCGGTCCAGACGCCGCCGTATCTGTGCATGCCCGTGTATGATGCGCGCGAGAACAGCAGCACTTCATTGTCGGTTATCTCCTTAAATGCTTCTCCCGCAGCCTTGGTCATATAGAATCCGTAAAGGTTATGAACCTTGTCGTGGCGCACTTTCACACCGTTGAAATTGTGATAGAAACGTCTGTAATCCTCGGCATTATTGGAAAGCGACGACACGAGGTCGTTGAATTTAAAATACTCCCAGATATCAATATCCTTGCCCTTAAACTCCTCGATACCGTCGAACACTTCCTTCAGATGGTCCTCGGTGTAGAAAATCGCAGGCTCGTTCATATCGTTCCAGAAGCCGTCAATGCCCGCATCCGTAAGCACCTTATACTTTCTTCCGAACCACTCCGCAGCCTTCGGATTCAGGAAATCCGGGAAATGCACCTTGCCCGGCCACACAGCCGCCACGAGGTTAGTACCGTCTTCTTTTTGACAAAAGAAACCGTTCTTAACCCCCTCCTCGTACACATCGTACCCGTCTTCAATCTTCACACCCGCGTCGATGATAGGAATCAAGTGAATACCCTGCTCCTTCATCTCCCGCACAAAGTTCTCAAAGTCGGGGAACCTCTCGGGATTAACCGTGAAGTCCTTGAAATCCTGCATGTAGTCGATGTCCATGTATATCATATCGACAGGGATATCTGCTTCCTTGTAACGTCTTGCCACCTCTCTGATATCCTCCGCCGTCTTGTATCCCCAGCGACTCTGGCCATATCCAAATGCCCAAACCGGCGGCATATAGCTCTTGCCCACAAGCTTTCTGAACGTCGTCACAAGCTCAAGAGGCGAGTCCCCATCAATCACATAAAAATCCGTATCATTGTACAGCGCCTTAATCGTCAGCACGCTCGCCGACGTGTATCCGATGTCGAAAGTCACCGTCCCCGGATTGTCTACAAACACTCCGAAGCACTTGGCTCCGTCATCGATAATCAGGAAATTCTGCGACGCATACAGCGTCTCCTTAGTCTCCTCATGATGCGGGTCGTCCGAGTTATTGCTGGTATATCTCCAGCCCCTCTTATTAATTCCGCGCACCGTCTCGCCCAGTCCGAAGCCCATGTCGCGGTCACTCATAGTATACGTGAAGGTTCCTTCCCCCGCGTCATACACAAACGGCTTCGGCGCGCCCTCGCCCGCGGGCACATCTATCACAACCGCCCCTGTATTCAATGGACTGCCGTATACGTATTTCTTTATTTTGCTGTAAATGTCTGACATAGAATGTCCTCCGATAATCTCTTCTCAGTGCTCTCATTATACATCAAAAAGAAACAGACCGCACCCCCGAAAGGGCGCGGCCCGCTTCTGATTACTATGGCGTAGTAAACTTATTTAATTACCGACAAGCTCTGTCTGTCGGCAAAGAGGGCTACGAAGATTAGGAAGATGACACCCTGAATGAGCTGCATAGCCTGGGTGGTGAGGCCCATCATGATGAGTCCGTTGTTGAGAACGATGTAGAGAAGGGAACCTACGATGATGTTCTCAAATCTTACCTTCGCGCCGCCGGAAATCGGCATGCCGCCGAGTACCAAAGCGATAAGAATCTGGGTTTCAAGCTGGTTACCTACGTTAGCGGTGGCGGAGCCGTTCTTGACGATGTTGACAAATGCCGCAAGACCGGTGATTGCGCCTGCGAGGACGTAGATTAAAAACTTAACTCGGTCGGTGCGAACGCCTGCGAATTTGGTCGCTTTTTCACCTGCGCCGATAGCCTTTAAGTGGATACCGAACTTGGTGAATCTGAATACCAAAAAGCTTACTGCGAGCACCGCAAGGGTGATGCCGAGCTTAATGCCGAGTGTGTCGTAATCGTATACCTTCATGCTCGCTGCAACGGGCGAGTTGGAAGCCATGTACTTGATGAATCCACGGAAGAGGAACATCGTACATATGGTTACGATGAATGACTTTATTTTTCTGTTTACGTAGAAGAATCCGTTAACCGCACCGATTGCGGCACCTGCCAGCACGCCGCCTACTATCGCAAGCACGATGTTGACTTTTGAAAGCATACATACCACTATCGATGCCATGCCCATGATGGACCCCTGGGAGAAATCGAGGCCCCCCATGGTCATGATGAAGAAAACGCCTACGGTGGATATAAGCACTACATATACCTGGTTGAGGATCAGCTTTCTGCTGGTCCACATGTTACCCTTCGTGAGGGTGTTAAATACTATGAACACTACCACCAGTCCGATGATGGGAAGGGCGGAGCGAAGCATGTTGATGATCGTCTGCTTTTTCAAAGCAGAGTCTTTGGTTACTTGCTTGTCTGTGTTAGCCATTTCCGCACCTCCTTATACCATTTTCGCGATGAGTGTGTTCTCATCCATATCTTTGTCACGCATTATCTCGCCGTTTATCTCGCCGTCTTTCATGATGATAATGCGGTCACACATACCGATAAGTTCCATGAGCTCTTCGGATATCATGACTATCGACTTGCCTTCTTTGCGCATCTTGTCCATCAGCTGGTAGATGTCCTGCTTAACCTTGACGTCGATACCACGGGTCGGGCTGTCCAGCAAAAGAATGTCCGAATCTTTACCTATCCATCTTGCAAGTACGACCTTTTGCTTGTTACCGCCGGAAAGATTCGACGCGAACTGGTCGACGCTCTCCATCTTGGTAGACATGGTAGCCGCGAACTGCTGAGCAAATTTTTTAAGTTTACCGTCTCTTAATAAATGCAGCTTATTGGCTAAGGTCTTAAGCGAAGGAAGACATATGTTGTCCCTGATGCTTTGGTTCATGACAAGCGACTCGTTGTCTCTGTCCTTCGATGTATACGCGATGCTGTGGGCAATCGCTGTAGGAATATCGTTAATCTGCGTTCCGTCCTGCAGCTCCACGGTACCTTCTCTGTCAAAAGAAGCTCCGAAGCAAGCCTTACCTATCTCATGCATACCCGACTCGGAAAGTCCGCCAAAGCCGAGAATCTCGCCTCTGTGAAGGTCAAAGCTTACATTCGAGATAAGTCCCGGAACGGTCACGTTCTTAACTCTCATAACCACTTCATCGGACACTCTCTCACCGTAATCCGCACGATAATATTCGCCCGATACTTCACGGCCTACCATCAGTTTCTTAAGGCCGTCTTCATCCACATCAGAGCTCTTGACGGTGTCTATATATACGCCGTCTCTTAAAACCGTGATGGTGTCCGAGAGCCGGAGCACTTCCGGAAGGTCGTGCGATATGAAGATGACGGTGTTGCCCGCTTCTCGTATACGCTTCATTTGCTTGTAAAGCTCTTCACGTCCCTCGCCCGAAAGCGCTGTGGTGGTCTCGTCTATAACTACAATCTTGGGATTGAAATATGTTGCCTTAACGATTTCTACAAGCTTTCTGTCTTCGAAGTTGTAGTGTTCAATCATGTCGGAAGCTTTGATGCGCTCGAAGCCGTATTCTTTTAACAGCTCCGTTGCCTTACGGTTCATGGCGCCTGTGTTCTTGATTCCGCACTTTACGAACTTGTTCTCGTGGCCAAGGAAAATATTCTCCGCAACGGTAAGGCCGTCAAGTGTACCAAGCTCCTGCACGATGATGGAGATGCCTTCGTTATTGGCTTCCACCTGGTTCCTGGGATTAACTTCGACTCCGTCCAGTATAAACTGTCCGCTGTCCTTTTGATATATGCCCGTGAGAGAGTTCGTAAGAGTCGACTTACCCGAGCCGTTCTCGCCGATAAGCGCGTGAATCTCGCCCTTCGCAATGTCGAATGACACGTCCTGGAGCGCCTTGGTAATACCGAAACTCTTACTTACGTTTTTAACCTGTAATCTTATTTCACTCATGTCCGCACCCCCTTACTTCACTATCTCGCCCTTGGCGACTTTGGTCGTAAGCATAACGATGATGAGGAGCGCGAAGCCCGTGATAACGTCCTGAATGGCCGTAGGCGCACCGAGCGCGATGAAGCCAAAGAAAATGATGTTAATCACAAACTCACCGATGATAATGGCCGGAATCGGCATACCGTATTTCTTGAACGCGAGGCCAAAGAAACAACCCATGGTAGGCACGAAGTTACGGCTCATGGAAGCCATACCGGTTACCGCAACCATGGAAGAACCGTAGCTGATGGTAAGAACCGCCATAACACCCAAGAACGCGCCGCTTATGATAAAAGCAAGCACTTTATATTTGTTAACGCTTATACCCATGTTCTTGGCCACAAATTCGTTGCTGCCGATTGCATAGGTGTAAGTACCGATTTTCGTATAGTTAAGTAATAAAAATGCAACTGCAAAAGCAATTACCGCTAAGATTAAGTTGCCGGGCATCTGTCCGAAAGCTCGGAGTCCCGAAGGAAGCGTCTGCTCCACGCCGCCCGCAATATAGTTGGCAACCGATTCATAGATCAGTGCCAGACCTGTCGTAACGATCATTGAAGGAATTCGCAACTTAACATACAGTGTGCCGTTTAACAATCCTACGAGCGCACCTGTAATGATGGCTCCCACAACAAGCCCCAAATAGCCGAGCCCAAAGCGGTTGGCAAATACGCATCCCACGATGGCCGACAGCATAATGTTGGCGCCGATTGAGAAGTCGAACATTCCCATAACCATTACAAAATAAAAGCCCACAGCTCCCACCGCAGCAAGCAGTGAAGCCTCAAAATAGCTCAGCATGTTCTTTGCCGAGCCGAAGTTGTCGGGTGTGATTATTTTAAAGATTCCCCACGACACGATGACCATGAGCAGCAAAAGAAGATACCCTTTGGTCCGCGCCGACAGCTTCTTTCCCGCCGTTTCCCTTGTTTTCTTCATATGATTCACCTGCGATTTTATAGAATCAGGCCGGTATCGCCGTGTGAGCGTCGATACCGGCCTGCCATTACACAATAACTATTTACCTGATCTTGCCGCTGCGTCTTCAATTGAAAGAGCTGCTGCCTTAGCCTTAAGACCTTCCATATCGAGCTTAGCCATATCTGCAAGTTCTTCTGCAGTGTAAGGAAGCTGATTTACGAAGTACTTTTCATAATCTACATAGTCATCGGGAGATGCAACGTAGAGGTAAGGGAACTTGATGTCTTCGAACTTGCCGCCGAAGTCTTTGTAATTACCCTTAACTGCGTTGTAAACTGCCATGAATGCAAAGAGGGGATCGCAGTAGTGTCCGCCGGATTCGCCTGCCATTGAACCGTTGGCAAGTCTTTCGCCAAGGTCGGGAAGGAAGTCTGTGGATACGATGTCGATGTCCTGAGTCTTGCCTGCACGCTCAACAGCTGCGATAGCGCCCTGAAGAGGATCTCCGCCGCCGCCTGCGGGGATAAGTGCATCGAGGTCGGGGTTAGCGCTCATAAGAGCTTCTGCTGCCTTGGAACCGCCTTCAGAAGAAGTACCAGCGTACTGGGGCTCTGAAAGAACTGCCTGATCGTCGGGATGAGCTGCGTTCCACTTTTCAACGCCCGCCTTGTAGCCTTCCCATCTGCCGAGCCATGTAGCATCACCCTGTTCCCAACCGATAAGGCCGATGTTACGATCGCCCTTCTCAAGAAGGATGTTAACGAGCTTTTCGCCGTTTTCGGGCTCGTTCTCGTGAACTGCGCCTACATAGTATTCGGAATCAACTGCTGCCTGGTAGATATCTGCGCTGTTGTCCTTGCTGATGATACGGAAGAACTGAGCAAGATATACGCCGTTGTCGTTACATGTCTTGATGGCTGAAGCCATTTCTGTATCGGATGAGTTACAGATGATGATACCCTGACATCCTGCTGCGCAAAGCTGTTCAACAGATGCGGTAACCTTCTCTGATACGTGACCCTGATCAACATACTGAACCTGAACGCCGAGAGCCTTAGCTGCCTCGTCGATAATCATCTTACACTGTGAACCGAGAACGTCGGTTGAACTCCAGATTGAAACACCGATCTTGATGGTGTCGTCAGCTGCTGCTGTCTTAGTCTCAGTCTTTGTTTCTGTCTGAGTCTGTGCTGCTGTGTTGCTCTTCGTGCTTGATTCGCCGCTGTTTGTAGCTGCATTGCCGCAACCTGCGAATGTGCCGAGAACTAACAGTGCACTGAGTAATACACTAATGATTCTCTTTTTCATAGATAACCTCCTGCTATACAATACATAACCATTTTCAGTTTCGTTTGTGAGCACTCCCAATGACATCATGGTATAGCTATTATGTATATATTTGAATGCAATTATTTCGGCGGATTGGTAAAAATTTTGCTTTTTTGTAATATTTTTTTACCAATCGAGGAAAATTTTACCAAATTTTTACCTTTTCCGTCAAAAAAAGACCGCACTATCAACTAAACTTTGTGCAATGCGATCTTTCTCATTTTCTTTATATAGACTTGCGATACTTGCTGGGAGAAATTCCGGCTACTTTCTTAAACACCTTGGTAAAATAAAAATAGTCGTTATATCCCACGATCTCTGCAATTTCCTGAATCGATAAGGACTCGTCGCGTAAGAGTTCCTTGGCGCGCTGAATCCTGAGAGTTGCGATATAGTCGGAGAAATTTACTTTCAAATGCTCCTTAATCATCTCGCTGAGTCTGCCCATACTGACATTGTACTTGCCCGCAAGAGAAGTAAGGGAGATATCCTCCATGTAATGGTCGCGAATCTCCGTCACAACATTATCGATAAGGCGGTCGTAGTAAACCGTCTTACCCTCTTCACTCGCCTCGACACCCGTCTCACTCACGATAGCAGACAAGACTCTCTGAAGGTCTTCTTCTTTGATCGGTTTAAGTAGATAGTCATAGGCATGATGCTGTACGGCTTCCTTGGCATATGAAAACTCTGCGTAGCCTGAGATAATCACCACCTTTGTATCGGGTGACACCTCCGGAATAGCCTGTAAAAGCTCAAGACCCGAAAGCCCGGGCATACGTATGTCGGTGAAGACAACGTCGGGCTTAAACATCGCTATTTCTTCTTTGGCCGTGAGTCCGTTATTGGCGGTTCCGACTACGAAGACGTCCATATTCAGTTTCTCAAGCAGCTTCTTAAGCCCCAGTGTAATCCAGACTTCATCGTCTGCAATGTAAACATTCAACATCCTAATCGCCCCCCGAAGTCAGATGTGGTACGAGCCTAGCCGGGCTCTCTCATGTGGTCCGGTACCGAAATGCGTATCACGGTACCCTTATCTATCTCACTGTCCGCAGTGATTGTGTAATCGTCGCCATAGAACAGGCGAAGTCGCTGTACGATATTGGAAAGTCCTATACCGCCGCTCTCACGCGGATTATTAATCTCGTCACGATAATTTTCAAGAGTCTCTGCATCCATGCCGCAGCCGTTGTCGGTAACGGTCATTTCCATCCTGTCGCCGGCGCTCTTGATGCAAACATTTACGTATCCCGCGTCCATCTTGCTCTCAAGTCCGTGGAATACGGAGTTCTCCACCAGCGGTTGCAGGAAAAATCTTATCATCGGCTTATCAAGCACCGCTTCCTCAACATCGGTCTTGATGGCAATCTTACCCATGAATCTGTAGTCCATGATGCGCGCGTACCTCTCAATATGCGACACCTCATCCCTCACCGTCACGATGTTACTGCCCTTAACAGCATACCTGAAGATATCGGACAGTGCCATGGCAACTTCCGCAATATTGTCCTCGTCATTAATCAGCGCCATATCACGGATACAGGAAAGGGTATTGTACAGAAAATGCGGGTTAATCTGGTTACGATACGCAAGAATCTCCATCTTCTGTTGCGCAAGCTCCGTTTCGTAAAGCCTGATCTTACTGTCCTTAATCTCCTCAATCATGCGCTGATTCTCATCAAGCATACGGTTAAGGCTTGCCGCCACGGTACCGATTTCGTCGGTTCTTCTGAACTTGAGTCGCCTCTCCGGGTGCTTAATTGAATCATCGATAAACCTGTCAATCGCATGTATCGGCCGCGCCATCATGTAGTAGGAAAAGAAAATGATAACCGCAAGGAAGAACGCAATCAGAATCGCCGCCAGCATGATAAGCTTACGAACCGACTCGCTTCCCTCGGAATTGCCCGATACGGAAACCGCCACCGCGATACGAATACCGTTCTGCCAGTTACCTTCTCGGTACACGTAGTCTTCGTTTTCTTTTAACTCAGCCATGGTAACGTCCGACGGAACATTGCCGAAAGTGCTGAAGGATAAGTCTAATTTATTGGAGTCACTGAGAAGCATGGCTGCCATGCTGTCGTTTAGGATATTGTTAAGTGTACCGTCAATTCGCCAGGGTTCCAAAATGAACACGCACATTCCGAGCTGCTCCTGCGCGCTTCCGCCCGCTCCCCCGTATATAGGGTAAAAGAAAGCGTAGTAAAAGTCCTTGCTGTCAGGATAGTACCAGTCGGCATTAAGGTCTTCGCCTTTTCGCAGGTACTGCTGCTTCTTCGGAAGTGTCACGGGCTTGCCGAGGGACACTAATGTATTCATGTCTTTATCTAGGAGAATTGCGGATACTATCTCACGATTTTTAAGAGCGATTTGAGAATAGTAGGAGGAAATCTTCGCCTGTTGGGCATCTTTATTTTCCTCACTCATGTCTTCCATGACCACATACTGGCACAAAGCCTCGGCGTTGTAGCGAAGATTCTCTTCGTAGAGGCTCATGGCGTTGTCAGCCTGTCTAAGCAAGCTGTCGGAAAGCGCCTCAGCGTAATTGTAAGTGGTCTGTCGGACGTAGCGGTACGAGATATAGAGGGTACCGGTGAGCACAATAAGAACAGCCATAATAATGCAGATAAGCTGCAGTAGCAAGCTGTTGCGTATCTTCTGAATCATACGGTTGTAACCCCCTTCCCCAATATATAATTATCTCTCTACCGTAATCTTACCATCCTTAACTCTGTATACCATATCGCACTTTTCGATGGTCTGAAGTCTGTGAGCAATAATCACGAGAGTCTTCTTACCATGCAATGCGTTTATCGATTCCATAATAGCCGCTTCGGTGTCGTTGTCAAGCGCCGAAGTCGCTTCATCGAGAATGAGCACCTCCGGGTCGTTGTAAAGCGCTCTCGCAATACCGATACGCTGTCTCTGACCGCCGGAAATACGAATACCGCGCTCACCGATCTCTGTATCGAGACCGTCGGGAAGCGTTCTGATGTAGTCCGCAAGGTGCGCTTCATCAAGCACTGCCCACACACGCGCTTCATCAATCTTATCGTCCGGAACACCGAAAGCAACGTTCTTTCTGATGCTGCCGTCGAGCATATAAATCATCTGAGGAATGTAACCGACGTTTGCAAGCCAGCCTCTGTAATTGTCCTCAGTATTAACATCGTCCGCATACACGCCACCCTTCTCAACCTTCAAAAGTCCGAGAAGAATGTCCACGATAGTAGTCTTACCTGCGCCCGATGGACCTACCACACCGACTGCCGAGCCAATCGGAATTTCCATATCGGCATCCTTAAAGATATACCTCTCGGTCTCGGGATACTTGTAAGTGATACCGCGAAGGCTGATGCCTTTCTTGATATCAATCTTAGTAACGTTAGGATCCGCAAAAGTCATATCCGTGTTCTTATTGTCGATTTCCTCGATAAGATTGTCGGAAACGTTCATAAGGAAAGGCTTAAAGTATGATATAGCGTTAAGCTGATTGTTAATCTTATTGGCCGAAGGAAGCAGTCTGTAAGCCGCTGCCACAATACCGCCGAGAGCGGGAAGCTCCGCCTCGATGTTGCCTCCCTTCAAAAGAAGCACTATAAGACAAGCCATCATACCGGCAATGCTTACTGTTTCAATCAAAAGCTTGGGGGTATTGTTGTATAGCGTATATCTCTGAACTGCGTTAACATAGCCCGTTCCGCATTTTTTGTACTCGTCTACAAAGTACTTCTCGGTGCCGGTAACCTTGACTTCCTTGATACCCTGAACGGTTTGGGAAATCCACTTAAAGAGTCCCGAATAGAAGTCCTGATTGTCCTTACCCGCACGCTCCATTACAGGCTTTAACAGCTTAGTGATGCAGAACATTACGATAATCAGCAACGCACCCATCACAATACAGAAAAGCGGAGCGGTAATGAACAACAGTGCCGCAAGGAAGAGGCATACCATAACTTCCGTAGCAAGCGTCAGAAGCGCTTGCACAAGGCCGTACATGTTGTTAACGTCCGAGGTAATACTTCTCTGCACAACCGCCGTATCCGCGAACAGGTAGAACTCGTAAGGTCTCTTGATGTAGTTACGCATAAGACGCTCGGAAGTTCTGAACTGATTCTTGTATACAAAAGCGTATGTTAACTTCCAAAGCAGGAACAAGTACGCGTTCTTGGCCACAAAAGAAAAAATCAAAAGCACCATGAGAAATATGGTAAATCCCTTATCGCTCATGCCAAGCATCTTGTATAACGTATTCAATATTCTGTTGGTCTGCATGGTCTCAGGCGTTACCAATACTCCGATAACTGCCATGAGCAACATGGTGCTTGCGGTCTCAAGTGCCGCTCCGATTACCATGAGCACCACAAGTCCCGCCATCTGATGCTTTTGCTTCTTGTCAAAAAGGCGCATCAGTTTCTGCCAGATCTGTTTCATAAATTTCTTTCCTCAAAATGAATATTGATAAGCCTCTGCTCGAAGTCTCGCCTGTTCTTATTAGCCATAGTCGAAAGAATGAGTCCGGCAAAGAACGACTGAATCGCCGCGATTACCACGAATCCGCACACAATGAGTGTCGGGAACCTGCTTACAAGTCCGGTTTCAATGTATTCCATCAATACAGGGATAAAGAAAATCACCGAAACAAGTGTAAGTAAAATCGCTATAGCGTTAAAGAACGCAAAAGGCTTGTAATTCTTGTAAAGCTTAACGATGGTCATAATTACCTTAAAACCATCCGAATACGTGGAAAGCTTGGACACCGAACCTTCGGGACGGTCTCTGTATTCCACCACTACGTTTCTGACATCCATGTTGTTGTAAACCGCATGAATGGTCATTTCCGTCTCTATCTCAAAGCCTTTGGACAGCACAGGGAAGGTCTTGGCGAAGTTAAAGCTGAAAGCTCTGTACCCCGTCATGATATCCTTGATATTTGTCTTAAAAAGTCTGTTGATTGCAAATCTTACGAAGCTGTTTCCAAAATTATGGAACGGACGCTTATTCTCCGTAAAATACGTAGATGAAAGTCTGTCGCCCACCACCATATCGGCACCGTCTTCGGTCACCAGATTGCACATCTCGCGGGCAAATTCCATGGGATAAGTATCGTCGCCGTCCACCATAAGATAGCACTTGGCATCGATTTCACGGAACATTCTTCTGATAACGTTTCCTTTGCCCTGAAGGTGCTCCTTACGTACGATAGCGCCTGCAGCCGCAGCAATCTCAGAGGTCTTGTCGGTTGAATTGTTGTCATACACGTACACAACCGCTTCGGGGATATTGGCCTTCACATCAGCCACAACTTTTCCGATTGTCTTCTCCTCGTTATAGCAAGGTATCAAAACCGCTATGTTATCCATCTTAACCCTCCTAATTGTCCGTGAATTCCGTCCAGGTGCCAAGGTACGCATTCTCATCCAGATACAAATCGTATTCGCCGTAAGACTTAACGAAGTTAAAGCCGTATTTGTCGGGCTTCTCCGTCATATCCGTATCGTGTTTCAATATCAGATAAGGCGTATCGACCCGCCTAAGTTCCTCCGTGAGCCCTTCGGTATCAATGACCTCGTCGTCCAGAAACTCTTCAACCTGACTGTAATCATTATAACCGTTTCCCAGAAGAACCGTTCTTCCGTAAGCCAGACACACATAAGGCGAATACTGCCTCACATACTGAATCCTCTCAATCGGGAAGCAGGCACGAATCTCTCGCCCCTCAATCCTTATATCGTCGCATATATCCACCACATCCTGTGGAACATGGTAGCTGTTCTCGGCCTTGGAAAAGTGGGGATTGCTGTAAATATACTTGCCTGAAATTATTATAATCAATACTGCCGCGGCAAAAGAAACCGCTCTGTACCGCTCCGGCAGCACATGCACCGCCTCAACCAGCGCACTGCACACCACCACCGCAAAAGGAATCATCCAAAGCAGCCTGTACAGTATCTCTCCGTCCTCGGCATTCTTCATGTAAATGTTCCAAAGCGGGCAAAAGAAAATTGCGAGCACAAATATCGGCAGGTACACGGTAAGAGTCTTCACCGTACCGCGCTTTAATCTGAAACCTAGGAATACGATACTTACAAGTAAAAGTATAAATAAAAATCCGGAGCCCGAAAAGTCTCTTAAATTGTCAAGCATTCTTCCCAATTCTCAAGCCCCCCTATCTGATTTTTAGATACATCAAAACCGTCGCCGCACTGATAATTACAGGTGTGCAAATAAGGACGATGTTCCCAAATCGTTTTCTTTTGACAAGCATCCAGAGTGCCGCACCGGCAATCATAATAGGTGCCAGAACGTTACCGAGCAAGCTCGACAGCGATGCTGCGCCAAACGCAGCAAAAAGAAGCATCAAATCTTTAATCTTAAGCTCACCCTCAGCCCGAGCCAGTCTGAAGAGTTCGTAGAAAAGAAGCGGCAAAATAATACACGCAAGCGCTTCCTTACCCTGTCTTGCACGTGTAAGTAAGAACGTTCCCGAAGTTGATGTGGAAACGTTGGCAAACATTTCAAACACCGCCGTAAGCGTTAAGAACATGAATCTTTTCTCTCTGTTCTCGGCTCCAAACAGCAGCTTGGAAATCTCGTTGTAGAGAATGTAGGTCACAATAATCAATATGGGCGGGAGAATCGTATGCGCCAATGTTGCTGTATGAACTCCGCTCACTCGCGCCAACACTGCTTCCCACATGGGGAAAGGCGCGAACACATATCTGAAAGGCATCTCGTCAACAGGTACACCTATATAAGCATCCAGCTCATACATGCGGTTGGATATCTCTGCTGTCCTTGCGGTCGCAATATAAAAAGCATCATCGCCGTCTGCACAAGCATAGAAAATCGCCTTAAAGAGCTGAAATGCAACTATGCCAAGGAACAAACCGAGATAGATTATTTCGGACTTTTTGAAAGGCGCAATCGGCGCTTTCGGTCCGGCAATGATACGCCTCCTGATACACATAAACAGCCCTGTTGCCACAAGCACACCGTATAACGCAAGCAAAATCCACATCATCAGCGAAAGTGGCTTATGCTTGATAATAAGCGGCACACCCACGACGAAGGCTAACGCCCAGGATATGATAAGCCCATAGACAAGCGTCATTAACTGGCTTTCGTCGTCCCTTTTTAAGTTGTAGCCAATCATTGCAGTCGCCGGCAGGAAGACCGCAACGAATATCACACATCTAAGTATCATACAGTATCTCTGCGCTCCGTCAGTGCCATGACCGCAGCCGGCCATCCCACTACCATGAACAGTACATTTCTATAGTCAAATTCGCGCACACATATCAATGTCGCGTACAAAGAAAGCAAAAGAATAATCAGCACCAGTGATACGGGCTCCGAAGCTTTATTAGCCTCCTTACGGCAAACCTTTACAACACCGGCAACAACGTACAAAGCAATCAAAACTACCAAGGCCATCGACGAGAATACAAAGTACACCTTAGAAATCTCGGGCGCCGTCTTGAACATGTAGTATAAACCGTTCACCACCGAAGTATCCGTCATGCGTGTAACATACGCATACGCCGCAGATGCCGGAGCAAGGACATACAGGAATTCGTCGCTGATTACGTCACGCGCCCAGAATCCGAATCCCTTGCCGAGCGAATACTCAACAGTAGTCTTATAAAAGCTCTGCGCATTCTCCGTACCTATCGAGTTCTCGAAGCCATAAGCAAAGGACATTGCAAGATTCTCGGGAATTCTCGCAGTATCGATCATCGTATATCCGTAATCGACATCAGTCTCGCCCTTGTAATATGCCACCCACGAATCAGCAAGCTCGCTGTAATCAAACATATGCGGCCACACAACTCTCTGCATCATTAAGAACGCCGGAGTTCTGCCCACTCTTCCGTAAGCCTTATCATCACTGATAAAGTGGTTGGTCACTGCAGGAACAACAGCAGCTACTATAACAAGTGCCAAAAGAACGATCTCAAACTTCTTACGTACAATGCAGCGCACTACAAAGAACACTACGCCGGCAATAGCAAAAAGGTATGCATAGTCAGGATTCAAAAAGCCTGCTAAAAGCGTCGACACAAAGAGTCCAGCATACCACTTGGCATTACCCTTACTCCTTACAGCCGAGCCGATAGCTACGAGCACACATGAAAGCACAAGTGCATTGGGTGAAACTGCCGTCTCCGCCTGCAGAATCATGGGATTAAGCGCAACCACACCTGTCAAAGCTACTGCAGCACCCTTTCCAAACAGACTCGTCGCAAACAGCCACAGCGCAAGCGTACCGACAACTATCTGCACAATCTGAAGCACCGCTCCATGCCCAAACACGCGCACGATAAGCGCATACAATATTCCCATACAGTCATCCACTACCAGTGAATCAGCAGCCTGAATATACGTGTAAGCTATGTAATCGGACTGACAAACGCCAATATTCTTAAACAGCCAAAAAGCCGCAAAGACAGCTTCTACAGCTATTGCGGCATAGGCAAAGTATTTAATTATCGTATTTATCGATATTCTTTTTTCAGACTCCATAGAATGCCTTAACACGATTGATTACAAATTCGCAGTCCTCTTCGGTGAGACTAAAGTACATGGGAAGTCTGGTAAGTCTCTCGCTTTCCTTGGTGGTGTAAACGTCTTCGCCGTGGAAGCGACCGAACTTCTTGCCCGCGGGAGCGGTGTGAAGAGGAATATAGTGGAAGGCTGAATAGATGCCGTCCTTTAAGAGCGCATCGATAAGTGCCGTACGCTCTGCAATATCCTTGGTCTTAATGTAGAACATGTGCGCATTGTGCTTGCAGCCTTCGGGAATAGTGGGAAGCTCTAAGATGCCGCGTTCTTTTAACGGCTTAAGACCTTCATTGTACTGGTTCCATCTTGACAGACGTGCGTTGTTAATCTCATCGGCCATCTCAAGCTGAGCATAGAGGTAAGCCGCATTCATGTCGGAAGGAAGGTATGAAGAACCGTAATTCTGCCATGTGTACTTGTCCACCTGACCGCGGTAGTATTTGCTTCTGTCGGTACCTTTCTCTCTGATAATCTCAGCTTCCTCAGCCATTGCGGGATCCTTGATAAGGAGCGCGCCGCCCTCACCCATGGAGTAGTTCTTGGTCTCGTGAAAAGAAAGCGCACCGAAATCGCCGAAAGTACCGAGAGCCTTGCCCTTGTACTCGGACATGATACCCTGAGCGTCGTCCTCAACAACCTTAAGGTTGTGACGCTTTGCGATGTCCATAATCTTGTCCATCTCACAAGCTACGCCCGCATAATGCACGGGAACTATAGCCTTTGTGCGGTCTGTGATAGCCGCCTCAATCTTATTCTCATCAATGTTCATGGTATCGGGTCTGATATCCACAAATACAGCCTTGGCGCCTCTAAGTACGAAAGCGTCAGCAGTAGATACGAAGGTAAAAGAAGGCATAATTACTTCGTCGCCTTCCTTTATATCACATAAGAGAGCAGCAAGCTCAAGCGCATGTGTGCAGGAAGTTGTAAGAAGAGCCTTGGAAGTTCCTGTCTTCTCCTCAAGCCACTTGCTGTCCTTCTTGGTGAACTCACCGTCGCCACAAATTTTCATGTTGTCAACGGCCTGCTTAATATAGTCCATTTCTTTGCCCGTGAAGGGAGGCACGTTAAATCTAATTTTGTAATCAGCCATAATCTAATCACCTTTCCGTTACTCTGCGGCCAATACTGTAAATCTGTCGCCGCAGTAAATTGCTTCATATTGATATTTTGCAATAAACTCATTAAGAATTTTTTGCTTTTTACTCTCAGGATTGTTTAAAACTGCATCGCACTCAACGTTACTGATAATGATGGGTGGTGTTGCATCCGTGCCCTGCCCGATTCGCTCGTCAAGCGCTGTCATCTCCGACTCAAACTTTTTCTCGGAAAAAGAAGAAAGGCTCGGCCACGCTGTACTTATCGCCGGCGTCTCGCCCACATAGAAACCCAAGCCCGAAACCTCGCCATACAGAAGAATCCCCGCTCCGCCAAGGTCACGCTGGTTCCACACCTTCATCAAAGTCTCAAGTTCTTTCTTGTGAGCCTCGGTCGTCTTCATGCCGCGAGCCGCAGGAATACCTGTAATCTCCGCAGTTCTCGGTT
>Ga0129306_1002367_pt1 | contig 16993 bp, 11 predicted proteins | sample P827metagenome_FD_94438 | JGI IMG/M metagenome (GOLD analysis project Ga0129306, IMG submission 94438) | Capybara group fecal microbial communities from Wisconsin, USA - P827 metagenome | ecosystem: Host-associated > Mammals > Digestive system > Large intestine > Fecal | place: USA: Wisconsin... | reverse complement strand
CTCTCGCTGCTCCGTCCGTTGCAATCCCTCACCTTTTGCTCTGTCCGATATTTCCATAACTGTTCTTTTTGATTTCATCTTATTTCGCGTCAAAGATAATGATAAATAGTTCGAAACCCAAAACAATACCATCTTTTTTCATTTATAACAGGCTGGGGATTACAATTCCCCTTTTCATCGCAGCCGGATTGCAAATCCGCCTGAACGGGTAAACATGTTAATTAGGTTTATCGCTGCAAAGATATATGAAAAAAAATTGATACAGCAAAAAAATGGCGTCCCTTTTTTGCAACGCATGAAAAAAAGCGTCCCATAAAATGGGACGCTCATGAAACGCAAAAGATTATCAGTTATTTACGTCTTCTATAGGGAGAAGCAGTTTTTCAATTATTTCGGCAGGAAACTTCTGACGAAGACGCATTTTCTGGGTCCTGAAGGTCGAATCCTCGGTTTTTTGGATGGTTCGTATGTCTTTGTCGTCAAGCCCCAGCATACGGCTGATGATGTAATGCAGCTCCCGTTTGTTAAGCGATGGAACTGCAAGGCGGAGCATCATCATCAGTTCAACAAAGGACTGGTCAAGAGCATCCGCAAAACGCTTGCGGATGCGGTCTGCGTCCTCACCTCCGGAAACAATGCTAAGTTTCTTGATTTCCTCCATTACCTCCGGGTCGAGCAGCTGACGGCCCAGACGGAAGAGGCGAACATAAGTCTCGGGATCCGTAAGTGTTTTGGCGCTGACCGCAGCACCCTCCTTTTCTTCCTCCGAGGGAACGGTCAGGTTCATCAGGGCAACATTGTTCTGGCGTATGGCCTGTTGGAGGGCAAGGGTCTTCCGATTGTTGCGGTTGCGATGAAGGAGAAAGAGCGTGAGCAGGCTGAGGCATAGTACGACAAAGACGGCTATTCCGCCGAACAGCAGGCGGCGATGCTGCTCCTCCAACCGTTGCTTCTCCATCTCCACACGATGGTCATTCATCACTTGACGGATGGCCTGCTGGTTGCTGATGGTATAGAGGGAATCGATGTAGTGGTCGTGTTGCTGGATATAGAATTCGATGGAGTCAGAACGTCCTACCTTAGGAGCAAGTGCGGCCATCTGCAAATACACATATGCGAAAGTAGCCGGAATTGGGTGACAAGTAAGGGATTGGTTATCGTAGTGCCAAGCAGAGTCAAGTTTATTCTGGTAATAAAAAATATTCGCTATTAAACTATAACTGCCTGCAAGTTTTCTTTTGTTGGAAGTATGATGGATATTGTAGTCAAGGTGTTCTCGGGCTTTAGTGTAATTCCGATTGTCGTAGGCCTCGATTTTGGCCATTTCGAAATGAGCATTATTCAAAATGATGTCGCGGGCAAAAGGATTAACAAACACCCGTTCAAGGTATTCTTTTGCTAAAATGTCATTTTCATCATATAGATAGCATTGTGAGATTTTCAAATCCTGAAAGGCAACTGCAGCGCTGTCAGACAGAAAGATAAACTTCTGCTTCGCACATTGAAACTCATGGATGGCCTCTTTCTCCATAGAGCGTTTCAAGTAGTGAAGCCCCAGATTCTGTTCCGCGAGGGCGTAATAGCGGATGAGGGTGTCGGGGAAAAGGCTTTTGGCCTTGAGGAAAGCGTCCGCACCGTTTACGTCGTCATTCATGTCGCTATAGACGCAGCCGAGAGTGTACCAGGCCATAGCGGCGTGGTAGTCGGGGCGGCGGGGCGTGCCGTAGTAGTCGGTGGCGATGCTGGCGAGGCTGTCGGACGTCAAGGGGACGTCGCACTTGTAGTCTATCTGCGTCCGCAGCCAGGCGTAATGGGCAGCATCCCCCTTACGGGGGAAATTAGGAATTAGGAATGAGGAATTAGGAATTATGGGCTGCGCATGGTTTTTGTCAGCAATTCCTAATTCCTCATTCCTAATTCCTAATTGCCAGGGCGTCATCGCCCTGGCTATGCTGTCCAGCAGGGCGCGGGCGGCGTGGGGGTCGGACTCCATGAGGGCTTCGGCACGGGAGAGGGAAGCGCGGACGGCCTTATCGTCGCTCCGCCTGAAGGAGGGGTGACCGGCATCGCCGCAAGAGATGAGGCTGGCGGCGAGCAGAAGCAGGGGGCAGATGATGAGGGAGCGGCGATGCATGGCTTTCTTACAGTCCGTTGAGCTTGGCTTTGGCGCTGCCGAAGCGGAAGTTGATGTCTATCTGGGCGGGGATGTGGCGGGCATCGTCGGTCAGGTAGAGGCGGAGAATCTCTTTTTCGGGGGCATTGGCATCGCGGGGGTCGGGGCCGCTCAGGGAGAAGGCGTGGGCGGTGACCATAGAGCCGGACTGCGACTTGATCTGCTGACGTCCCCAATAGATGAGCGTCTGGTTGATGACGCGCTTGCTATCGACGATGGGGAAGGTGAGGCGCTGGCCGACGGTGAGGCGGTCGAACGAGAGGCTGCGGGCGTAGTGGATGATGCTGACCATGTCGTAGATGGGCTTGGAGTCTTCGTGGTGGGAGGTGCGGACGCGGCCGTCGGGGTAGTCCTTGCGGAGGTCGGCGCGATAGCGGCCATCGGGGGTGCGGCTGTACCAGGCGCGTTCATAGACGACGTCGGAGCCCTCCTCACAATGCTTGACGAAGTAGAGGGGCATGCCGTCGGGCGAGACGGTGGCCTGGAGGGTGTCGCTGAGGTGATAGAGGGCGTCGGCGCTCTTGCTGCTGGCGGCGTAGAGGGTGGTCTCGTAGGCGCTCTGCCATTGGTAGGTGACGGCGCGGGTGGTGAGGCTGGCTGTGCCCGCCTTGATCCACACGAACTTCCAGTTGAAGTAGAGGGTATAGTTGAACTGCTCGCCATCCTGCAGCTGGGCGGCACGGACAGCGGTCAGCGGAACGAGGAGAAGGAGGAGGATAGGAAGGATTTTTTTCATGTTCGTTTTTTCTTTTTGACGCGGGGGAGAGGGGGAAGTTTAAAGAATTGAAGAATTGAAGAATTAAAAAATTAGGAATTAGGAATTAGGAATTAGGAATTAAAACTAAAACTTTGAACTAAAACTAAAACTTTTGAATAGCTTTGGTGTGCGGCATGCAGGACATTTGACTTCGTCTTTTCTTGTCGCGACTCGGCCAATCAAACGAGTTTGTTGACTCTCGCTGCTCCAAGAATTTTCAAGTTTTAGTTTTAGTTTTTGGTTTTAGTTTTTAGCTTTCATTAAATAAAAAATGTTCATTTCCGCTTTTTCTGCTTGCGCTTTTGTTCTTCGCGTTGCTGGTTCTTGGACTTTTTCTCTTTCTTCTCGCTCTTGGTCTTGCGGAGGTCGGCGGGCTTCTGCTTGTCAATGGGAATGACGAGGGGGTCCCAGTCTTCGCTGTAGTCCCAGTTCTCGCGCATCTCGATGGGCTTGGAGTAGTAATAGACGGGTTCGGCCTGGCGCCGTTCGTCGTAGAGGCCGGTGTCCCAGACGCCGTTGGCGTTGAGGTCGTGGAAGGCGCGGACGTAGTAGGTGGCGGGCTTGACGAAGTAGAAGTCGGCATGGCCGTCGGTCACGACCTGCTGGCGGACGACGTTGTCGCTCTTATCGACGAGCTGCACCACCAGGCGGGCGCTGTCGGCCGTGAAGCGCTGGGCGCCCGTGACGTTGAGGACGAACGAGCTGTACTTGTCGAGGGTGTTGAACTGGATCTTGTTCTCGGACTTTTTCGACGAGAGCCCGTAGATGCCGGTGAAGGCGGCTGAGTCGGTCACGAACTTATACTCCTCCTCGGGCCGCCACTCGGCCAGCAGCTCGTAGGTCATCAGCTTGGTGCGCTGGCGGCGGAAGACGAAGGGCTCGTCAACCCATAGCGTATCGACCTTGCGCATCAGATGGAGCGACGTGTCGCGGTAGCTGTCGAGGGGTTCGCTGAAGGAGAGCGTGACGATGGCGTTGAGGTCCATCGACGAGCTGCCGCCCCACTTCACGGGGAGTACGGGGTCGGGCTTCTTGACAGCCGTTGAGTCGCCGCGCTTGAGGCGTTTCTCCAGCTCCTTCTGCTCTTCCTTGCGCTTCTTGGCTTCGTCCTGCAGCTGGCGGGCGCGCGTCTTCTTGGGCACGAGGCGCAGGGTGTCGGTACGCGAGGTGAGCTGGCCGAGGGTGTCGGTGGCCATGTAGGTGAGGCGGAAGGCAAGGGTGTCCTGATAGTAGTAGAGGGTGTCGCGCATCCAGTACGTGAGGGTGTCGCGTCCGGGGTTGGCTTCGACGATGTAGGCTGAGTCGGCGGGGAAGTTAAGGGGCTCGATGAGGGGCAGCGTGTCGCTCGGGGTGGAGAACAGCAGGGTGAACTTGTTGAGCGAGGGGCGTTCGTTCTTCACCAGATAGCGGAAGGTGGGCGTCTTGGTGAAGGCGAGCAGCACAAGGTCCTCAGGCAGGAAATGGGTGACGGGGCGGATGCGGATGGTGTCGATGGTGAGCGAGTCGATCCACGTGGTGTCGGGCTCCATGCGCACGTCGGTGGAGGGGACGACGAGCGAGTCGAGCCAGGCAATCATCTCGGACTTCTGGTCGAACAGGAAGTTCTGGTTCATGTCCTTGAGGGCGAAGGCGTGGTAGCTGCCGGGGGCGATGCCGCGGATGGTGAAGTGTCCCTCGGCATCGGTACGCGACACGCGTACGAAGGGCAGGGTGGTGAAGGCGCTGTCGGCAAGGTTGTCGTGCAGGCCGACGAGGATGCCCTGCACGGGCTCGAGGTTGGAGGCGTCGAGCACGGTGCCCGACACGGCGAGGGTGTCGATGTGGTCGCCGGTGGAGAAGGCGAAGGCGAAATTGCCGAGCGGGTTGCCCTCGTTGTTATCGACGATGGCGTCGTTGAAGTCGATGGTGTAGGTGGTGTTCTCCTTCAGGGAATCCTCGATGGAAACGACGATTTTCTTGCCGTTGGTCTTGATGATGGGCTGCTGCACCTGTGGGGGCGAGACGACAACCTTCTCGCTGGCTTTCTCCAGCTTGATGTACTCGTCGAAGTCGAGGGTGACCTTTGCGTCCTTGACGCCCGTGGCGCCGCGGGCGGGCGAGCTGCCGAGGAAGACGGGGGGAGTCTCGTCGAACGGTCCGCCGTCGGGTGAGCCGATGCTTGCGCAGCCGATGACAAGAGCCGTCAGCGTGGCTAAAAGTGCGAAGCGTCCGTTTCGTTTCATCTCTTCTTCTTGTTCTTTTCTTTCTTCCGCAGCTCCTCGGCCTTACGGATGGCCTCGATGCGCTCTTCCTCGGCTTTCACCACCTGATTGATGCGGTTGTAGAGGTCCTCGCCGTGGAGGTCGGCGAAGATGACGCGTCGCTGGGGGTTGAGGAGTACGTTGGCCGGCAGGCGCGTCACGCCCAGCTGGCGCAGCATGTCGAGGTTCCAGCCCTGGAAGCCGTTGCCCTGCGTCCACGTCAGCGAGTCCTCGCGCACGGCGCGGAGCCACGTCTCGCGGTCGTTGTCGAGGGATACGCCCATGATGACAAACGGCCGGCCGGCGAAGGTGTCGGCCAGGGCGCGGTACTCGGCCTGATGGCGGCGGCTCTCGGCGTTCCATGAGGCCCAGAAGGTAATCAGCATGCACGTGTCGCGATGGTGGTTGGTGTTCAGCTCCTTGCCCACCGTGTCCTTGAGGTGGTAGTTGCTGAGAACGGCGTTCGACGCGAAGGTCTTCAGGCCGTTCGTGCGGTTCTTGAGGTCGATGATGGTGACGTTGTCCTGCAGGTTACCGCTCATCTTGTTCATCAGGCCTCGAATCTCGCTCACCTGCGGTTCGGCCGTGCGGACGAAGGTCTCTTTCAGCAGAAAGACCGACACCTCGTCGTAGGGATGGCCGGTGATGAAGGTATCGACGCGATGCTGATACTGGCCTGTCGTGAGCACGGTGTCGCGCAGCATGGCGCGGAACTCGGCCAGCAGGGCGTTCTGATGGCCGCCGGCAATCGTCAGCCGTCCCTCGGCTGCCGTGTCGCCCGAGAGCGTCGTCACCGTGCCCTTTTCGGCGAACACCATCTCGCGATGTCCGTTCGGGAAGGCCACCCAGAGCGGCGTTACCGTGTCGGGCGCAAAGGTGAAGGTGAACCGTCCGTGGCGGGCCACCACCGTATCGACGCGGTCGAACCATTCGTCGTAACCATACACCAGCAGGGTGTCGCCCCCCGCGAGGGGCACGTCGCCCTTCAGGGTGAAGCGCGTCTGCCCGCTGTGGCAGCCGCACAGCAGCAGTACGGACAGAAGACCCAGCAGGTTCAGGATTCGCTGAACCTGCTGAGCGCTCCGGGTATGCGGGATGTTCCGGTTTGCCTGGCGTCTCTGCGTTGTGCGGGGAGGGGTGTTCATCTCTGCTTGGTGAAGGGGGTGTCGTTTATCGGCTTGCTCTTTTCCGCTCGAGGGCGTCGAGGATGATTTTGCGCATGCGCATCGACTTGGGCGTTACCTCAACATATTCATCCTCCTTGATGTACTCGAGTGCCTCTTCGAGCGAGAAGATGACGGGCGGGGCGATGTGGGCTTTCTCGTCGGCGCCGCTGGCGCGCATGTTGGTGAGCTGCTTGCTCTTGGTGACGTTGATGACGAGGTCGTTCTCGTGGACGTGCTCGCCCACCACCTGGCCGCCATAGACCTCCTCCTGCGGATAGATGAAGAACTTGCCGCGGTCCTGCAGATGGTCGATGGCGTAGGCGAAGGCCGTGCCCGTCTCCATGGCCACCATCGAGCCGTTGGTGCGGCGCTCGATGTCGCCCTTGTAGGGCTGGTAGTCCTTGAAGCGATGGGCCATGATGGCTTCGCCGGCCGAGGCGGTCAGCACGTTGGTGCGCAGGCCGATGATGCCGCGCGACGGTATCTCGAACTCGATGTTGATGCGGTCGCCCTGCGTGTCCATCGACAGCATCTCGCCCTTGCGGCGCGTAATCATGTCGATCATCTTGCTGGCATAGACCTCGGGCACGTTGATGGTCAGCTCCTCGATGGGTTCGCAACGCTTGCCGTCGATCTCCTTGTAGATGACCTGCGGCTGGCCGACCTGCAGCTCGTAGCCTTCGCGGCGCATGGTCTCGATGAGCACGCTCAGGTGGAGCACGCCGCGGCCGAAGACCGTCCATTTGTCTTCGTCGGGACTCTTGCTGACGCGCAGGGCGAGGTTTTTCTCCAGCTCGCGGTCGAGACGCTCCTGGATGTGGCGCGAGGTGACGTACTTGCCTTCGCGGCCGAAGAAGGGCGAGTCGTTGATGGTGAAGAGCATGCTCATGGTGGGCTCGTCGATGGCGATAGGCTCGAGGGCTTCGGGCGTCTCGGCGTCGCAGATGGTGTCGCCGATCTCGAAATGCTCGAGGCCGATGATGGCGCAGATGTCGCCGCTGGAGACGCTCTCGGTGCGCTTGTGAGTCATGCCCTCGAAGGTGTGCAGTTCCTTAATTTTCGCTTTCTCCTGCGAGCCGTCGCGGTGAGCGAGGGTCACCATCATGCCGTCCTTGAGCGTGCCACGATGGACGCGCCCCACGGCGATGCGGCCCGTGTAGGGCGAGTAGTCGAGGCTGGTGATGAGCATCTGCGGCGTGCCCTCCAGCATGGGGGGAGCGGGGATGTGCTCGATGATCTGGTCGAGCAGATAGGTGATGTTGTCCGTCGGCGTCTTCCAGTCGGGACCCATCCAGCCCTGCTTGGCCGAGCCGAAAACGACGGGGAAGTCCAGCTGTTCCTCGGTGGCGTCGAGGGCAAACATGAGGTCGAACACCATTTCGTGCACCTCGTCGGGGCGGCAGTTCGGCTTGTCCACCTTGTTTACCACCACGATGGGCTTCAGCCCTATCTGAAGCGCCTTTTGCAGCACGAAGCGTGTCTGCGGCATCGGGCCCTCGAAGGCGTCCACCAGCAGCAGACAGCCGTCGGCCATGTTGAGCACGCGCTCTACCTCGCCGCCGAAGTCGCTGTGTCCCGGCGTGTCGATGATGTTGATTTTCACGCCCCGATAGACGATGGAGACGTTTTTCGACAGAATGGTTATGCCCCTTTCGCGCTCAAGGTCGTTGCTGTCAAGCACGCACTCGGCATCGGCTTTGTCGTTCTTGAAAAGGTGGCCCGCCAGCATCATCTTGTCCACCAGCGTCGTCTTGCCGTGGTCAACGTGGGCAATAATGGCAATGTTTCTGATATCCTGCATCTTCTTTCCTATGTTTCAAAAATCGGGCGCAAAAGTACACTTTTTTTCCGAAATTTCGCACATACCTCTTTAAATAATAACAGCCTTTAACGTCTGGGCGCTCCCGACACGCCCTTTCCCAGGGGTGGCGGCAGGGGGAAGGCTATCGGAGCTCGATGACCTCGAGGTCGCTGACGGCGCCTTCGGCGAGGGTGAAGCGCACGAGGGTGCGGACGGCCTGTATGCCATAGACGCCGGCGGCGCCGGGGTTGATGTGGAGCATGTCGAAGGCGCGGTCGTACTTCACCTTCAGGATGTGGCTGTGGCCGCAGACGAAGAGGCGCGGCGGACGTTCCATGAGGATGGCGCGGACGGAGGGGTCGTACTTGCCGGGATAGCCGCCGATGTGCTTCAGCAGCACATCGACGCCATCGACGGTAAAGCGGAGCATCTCGGGGTAGCGCAGGCGGATGTCGTAGCCGTCGATGTTGCCATGCACGGCGCGGAAGGTGACGGGCAGCTGCTCGAAGCGGTCGGCCACCTCGGCGCTACCGATGTCGCCGGCATGCCACACCTCGTCGCATTCGCTGAAGTAGTGGGCGTAGCGGTCGTCCCACCAGGCGTGGGTGTCGGAGAGAAGGCCAATCTTAGTCATCGTCTGTACGGGGGGGGAGGCTTTTACGATTCGGGGGGGCAGACGGCTTATGCCTTTTGGGCGAAGAAGGCATCGACGAAGCGGATGATCTGCTGGGCTGTGACCTCGATGCCGAGGCGGCTGCTGTTGACGCAGAGGTCGTAGTTGGCGGCGTCGCCCCAGGTGCGCTGGGTGTAGTAGTTGTAGTAGGTCGAGCGGCGGGCATCGCCTTTCTCAAGGATGTTTTTCGCCTCAGCCTCGCTGATGCCTTCGTGCTTCACATAGCGTTGGATGCGGTCGGCCATGTCGGCGCTGACGAAGATGCTGAGGTGGTCGGGGTTGTCGCGCAGGATGTAGTCGGCACATCGTCCGAGGATGATGCACGGCTCGCGGCTGGCGATGTCGCGGATGACGTCGCTCTGCACCTTGAACAACGCGTCGCCTGAGAGGGGGTTGCCCACGCTGCCCGCACCATGGCTCGCCGCCGAGCGGCTGCCGAAGAGGAACGAGTGGAACGAGCGCGACACCTTCTCGTCGGCACGCTCGAAAAACTGCGGGTGCAGGCCGCTCTGCTCGGAAGCCAGCTCGATGAGCTTCTTGTCATAGAGATTGATGCCATAGTGCTCGGCCATGCGCTCGGCGATGGAACGTCCGGCGCTGCCCAGCTGGCGGCTGATGGTGATTATCATGGGGAATTAAAAAATTAGGAATTAGAAATTAGGAATTAAAACTAAAACTTTGAACTAAAACTAAAACTTTTAAATGGTCTTGCATGCAGCTTGTAAAGCATTCTTCAAAGTTTTAGTTTTAGTTTTTAGTTTTAGTTTTTACATTTTATTTTTCATTTTTAGTAAATATGATTTTGGAATCAGGGGTTAGCGAGTTTTTTCTTGAACTGCTTTATCTGCACGGCCAGCAGGATGAAGCCGGTGATGCACGAGACGAGGTCGGACGCCGGCATGCTGTACCACACGCCGTCGATGGCCGGCTCCCAGAACGTGGGTAACCAGAGCAGGAACGGCAGCAGGAACAGGAACTGCCGCGAGAGCGAGAGGAAGATGGCCTTCCACGGCTTGGCGATGGCCTGGAAGAAGTTGCCGATAACCATCTGCGAGCCGATGAGCGGGAAGATGTAGGCGTTGATGCGCATGCCGCGGACAATCTCGGTGAGCATCTGCTCGTCGGTGGTGAAGATGAGGGCGGCATAGCGGGGCAGGAACTCGCACACCACCCAGCCGAGCGTCATCGCCGCCGTCGCCCAAAGAATGGTGAGCTTCAGCACCTTCATCACACGGTCGAAACGCTCGGCACCATAGTTGTAGCCCGCGATGGGCTGCATGCCCTGGTTGAGGCCCATGACGAGCGTGACGAAGATAAACGTCACCTTGTGGATGACGCTGAAGGCGCCCACGGCGTAGTCGTCGCCGTATGAGAGCAGGGCGCGGTTGACGAAGATGACGATGATGCAGGCCGCCAGGTTCATCAGGCAGGGCGAGATGCCGATGGAGAGTATCTCACGGATGATGCGTCCCTGGAAGCGGTAGATGCCGCGATGGAGGTGGAGCAGCTCGTTCTTGTTGGTCAGGATGCGCATCTGCCACGTGAGCGACACGCATTGGCTCAGTATGGTGGCGATGGCGGCACCCCTGATGCCCAGTCCCAACCCCCAGGGGAAGATGAACAGGGGGTCGAGGATGCAGTTGAGCACTACGGTCAGGATGGTGGCCTTCATGGCCTTGTCCGGGTGGCCGGCACTACGCAGGATGGCGTTGAAACCGAAGTAGAGGTGGGTGAAGACGTTTCCCAGAAGAATCCACACCATGTACTCGCGGGCGTACCTCAGCGTGTTTTCCGATGCGCCGAAGAAGAGCAGGATGGGGTCGAGGGCCGACAACGTCACCACCGCCAGCACCACGCCCACCACGATGTTCATCAGGAAGGCGTTGCCCAGGATCTGCTGTGCCGAACGGTAGTCTTTCTGTCCCAGACGGACGCTGATCATCGTCGAGGCGCCCACGCCCACCATAGCGCCGAAGGCCGCCGAAATGTTCATCAGCGGGAACGTCGGCGCCAGTCCGCTCAGCGCCATCGGCCCGATGCCGTGACCGATGTAGGCGCTGTCCACGATGTTGTAGATAGACGACGCTATCATCGCCACGATGGACGGGATGGCATACTTCGCCAGCAGCTTACTTATCTTCTCTGTTCCCAGCTCCGTGGGTACCGCTTTTCCTGTCATGCTATTCTGTTTGCGTATTTTTGTGGCACAAAGATAGTGCAAGGCGAGAGATAATGCAAATTTATTTGTAATTTTGACGTTGTTTTCGTCCATCGCGACTCGGCAAAGGCTGTGCAATCCCACCTTTGCTCTCGCTGCTCCGTCCGTTGGCTACACCTTCGTCCGTCGCGACTCGGCAGAGTTCAAGCAAGCTTGACTCTGCGCTCGCTGCTCCGTCCGTTCCGAGGCGACCCCTCAAAAGCCCCCGAAGGGGGATTAAAGATAGTGCCAGGCGAGCGATAATGCAAGAAAAAAATGATAATCACGTTGCTTTTTTTATGTACTTGTGTGGAGACAGGGCTTTATGGGTTGGTATATAGATAATTGAACTTTTTAAAAAAAAGGACTTTTGTTTTCTAAGGGGAATAAGGAGTTGTTATCCGTAAAATTGCATATAATTATCTTGTCGTATGGAGAAAGGTTCAAAATAGGCGTGATGTAGAAGTATGTAGAAGTATGTAGATATTTTGGCTATCTACATCGCATAACATGAACGAAATCTGTGGAGTAGGATAGTTGGTGTAGTAATGTAGATGTTTTTCATTTTTTTATTGAAATGGAATTCCCGGCGTTTGACTATTTTTATAAACAGCGCCCCTGTTTATATAAACACGGCCCCTGTTTATATAAACGCGGCCCGTGTTTATAAATATAGTAGGCAAATGGAAAAACGATGACCCCTATCTTTAATCCCCTTCGGGGCTTTTAGATAGGGGTCGCCTCAGAACGGACGGAGCAGCGAGAGCAGAACGAAGCTTGCTTCAATTATGCCGAGTCGCGACGGACGAAAACGCAGTTAAAAACTCAAATAAATTTGGTTTTTCGCTCGGCTCACCCTATCTTTAATCCCCTTCGGGGCTTTTAGATAGGCTGCGGCTCGGAACGGACGGAGCAGCGAGCGCAAAGTCAAGCTTGCTTGAACTCTGCCGAGTCGCGACGGACGAAGACAACGTCAAAATTGCAAATTAATTTGCATTATCTCTCGCCTTGCACTATCTTTGTCAGTCAAACTTGGTGAACGTGGAGACTCTGACTCTATTTGAACTGAATCAGCGTGTGCGCGGAGCTATCGACGAGGCTCTGCCGGACAAGTATTGGGTGCGGGCTGAGATGAGCTCGGTAAACGTCAATGCCGCAGGACATTGCTACATCGAGCTGGTGCAGAAGCACCCGTCGGGCGCAGGCATGGTGGCGAAGGCGCGGGCCACAATCTGGGCTGGGCGCTTCCGTATGCTCCGCCCCTATTTTGAGCAGGCTACGGGCCAGGCGTTTACGGCCGGCATCAGCGTGCAGCTGCTGGTGACGGTCGGGTTTCACGAACTCTATGGCCTCTCGTTCGTTGTCGAGGATATCGATCCCACCTATACGTTGGGCGATATGGCTCAGCGGCGCCGCGAAATCCTGCTGCGTCTGGAGCGCGAGGGCACCATCGACCTCAATAAGGAGCTGCCTCTGCCCATGCTGCCGCGGCGTGTGGCAGTCATCTCGTCCGAGACGGCGGCAGGCTATGGCGACTTCTGCCACCAGCTGGCGACGAATGCCTATGGCTTCGTGTTCTGCCCGAAACTGTTCCCCGCTGTCATGCAGGGCGATGCCGTCGAGGCGACGGTCATCGCCGCCCTCGACGCCATTGCTGCCGAAGAGGAGAACTGGGACGTGGTGGTCATCATCCGCGGCGGAGGTGCTGCCAGCGACCTCGTGGGCTTCGATACCTATCTGCTGGCAGCCAACTGCGCGCAGTTCCCCCTGCCCATCATCACGGGCATCGGTCACGAGCGCGACGCCACCGTCCTCGATGCCGTAGCCCACACCAGCGTCAAGACCCCCACGGCAGCTGCCGAATTCCTTATTGGCCGGACGGCTGAGGCTGCCGCCCGGCTCGAACACCTCACCGACTCTCTGGCTGCTGCCCTCACCACGCGTATCACCGCCGAGAAACAGCGCCTGCAGGGTCTCGCCCTGCGGCTGCCTGCCAGCTTTGCCGTTCGTAAGGCCAATGAAACGGCTGCCATCACCCTCCGCCTCCAACGTCTGCGGACGGCTGTCGGCACGTTGATGGCCGAGCAACGCCATCGCCTCGAGGTGGCCTCGAAAGTGCTTGCCGGCGCCAACCCCGCCGTCATCCTCCGTCGTGGTTACAGCATCACCTACGCCCCCGACGGTCATGCCGTCCGTCACGCCGCCGACCTCCATGAGGGCGACATCCTCGTCACCCGCTTCGCCGACGGCGAAAAGAAATCAATCGTAACCGAATAATAACGATAACGTTAACGTTAACGATAACGATAACTGTAAACTATAAACTATAAACTATAATATGACCTACGAAGAAGCTATCCGTCAACTCGACAACATCGTCCGCCAAATCGAAACAGGCGAAATGGGCATCGACCAGCTCACCGCCCAGCTGAAGCGCGCGCAGGAGCTCATCGCCTTCTGCCGCGACACCCTCTACAAAACCGACGAAGAGGTGCAGAAACTCCTCCAACCGGAAACGGAAAAATAGGATTTTTTGTTTAACGTTTAACGTTTAATGTTTAACGAACACGTCCTCTGATATTGGTTTAATGTTTAACGTTTAATGTTTAACGAACACGTCCTCTGATATTGGTTTAACGTTTAATGTTTAATGTTTAACGAACACGTCCTCTGATTTTGGTTTAACGTTTAACGTTTAATGTTTAACGAACACGTCCTCTGATTTTGGTTTAACGTTTAATGTTTAACGAACATGCGGCAGGACATTTGTCTGAACTCCTGTACTCCTGAACTCCTGTACTCCTATACTCCTGTACTCCTGTACTCCTGTACTCCTGAACTCCCGAACTCCTGAACTCCTGTACTCCTGAACTCCTATACTCCTATACATCAATTATGAATTGAAAATATTCTATATGCAACGAGTTACTTCTTTCCGGAATGGCCTCAGAATGCTGCTGCTGGCCTTCAGCTTTAGCGCTATGGCGGCGCAGACAGTCGTCGATGTCCCTAACCCCATCATCCCCGGCTTCCATCCCGACCCGTCCATCTGCCGTGTGGGGAACGACTACTATCTGGTGAACTCGTCGTTCCAGTACTTCCCCGGCGTGCCGCTTTATCACTCCACCGACCTCGTCCATTGGGAGCAGATAGGCAACATCCTCAGCCGGCCCTCGCAGCTGGCGCTCGACGGCGCCACGTCGTGGACGGGCATCTATGCCCCCACCCTTCGCTATCACGACGGCACCTTCTACATGATCACCACCCTCGTGGGCGGACGGGGCAACTTCATCGTCTCTGCCACCAATCCGCTCGGCCCGTGGAGCGAACCTTGCTGGCTGCAGCAGGGGGGCATCGACCCCTCGCTCTTCTGGGACGACGATGGACGCTGCTACATGGTCAGCAACCCCGACAACGCCATTACCCTCTGCACCATCAATCCCAACACCGGCCAGCAGCTCACGGAAAGCCGCCTCCTCTGGCGTGGCACCGGCGGACGATACCCCGAGGGGCCGCACATCTATAAGAAGGATGGCTACTACTACCTGCTCATCTCTGAAGGCGGCACCGAGCTCGCCCACTCGCTCACCATCGCCCGCAGCCGCAGCATAGAAGGCCCCTATGAGCCCTGTCCCGACAACCCCATCCTCACGAACTGCAGCGTGAAGGGACAGACGAAGAGCGTGCAGGGCACGGGGCACGGCGACTTTGTCCAGGCTGCCGACGGCTCGTGGTGGATCACCTTCCTGGCTTATCGCCAGTTTGGCGGGATGTACCACCATCTGGGTCGCGAGACCTTCATCGCTCCCGTCGAGTGGCCCGAAGGCGGCTGGCCTGTGGTGAATGGCGGAGAAGCTGTCGATACCGCCCACGTCGCGCCGCTCCAGCGCCTTTTCACCCAGCCTTTCACCCATCCCGCATGGGTTTATCTTCAGAACCCTATCCCCGCCAACTACGAGTTCCTCGACGACGGCACGCTCCGCCTGCATGCCGGCCGTCCGCTCGCAGAGAACAATCATCCTACGTTTGTGGGCTGCCGTCAGGAAGCTGCCAACATGGTGGCCGAGGCCGATGTGCGCCTTACACAAAGTACGGCCCGCGACGAGGCAGGGCTTTCGGTCTATCAAATCAACGACGGCATGCAGAATTTCTGCGTCTGCCGGTTCGGCAAGGGATATTCCGTGAAGCTGGAAGCACGGCTGAAGACGATGGTAGACACGCAGATGCGCCTCCTTCGTGGCGACCATGCCCGTCTGCGTGTCACCTCCGACGGCAATGTCTATACCTACCAGTTCTCCGAGGATGAGGGGAAGACGTGGCAGACGGTAGGCAGCCACAGCTGCACTCTCGTCAGCACCGAGGTTGCAGGAGGCTTTACGGGCGTCGTCATCGGCCTGTACGCCTCAGGCAGCCCCGACAGCTTCGCCGACTTTAAGATAAACCTTTGATATTGGTTTAACGTTTAACGTTTATTGTTTAACGACCATGCGGCAGGACATTTGTCTGTACTCCTGAACTCCTGAACTCCTGAACTCCCGTTAAGACATGGACATGAACCGTAGCGTACTCCTATTTCCTGTGGCGGCCATCCTGCTGGCGCTGTCCGTCAGTTCGTGCCGCGATGCCGGCGTCCACGACACCCTTCTCCGTGCCGAAGCCCTCATGGAGGACAGCCCCGACTCCGCCCGCGCCCTGCTGGACAGCCTCGCCAGGGCGACATCGCCCCGGCAATTAGGAATTAGGAATGAGGAATTAAAAAATAACCCTGCGGACGAAAGCCATGCGCAGCCCGTAATTCCTAATTCCTCATTCCTAATTCCTAATTTCCCCCGCAAGGGGGACAATGCTCTTTACGCCCTCCTGCGCACGCAGGCCGATTATAAATGCCGTGTCCGGCTTACCTCCGACTCGCTGCCCCTTATCGCCACGAACTACTACGGCACCCGTCGCAAGACGCAGCATGCCGCCCTCGCGCAATACTATCTTGGCTGCACCTATAAAGATATGCATCGCGACTTGGATGCCATTGATGCCCTTCTTCGCGCTACCACCCTATTCCCTGATACGACAAACAAGTATTTTGCGTATAGTTTGTTCGAGTTGGGAAAACTGTATATGAATCATCAAATGAATGATGAAGCAATTTCGACTTTCGGCCGTTATCGATTTTCAGAAATATGTAAAGCAGACTCGCTGAATATTGGCTATGCCGATTTTTATATGGGCGTTTCATATCTCTATAAAGGAGAAAACAATCTTGCAGATAGTTTGTTCCATCTCGCTATCCATAACACACAACTTCCAACATCTTCCCGTTTCAACACTTATTTTCAATTGGCAAAATTATATTTTTACGAATGGCACAAGGCGGATGAAAGCTACGATTTTATCAATCGATATATTAGCTATTATGGAGAAAACGAGGTTGCTGTATTATTAAAAGGGGATATCTTATCTGCTGTTCATCAGCCCAACTCAGCAGAAGAATTCTATAATAAGACATTGCAGCAGAGTACCGATTTATACGCTCGTTGTACGGCTTATAAAGGATTGTTAAAAGTGACATCACAACTAAACAAAACCGATAGTATTCAAAGCTATGTTGATCAATATACACAATTGCTGGATTCAATATATGCAATTAACAGACAAGAAGAAATAGCAGAAATACAAAACAGCCATGTCATTGAACTTCATGACCAGCAACTTAAAGCCCGCCATGCGCGGTTTATGTTCTGGATGGGGATTTTGGTAGTCGCGCTCCTTTCAGGGACGGCTATCACCTTCCTGCTCATCGACCGTAAGCGCAAGAAGCGTTACTTGCAGGCGCAGGAGGAGCTGCGGCAGGCCAATGTGGAAGTGCTGCGGGCTCAGGTGGACGAACAGCCCGCCGACCTGGACGCGCTCTATCGGAAAAAACTCGCCGCCTGTCAGAACCTGTTCCGCCGGACGCCTTCGGCCCGTCTGCTGCTGGTGCCGCCCGCAT
>Ga0129306_1002359_pt1 | contig 17039 bp, 12 predicted proteins | sample P827metagenome_FD_94438 | JGI IMG/M metagenome (GOLD analysis project Ga0129306, IMG submission 94438) | Capybara group fecal microbial communities from Wisconsin, USA - P827 metagenome | ecosystem: Host-associated > Mammals > Digestive system > Large intestine > Fecal | place: USA: Wisconsin... | reverse complement strand
TCGGCTGAGCCGAAATGAGGTTTGCTCGAGGCACGGATGCCGATTGCAAACCGACCCGTATTATGTGATGTCTTCCCGTCTTCTTAGCATTCGTTCGCGAACGATCCGACAGACGCATCAAAGAATTTTGCGGCGGGGACCATGTTTTCCGGAAGACCGGCCATTACCTGTTTTTTTATGGACCACCATACAATAATTAGACAAACATCAAAATAGATATTGACAATCTGTTTCAACAGACATATACTTATCCCATAATCGATTAGATATATATCTAAATGGAATGAAAGGACGAGTATAAATGTATAAAGAGAAAATAGAAGAATTAAGGGCTTTCATGGAAAGTTCCAAGGAAAAGATCGGGTCGAAGATCGACGAACTTGTTAAAGACGGAAGAAACGATGATGCCAAGGCTTTTCGGGCGGCACTCAACATTTACGATGTGTTTGTGGCTACCATCGGAGCCTTTGATAAGAAGGCCAAGGGCGATGAGACTGTCTTCATAACAGCATTTAAGACTTTTGCAGCCAACATCCCCGCAAAGTGGAGAGCAGCCCTTGAAGAGGCCAAGAAGCACAATGATGCCGGAAAGGTCCTGATCGAAGAAGGAAAACTTAATTCATCGGATGCAATCATTGCAAAGTTTGACGAACTGTTTGCGCAGGAGGGAGAGAGATGACGGATCTGGAAACCATTGCTTTTTTCAAGTGTCTTGCGGATAAATCGCGACTTGCCATCCTTAAATCCCTGATGCAGGAAGATATGTATGTGGAGAGACTGGCGGAGCGCCTCGGGGTCACATCGGCTACGGTTTCTTTTCACTTAAAGAAGCTGGAGGAGGCCAATGCCGTGCACTCCTACAGGGATCAGTATTACACCATGTATTCTGTCAACAGGGATCTGTTCGGTGTCAATATCCTTGACATTCTCGGCGAGAAAAGTACGGAAAGCGACCTGCAAAAAGAACGGGACGAGGCTTACAGGAAGAAAGTTCTCGAAGCCTTTTTCGAGTACGGAAAACTGAAATCAATTCCCGGTCAGCGTAAGAAAGAACGGATAGTGCTTGAGGAAATAGCAAAGTCCATAGAGAGCGGGAGAACCTACACCGAAAAAGAAATAAATCTCATCATTTCCGAGTTTAACGATGATTTCTGCACCATCAGAAGGGATATGATTTCCGAGGGCATATTAAAGCGTGACAAAGCGCTTTACACCAAGTTATGAAAAACTGTTGACATACCCGGAAATGTGTGTTAACTTATCAAAGTACGATTTGTACAAACATTAAAGCAGAGTATCCGCTCTCACCCCGTGGCACAGGCTTAACGGGCGTTCAAATAAGTTTTCATTCATGCACCGCATGTTGTTTACGATAATTGAAGTGGATACGATCTGTATCCACTTTTTCTTTTTACAATTTGGAGGGTACGACTATTAGCGATTTAATGATCAATGAGCAGATACGCGATAAGGAAGTCCGCGTTATCGGTGAGAACGGCGAGCAGCTTGGAATCATGTCCGTTAAGGATGCCATGAAATTAGCTGAAGAGGCAGGCGTTGACCTGGTTAAGATTGCGCCCACGGCACAGCCTCCCGTGTGCAGGATTGTTGATTACGGCAAGTTCAAATACGAGCAGATGCGCAGGGAAAAAGAAGCCAAGAAGAAGCAGCACGTCGTTGAAATCAAAGAAATCAGATTATCACCCAACATTGATACAAACGACCTTAATACCAAGATCTCCGCTGCAAGAAAGTTCCTTACAAAGGGCGACAGAGTAAAGGTTACTCTTCGTTTCAGGGGACGTGAGATGGCTCACATGCAGACCACCAAGCACATTCTTGATGATTTTGCCGAGGGTCTTAACGATTGCGCGGTTATCGAAAAGGCGCCCAAGGTTGAAGGACGCAGCATGACCATGTTTTTAACCGGAAAGAAAAACTGAGCCGGATAAAATATATTTTTGATATTGATTTAGGAGGAAAATACCATGCCCAAGATGAAAACAAGCAGAGCGGCTGCAAAGCGCTTTAAAGTTACAGGAACAGGTAAGTTGAAAAGATCCAAGGCTTACAAGAGCCATATCTTAACAAAGAAGTCTACGAAGAGAAAGCGTAATCTTCGTAAGCCCGCTATCACGGACATCACCAATGTTAAGAATATGAAGAAGATTTTACCTTACGCGTAAGTTGATTGGAGGAAATGAAAGATGGCAAGAATTAAAGGTGGCTTAAATGCCAAGAAAAAGCATAACAGAGTTTTAAAGCTCGCTAAGGGCTACAGAGGAGCCCGTTCCAAGCAGTACAGAACCGCAAAACAGTCGGTTATGAGAGCCCTTACTTCCTCTTATCAGGGACGTAAGGAAAGAAAGCGTCAGTTCAGACAGCTTTGGATCGCTCGTGTTAACGCAGCAGCAAGACTTAACGGTCTTTCCTACAGCAAGTTCATGTACGGTCTTAAGCTTGCAAACATCGACATCAACAGAAAGATGCTTGCAGAACTCGCAGTAAGCGATGCAGACGGCTTCAAGGCACTTTGCGAAGCAGCAAAGAAGCAGCTTAAGAAGGCCGAAGGCAAGAAGGCTAAAGAAGAAGCAACAGAAGAGGCAACCGCCTAAGTTATATATATCCCGCAGAGAGATCTGCGGGATATCTTATGTCGGGTGTTTACAGACCGGCAAAATATGAGGACAGATGTATATATGAATTACCTTGACTATTTCAAGAAAATCTGCAGCATCCCCCACGGTTCGGGCAATGTGCAGGCCATAAGCGATTATCTTGTTTCCTTTGCGAAGGAGCATAATCTTGAGTGCCACAGGGATGATGCACTTAACGTGATAATCATAAAAGAAGCATCAAAGGGCAGAGAGTCCGATGAACCCGTTATCATTCAGGGCCACATGGACATGGTTGCCGTAAGTGATGACGGAAGAGACATGACAAAGGTTCCCCTTGAACTTAAAGAGGACGGAGATTTTCTTTATGCGGATAAAACGAGCCTCGGCGGAGATGACGGTATCGCCGTTGCATACGGTTTGGCCCTTCTTTCCGATGAAACCCTGAGTCTTCCGAGGATTGAGTTGGTGGTCACCACTGATGAAGAGGTGGGAATGATCGGAGCCACGGCACTTGATACCTCGGTCCTTAAGGGGAAGAGGATGATCAATATCGATTCCGAGGAAGAGGGCATTTTCCTGGTAAGCTGCGCCGGCGGAGCAAGGATCGATATAAGCTTTCCCCTGACGGAAACATCTCCCGAAGGCGGAGAAGCGTATGAGATCAACGTGGAAGGTCTTTTGGGCGGCCATTCCGGCACGGAAATAAACAAAGGAAGAGCCAATGCCATCCGTCTCATGGGCAGGATCTTAAAGAAACTTGCGGATGCAAAGCTGCTTCTTGCAATAAATGATATAAAGGGCGGTACGGCGGATAATGCTATCGCTTTGGGCTGCACCGCAACGGTATTATGTAAACCAATCGAATCGGAGCTTTTCGAGATCATCAAATACGAGGTCATGGAAAAGTACTTAAAGATTGAGACCACTGCTGAGATCACCCTTAAAAAGACCGAAGCTACGGCCAATTCCGGCAAGTGGTTTTATAATCCCGAGGCCACACTTTCGGGGCTTTTAACCACCCTTCCCAACGGTGTGATCGCTATGAGCAAGGACATCGAGGGACTGGTGGAAACCAGCCTTAACGCAGGTATCATCCGCATGGACGAAAAAAGCGTTAACATCTCGATCTCGGTCCGCAGCAGCATAGATGAAGAAAAGAAGAATCTTGTTAACCACGTTCTCGAGATTGCCGCAAATCACGGAGCAACCACCAACGTTCACGGCGATTATCCCGGCTGGGCTTACAGAGAGAATTCGCCGTTGCGTGACAGAATGGTTGAAGTTTACACGGAAATGTTCGGAAGCAGGCCTGAGATCAGAGCCCTTCACGCCGGTCTTGAATGCGGGGTTTTCGCAGGAAAGATAAAGGATCTTGACTGTATTTCTTTCGGCCCCAACCTTTACGACATTCATACCACGGGCGAAAGAATGTCCCTTTCTTCCGTAAAGAGAATGTGGGATTATCTTGTAAAAGTGCTCGAGAAATAAGAGATTAGGACTTTTTCACAAATTCAAGCGTCGAATTTCGGCGCTTTTTTTGTTGCCAAAAACAGATATATTTGTTACGATTTAGGAAACTGATAAACTAAAAATAGTTTCCAATTTCTCTTGACAGTCACCACTCACACTTGGAGAAACCGAATGGCCAGAGTATCTAAAAGTATCGATGAAATCCGGGAAGAGATCATACGCGCATGTATCGCTCTCTTCAATCAGAAAGGTCTCAAATTTACCATGGACGACGTGGCAAACTACTGCCGCATCAGTAAAAAAACCATGTACGTAGTCTTCAATGACAAAGAAACCCTGTTTCTTGCCGTAGTGGACTACCTGTTTGACGGCATTAAGGAAAGCGAAGCGGAAGTATTGAACGATACCTCCCTTTCTACCATCGAAAAGATCAGAAAGATCCTCGGTGCAATGCCCGAAAGCTATAAGGAGCTTGATTTCGGAAAGATGCTTCTTATCAAGGAAAAGTACCCCGCTATCTATGAAAAGGTTGAGGAAAGACTTGAAACCGGCTGGGAAAAGACCCTTGAGCTTCTGGAACGCGGCATAAAAGAAGGTGTGATCCGTCACGTGGACATTTCCATCGTAAAGATCATGTTTGAGGCTTCCGTAGAGCAGTTCTTCAGACGTGACATCATCAACAGGGACAAGATCAATTACCACAAAGCTTTAAATCAGGTTGTGGAAATCATTCTCAAAGGGATAAAAGCATAATTCTTTGGAGGTTCTATGTCAGAACGCATTTACTTGATGAATGACTGGCGTTTTAACGAGTCTTTCTCGGAGGAGATGAAAGGAGCGAATTTCGATGATTCGCGCTTTACCTCAGTGCGTCTTCCCCACACGGTTAAGGAGCTTCCCTTTAACTGTTTCGACGAAAGCGAATATGCCTTCGAATCCTGTTACAGAAAGACCTTCACGGCCCCTGCCGAATGGGAGGGAAAGAGCGTTAGGCTCACCTTTGAAGGAGTGGCACACGAGTGTACTCTTTTCTTAAACGGAGAAGAGCTTACGACCCATCACTGCGGCTACACCGCCTTTACGGTAAATCTTACCGACAGACTCCTTTACGGTAAAAAGAATACGTTGTCTCTCAGGGTAGACAGCCGTGAAACCCTTAATCAGCCTCCCTTCGGCTACGTTATCGACTATATGACCTACGGCGGCGTTTACAGGGATGTATACTTTTCCGTAAGTGACAAGCGCTTTATCGAGGATGTTTTTCTTTATTCGGACATTGACGGAAATTCTGCTGTGCTGACCTCGGAAGTGATTCTTTCAAAGGCCTGTCTTAAAGAGACGGATTCCCTTGAGATCAGAGAGTATTCCGACGGAGTCGAGATCGGGCGTTTTGAGTTTGACGATGTTTTTGTGAAAAAAGAAATAAAGCTTGAGAACGTGATCCTTTGGGATACGGATAATCCCAGGCTTTACGATATAAAGGTTTCTTTGTTTAAGAAGGGGGCGGATACGCCCGTTGATGAGTACCGGGTGCGATTCGGTTTCAGAACCTCCGAATTTAAGAAGGACGGCTACTACTTAAACGGAAAGAAACTGAAGATAAGGGGACTTAACCGCCATCAAAGCTACCCCTACGCAGGCTATGCCATGCCAAAGTCCATGCAGGAAGAGGACGCCCGGATCCTTAAAAGAGAGCTGGGGGTAAACGCAGTCAGGACTTCACACTACCCACAGTCTCAGCATTTTATCTCAAAGTGCGACGAACTGGGGCTTCTGGTTTTTACGGAGATCCCCGGATGGCAGCACATCGGAGACGAAACCTGGAAAGAGCAGGCTGTAGCCAATGTAAAGGATATGGTGCTCCAATACAGGAACCACCCCTCCGTTATCCTTTGGGGTGTCAGGATCAATGAGTCCGCGGATGATAACGGATTCTACGAAAGGACCAACGGAGCCGCCCACGTGCTGGACCATACAAGACCCACAGGGGGCGTGAGAGCCAATAAAAAGGGCAGCTTCCTTGAGGATGTATACACATATAACGATTTCGTGCATGAGGGTAACAATAAGGGGTGCGAACCCAAGAAAAATGTGACCTCCGACATGAACCGCGCGTATCTTGTAAGCGAATACAACGGTCACATGTACCCCACCAAGACCTTTGATGATGAGGAACAAAGAAGGGAACACGCCATCAGACACGCAAACGTCCTGGATGCAGTGGCGGGAGAAAACGATATCGCCGGGTCCTTCGGCTGGTGTATGGCTGATTACAATACCCACAAGGACTTCGGAAGCGGAGACAGGATCTGCTATCACGGCGTTCTTGACATGTTCAGGAACAAAAAGCCCGCGGCCTACGTATATTCGGCACTTTCCGACGAAGAACCGGTGCTTTTCGTTTCTTCATCCATGGACATAGGCGAGCATCCGGCATGTAACCGTGGGGTCACCTGGATATACTCAAACGCAGACTCGGTGCGCATGTACAAAAACGACCGTTTCATAAAGGAGTACTTCCCCAAGGATTCCCCCTATAAGAATCTTTCTCACGGTCCCGTGGCCATCGATGATTTTATCGGCGATGCCATCGAGAAAGGGGAAGAAGGATCAAAGAGTTATAAGCGGGCGTTAAAGGACGCTCTTAACATCGTAGCCATATACGGTATGAGCCATCCTCCGAAACGCTTCTACAGACTGGTTTTAAAACTGGTTCTTTTCCACGGCATGAATATAAACAACGCAGTTCCTTTGTACCAGAAGTACGTGGGCGACTGGGGAGGCGCGGCAACGGAGTATAAGTTTGAGGCCATAAAGGACGGAAGACCGGTAAAGACCCTCGTTAAACGCCCGATCTCCAAACTTAGGCTTGAACTTACCATAAGCAATACGGAACTTACGGAAAAAGAAACCTATGATGTGGCCGCGGTGAGAATACGGGCAGTGGATGAAAACGGCAATACGGCAAGTTTCTTTAACGAGCCTGTGATAGCGGAAACAAGCGGCAGCATAGAGATGATTGGCCCCATTCTTTTCAGCCTCAAAGGCGGAATGGCGGGCACATACATAAAGACGCGGGGTGCGGGAAAGGGAAAACTCACACTTACGAATCCCCAGTGCGGAAGCGTAAGCGCAGAATTCTCGGTGACGAAAGAGAAGGTACCGGAACTTAAGGATTAGCTTGAAAGGTTGGTAGTATGGAAAGATCCAAAGTTATTTTCGGAAACGAGATGTCAAAGAAGGACTACAGAAAGGCCTGCAGGTCCAAGGCAAAATTCGCGAAAAAGTACGGTGACGACTCAGACAGAGATTACCCCGTTAAACTCAGCAAAAATCCCTACATCGGCGATTCTTTGGGCGTTGTGAACGTGCTGGTGGGAGATCTGAAACAAAACGCCCACTACGATGAGACCGTTGATTCTTCCAACCTTGACTGGGACAAAGAAAAAGGCATCATCGTGGGAAACATCCGAATGGGCTTCGGTCACTACCGTATCTCCATGGCCATCGCTTCCGCGGCAAGGTACATGGGACTCACTCCTTACTGGATGGATTTAAATTCTTACGGAGAGACCACCTGTACCAAGGTCATAGGTGCCCAGAACGAGCTTTATTCCCTGGGGTCGCGGCTTTCAAAGAACCCCATCTTTAACAGACTTGTGTGGGAACCCATGAACTACGAGGGCTTCAGAGCTCTTTCCTATAATGCTTCCGACCAGAAGAACGCGGAACTCATGGCTCCCGTATTCAGAAACGTACCGAAGGACAAACCGCTTATAGGCACCCATGCCTGGCCCGCCCAGGCGGCGATCCATGCGGGAATGAAATATGTGGTAAACGCAATCCCCGACAACTGGCCCATGGCGCTTCACTTAACGGAGGGGGCGGTTCATACCGTTCAGTGCAAGAATGCCTACGAAGGGTACCGGATATTAAACGGAATGAGCAAGGATAAGATCAACAAGCCCATGCCGGAAAAGAGCCTCATTTATACGGGGCATTACATCGATCATGAACTGGTCACCAACATAGAAGCGGACTGTGCCGCGAGACTCAGTCGTAAGAAAAACGGCAAGCCCATGCGGTTTCTTCTTACCATCGGCGGTGCGGGAGCGCAAAAAGAAATATTTGCGGCCATCATCAAATATCTGATTCCCTTTATCAGAGAGAAAAAGGCTGCCCTCTACGTAAATGTGGGAGATTACAGAAAGGTCTGGGATTCCCTTCTTGCAGAAATCCCCGGAATGAGCGAACTTTCCGTAAGCCACATGGATAACTGGAAGGATACGGAAGACTTTGCGAACAGGGCTTTGGACGAAAACTTCGAGGTTTCGGGAATCCACGGCTTCTGGCATAAAAACATATTCGAAGCGGTATATTGCACCAATCTTTTGATGCGAAGCTGCGACGTGATGGTAACCAAACCCAGCGAGCTTGCTTTTTACCCCATTCCCAAGCTCTTTATCAGGAGAGTGGGAAAGCACGAAATGTGGGGCGCCATCCATTCTGCGGAAATGGGAGACGGGACTTTAGAGTGCAGGGACATCCCTCACACGCTTCAGATGGTGAAGCTTTTCATGGAAAGCGATTCGGAACTTAAGAACATGTGCGAAAGCATAGTTTCAAACAAGGCTTCGGGCCTTTACGACGGCGCCTACAGGGTAGTTAAGGCGGCCCTGTCGATGAAAGAAGGACGGGAGGTTTTATGATCTTTTCTCAGGATAAGAATTTTGTTTTAAGTACCGAAAATACAAGCTATGCCTTCGGAGTGACCGGGGAAGGCCTTCTTGAGCATCTCCATTACGGTGCGAGGATCGACGTGGACGCGGAATCCGCCGGTGAATCCTTCAGGGCCATGCACGAAAAGTTAAGCCACAACAAAGGCACGGGCGTGGTATATACGGAAGGCTCCATGACGGTTACCGAAGACATGCTCCTGGAAGTTTCCACCCTCGGGAAGGGGGACTACAGAGAACCCTTTGTTATCCTGGAGTATGCGGACGGCAGCAGAACTTCGGACTTTGTGTTTGATTCTTACCGGATTTCCGAAGATATCGCCGGAATATCCAATCTTCCTTCTTCGTACAAAGCAAACGATTCGGAAGCCTCTCAGCTTATCGTTACTTTGAAAGAGAAGGTTAAGCCCGTAAAGCTCCTGCTTTATTATACGGTGTATCCTAAGTGCGATGTCATCACCAGACGCTCCGTCATAAAGAACGAGGGCGCGGAACCCGTAAGAGTCCTTAAGCTTATGAGTACTCAGGTAGACATCGACGATTACGGCCTCAGATATACGACATTCGGCGGCCACTGGGCACGCGAAATGCACAGAAACGATACGGTGATCACCCACGGAAACCTGATAAACAATACCTTTTCGGGTATTTCAAGCAACAGGAACAATCCATTTGTTATGTTAACCTATCCCGACACGTCGGAAACCGCGGGAGAGGGCTACGGCTTTAACCTCATATACTCCGGAAACCACTATGAATCCGCCGGAGTGGGGGGCTTTTATAAGACCAGGTTCTTATCGGGTATCGACGGAACATACTTTAACTGGGAGCTTAAAAAGGACGAAAGCTTCGAAAGCCCCGAGGCGGTAATGACCTTTACGGAAGCAGGCTTCAGAGGAATTTCCCTTAACATGCAGCACTTTGTGAAAGAGCATGTGGTAAGGGGGAAATTTAAAAACAGACCGAGACCGATCCTTCTTAATTCCTGGGAGGCGGCCTACTTTAAGATAAACGAATCACGCCTTCTTTCTCTGGCAAAGAAAGCTGCGGAGGCAGGGATAGAACTCTTTGTCATGGATGACGGGTGGTTCGGGAAGAGAGATGACGATACCTGTTCCCTCGGCGACTGGTATGTGGACAAAAAGAAGTTACCGAACGGTATTGAAGGCCTGGCTTCCAAAATACATGACCTGGGCCTTGATTTCGGCATCTGGGTGGAACCCGAGATGATCTGCGAAGACAGCGATCTTTTCAGGGCGCATCCCGAATATGCCATGAGGATCCCGGGGCGGGAGAACGCTCCCTGTCGAAACCAGATGATATTGGATCTTACCAATCCCGAGGTTGTGGAGTACGTAAAGGACGCCATGCGAAAGGTCTTTTCCGTCAAGGGCGTAAACTACGTTAAATGGGACATGAACCGTCTGATGTCGGACGTATTCTCGGGAGTGCTTCCCGCGGAGCGCCAGGGGGAGACGGCTCACAGATACGTGCTTGGTCTGTACGACATTCTTAAGACACTGACGGAAGAATTCCCGGACATCCTTTTCGAAGGCTGTGCTTCCGGCGGAAACAGATTCGACCTCGGAATCTTAAGTTATATGCCACAGATCTGGGCAAGCGACGATACGGACGCCATGGAGCGCACCAAGATCCAGACAGGCTACAGCTACGGATATCCCATGTCCGCGGTAACCGCCCACGTTTCGGCCTGCCCCAACCACCAGACCCTGAGAAACACACCCTTGGACACCAGATTCAACGTGGCTGCCTTCGGAGTGTTCGGGTACGAGATCAATCTCTGCGAATGTACTTCCGAAGAATTCAAGGCCATCAAACAGCAGGTTGCCACTTACAAAGAATGGCGAGACACCTTCTTTTTCGGCGACTTCTACAGAGTGAACGACAGGCAGTGGATGGTGGTTTCTCCCGACAGGAAACGGGCGGTAACCATGATCTGGAACGAGATGTGCAATCCCAACGACTTCTATCAGAAGATAAGGACCGTAGGGCTTGACGATAATAAGGACTATCACGTTTTCAATATTCAGCTTAAGCACAACATTAAAGAATTCGGGGACCTTGTAAATATGGTTTCTCCCATCCGCATAAAGAAGGACTCGCTCCTCCAAAGGGCCGTTGCAAGATTTTACAAGATGGACGGAGAAGTGGAGGACTACATCCTTAAGGGGAAACTTTTAAACAACGCCGGGATCAAACTGACCCAGGCCTTCGGCGGCACGGGCTACAACGGCGAAACAAGACTGTTCCAGGATTTTGCTTCAAGACTTTATTTCCTTGAAAGCGTTGAAGAAACTGAAGCACCGCAGGAATAAATACATCATTAGGAGGCTTAATATGAATCAGGAAAAGAAAAACATGCTTTTCTATCCCCTGGGAACCGTGGGACGTGACATGATTTATTCGTTGTTTACGAACTACATCCTGCTTTTTATCCTTTACACCAGAAATCTTACACCGGCTCAGCTTGCCGCCGTTACGGCAATCATGGTGGCTGCCCGTGTGTTTGATGCGTTAAACGACCCCATCATGGGTAACATCATTGAGCGGACCAGAAGCAAATACGGCAAGTTTAAGCCCTGGCTCCTTATCGGCATTCTTTCCACCAGCGTGGTGGTTTACCTTGCCTTCAACACATCCCTTACAGGCTGGAGTTTTATAGCGTTCTTCGGCGTGATCTATTTCATGTACAGCATCACCTACACCATGCATGATATTTCCTACTGGGGCATGGTTCCCGCTCTTTCAAAGGACGGAGACAAGAGAAATTCCTTAACCGCAAGAGCAACACTTTTTGCAGGTATCGGCGGAACCCTTGCTTCCGTGCTCATTCCCTTGTTCACCGCAGGTAAATTTGCTCTCGGCGGAAACACCTCCGTGGCATACGGCCGCATAGCGCTTATCATCTGTATCCTTACTCCTTTGTTCATCCTCTTTACTCTCTTCGGAGTTAAGGAAAACAGAGATGACATGAAGAAAGAAGCGCCCAAGGTAAGCTTTAAGAAGATAATAAAGACCATCGGCGGCAACGATCAGCTTCTTTGGATCTGCCTTATTTTCTTAATTCAGCAGATCGGTAACGGCATTGTTTTGGGCGGTGTGGGCGCCAACTACATTTACTTTGAGTTTGGTTACGAAGGCGGCCTTTACAGTACCTTCCAGACCGTCGGCATGGCAGCTACCGCAGTGCTCATGATCATCTATCCCATGATCTCAAAGAAACTGCACAGAAGAAAACTGGTATTCCTGATGGCTGTCTTTGCAACGGCAGGATATGCGGTTCAGCTCGGCGCAGGTTTCTTCCTTCCCGCGGATACGGTTAAGTTCATTCTTCTTACCGCAGGATTTATGTTTGCAAATCTGGGTCAGTACGGCCTGTACCTTATCATGATGATCTCCATCATCAATACGGTTGAATATAACGAACTCAAGCACGGCACCAGAGACGAAGCAATCATTACTTCCATGCGTCCCTTCCTTACCAAGCTTGCCAGCTCCTTCACCGTAATAATCACCACGGTTTCGTACCTTATCTGCAAGGTTACGGAATCCACCAACAAGATCACCGAGATCGAGAAGGACTTTAACACCGGCGCCATTACGGAAGACAGTAAGTTCTCCCTTATCGATGATGTGGTCAAGGGCGTTGCCTCCGGGCAGAAAGCAGGGCTTCTTATCACCATGACCCTGGTTCCCTGCATACTCATGCTTATTTCCGTAGTACTTTACAGACGTTTCTACAAGCTTGACGAGAAACGTTATGATGAGATCTGCGCCGAGATCAAGGCTCGTGGGTGATGATTCTGAATATTTCCTTATGATGTCAGATAATTGATTGACTACATCGAATATTCTGATAAAATAGATAATATCAGAGGCAAAAACTCTAAATATTTGCACGAGCAAGGAGGAACAACCCTATGGAACAGCGTATGCGCCCAATCTTTTCCAAGAAATTCCCTGAGATCAAGATCAGAGTTATTCCGGGACATTTTGTTACTTCCCACTCACATATCAATTACTATGTTGATATGACCATGACCAAGAACCGCGGAAGCGAAGCAAGAAACGTGGCGAAGGCCATTGCTTCCAAGTATTCCTCCAATACCGTTGTGGATACCATAGTGTGCATGGACGGATGCGAAGTTATCGGTGCATACCTGGCGGATGAGCTTACCAAGAACGGTATCGTATCCATGAACGCTCACCGTACCATTTATATCGTACCCCCCGAGTTTAACTCCACGGGCCAGATCATTTTCAGAGAGAACATTACCCCCATGATCGAAGGAAAGAACGTATTCCTGCTTCTTGCATCCACCACCACGGGTATGACTCTTACAAGGTGCTTACGCTGTATCGATTACTACGGCGGACATATTACGGGAATTACGTCCATCTTCAGTATGATCAACAGTATCTGCGGCATCCATGTTTCGTCCCTGTTCAAAGCAGGAGACCTTCCGGAATACAAGGCATACAATCATGAGGATTGCCCTATGTGCAAAGAGGGCGTGCCTATCGATGCTTTTGTAAACGGCTACGGCTATTCGGAACTTCATTGATGAAACCGAAAATAACATATGATCTTAAGAGGCGGCCCTTCGCGGGCCGCTTTTTTTGTTTGGTGAAAGACAATCCTTTTGGTAAAGCAAAAACAATTTAACAGGATTTACCGATTCGGACATTATTGTATACACGATGGTAAATATAGTTGAAAAAATATTCTTCTTGAGTGGGATATTTGCGGATTTATATACTGATATTGACTGCCGTCCCGCCGAAAATGTATAGTTTTAACACAGTATGGAGGTTTAGGGTATACATTTTATGGGAGGGATACAAATGAAAAAGAAATCTTTACGATTCCTGTCGGCAGTTGGGGCGGCTGTGTTCGCCTTTTCTACGATTGCCGCGCCCCTGAAGGCTTTCGCCGGGGGCAATTTCAACACACTGAAAAACAGTAATTTCATCGAGTATTACGGCTCTTGGGACAGAAACGCCAACCCCGAGAAGCGTACGAATGCCAACTTCACAAGCGCCGTGATAGAAGTAGACGGTAAGCTTGATGAGGCCTACGAAACAGCCGAGGTTTCACGCATAGAAAACGTGAAATTCAAGAATCAGGCAAGCTACGGCAACGAGGATGTGACATACGGCGAATTGAGAACGCTGTGGGACGGACCCGTTCTTTATGCTGCGGTAAGCGTTTACGACGGCGATGTTGTGTTCGATGCGGCAAAGGCCGTTAAGGGAGCCCAGACAAGCCAGAGTAAGCTGACGGGCGTTGCTTACGACAGTATTGTCCTTGGCTTTGACCTTTACAATGACAGAACGAGTTACGAAACCGACGTAGCGGGCGCAATCCTTATAAACCCCGACGGAACCTACGCATATTTCAGGAATTCAAACATTCCTTCACTTTCAAGTCCTTTGGGAGATCCCAATCATCCCGAGTACATGAACGTTATAAAGGCCATTGGCGGAGACGATCTGCTTGACGAAAACGGCAAGAAGATCGGTTATGTAATCGAGATCGCACTTCAGATTGAGGGAGTTAAGCCCGGTAACGGAACGGAATTCGGACTTGAATTAAAGATCAACGATATAAACAGACCCGTCACCGGATATGAACAGGTTAAGAATCCCGATTATGTTGAGCCGGCGGTAACTGAGGATCCCGAAGGAACGCCGGGCGCGGACGGTGATGCACAGACACCTGCTCCTGCCGAAGGAGCACCTGCGGCAGCACCCGGCGAAGCTACAGAAGGAGCACCTGCGGCAGCACCCGGCGAAGCTACAGAAGGAGCACCTGCAGCAGCACCTGCCGAGGCACCCGCGGAAACACCCGAGGGGACACCCGCAGCGGCGCCTGAAGAGACTCCTGCAGCGACACCCGCAGAAGCTCCCGCTGTGAACACTTCGGAAGAAAATGAAAACACCGGTAACGGTGAAGAAACTTCCGCGCCTCAAAATACAGCTTCGGTGGAAGACACCGAAGGTACCGGTGACGGCGAAAACAAAGAAGATGCCGATGCCGAAGACACGGACGACGCTGACGCAGATGCCACCGAAGGCGAAGGTAACGACGATGCCGATGGTGATGAAGCCGATGGCGAAGGTAACGACGATGCCGACGGAGATGCCACTGAAGGCGAAGGTAACGATGCCACCGATGGAGATGAAGCCGATGGCGATGACGAACCGGACGAAGAGGAAGAGGATGCGGAAGAGATTCCCGAATTCATCACGGTTCCCGTGCGTGAAGGAAGTGCGGCCAAGAGCGCCGATATCTTCTGGAGCCACAACCAGGATTCTCTTTATACGGACTTCGATCACGAACGTGCAAGATCCTATGACTGGGGCGTTGTAACTCTTGCGGGCTGGAACGGCACGGATGAGTTTGCTTACAGCGAATATAGGATCACCAGACTTATCGACTTTATGAATTCCGCTTCCTTCCCCAAGGGAGTATATACCGCAGAATCACAGGCAGCCCTTGATGCGGCAGTGGCCCGTGCTCTGATGGTCATTGAATATGACAACAAGATCCTTACGGACGAAGCAGCTGATGCTCTTGAAGCAGCTTTCTTCGGCCTTAAGTGGGGAGATACCAGATATCCCGATCCTTCGGATCTTCCCAGACAGAATACACTTCCCAATATCTACAATTTCTTTGGCAGCGACAGAGTCGTAAAGAATGCGAAAGACTGGGAAGAAAGAAGTGCAGAGATCCTAAACCTTGCTCAGTTCTATGAGTACGGCTTTAAGCCCGGCGCTCCGGACAACGCGGAGTATTCCGTTGTTTATCACGAAATCGGAGAGCAAAAATCAAGAATTAACAGTAAGGGGCAAGTGGTTTATACAGATTACTGGGGAAATCCTTTGGGAACCTATACATCGACTGCCGCAACAGTAACGATGAACCTTACTGTTGGCAGTGCCAAGAAAAGTATCAGTTTTGATATAGCTTATCCTACGGACGAACAGCTTGCTTCTTCCGGCAATGCAGGAAAAGAGATTCCCATTGTATTAAGCTTTGACGGAGCCATAGCTGCATATCTCGATCAGGGTATCGCAGTGGTTTCTCTTCCAACGGTAGTAACCGATACAAGAACCAATTCCTATGCGTGGGGCAAGAGAACTGGTGCTTTCTACGAGCTCTATCCTTACCACAGAAACGGAGTTGAAGCTCTTAACGAAGTCAGCAACGAAATGGCTTCTGCCTGGGCTGCAACCAGAGTTATAGATGCACTTGAATCTTTAAAGAGCAGTGAAGACGAAAAGGCTGTCAAAGCAATGACGATCCTGGATCCCACCAAGTTAGCCGTAACCGGCTTCTCCATCAACGGTAAATATGCTTTCGTATCCGCAGTATTCGACGACAGGATCGATGTATGTATCCCCGGCGCCGCAGGCGCAACGGGCCCTTCGCCCTGGAGATACGTTTACAGAGGTCAGGAATATGACTGGGTCGGAACCGCATACGACAGTTCCAGAGTCGACAGTTACCAGATAGCATCCGGTACCGAAGTTATCGCCAACTCCGTAAGACACAACCGTGTAAGAGAGACGGAACTTTTCCGCCACTTCATGAACTTCGGACACTTCTATGAGTTTGAAGACGGCGCTTACGGTTATGCTACCAGACTTCCCTTCGATCAGAGCGATCTGGTTGCAACACTTGCAAGCGGCGGAAGAGCCATCGTTATTGAAAACACCGTAAACGACTACAACGACGGCTGTACCGCAGACTGCCTCGGTGCGGAAATCGCCAAGTCTGTATATCGCAACTTGGGTTACGATGCGGACAAATATGTGAAATTCAATTTAAGAGGTTTGAAGACCGGCGATCCTCACGGTTCCGATACCGCACAAAGAACACGTTCCGCAGAATACCTTAACTACTATTTCTTCGGCACACAAATGAGCGAAGAGACCGCCGGGTACCTTGGTACCGATCCTTATGCACTGAAGATATCCAATAACAAGACCGAGAGTCCTTATGACTACTACTGGGGGGGATATAATACAATCACCGGTGGAACCGGCGGTGTTGACGGAAGAGACGGGTGGTACTACTATACCTTCCCGACTCCCGCTGATGCCGGAAACAATCCGGGCGGCGAAGGCACCGGTACACAGTCCGGTACAGGTTCGGAAAGCTCCGCCGGAACCGGCGAGACCTCAAATC
>Ga0129306_1002357_pt1 | contig 17051 bp, 10 predicted proteins | sample P827metagenome_FD_94438 | JGI IMG/M metagenome (GOLD analysis project Ga0129306, IMG submission 94438) | Capybara group fecal microbial communities from Wisconsin, USA - P827 metagenome | ecosystem: Host-associated > Mammals > Digestive system > Large intestine > Fecal | place: USA: Wisconsin... | reverse complement strand
GAATCCAAAATTTTCCTTCTTATCGTAAAACAGCACCGTCGAATCGGCGGCCAGTCCCCAAATTATGGTTATAACACCATCAATCGTATCTCCCCACAAGGGCCTCTGCTTGTTACGATAATTCACAAGGAAAAGTCCCTGGTTGATTGTTCCGCCATCGCAATTTTCCCAATAGTCACAACTTTCCGTATGGTCAGTCCAGCCACGGCCATTCGTTTCCAGAGCCAGCGAATCATCCAAAATTGCAATCACAAGGCCACTGTGCCTTTTTTCATGCACTTCGTGAGTCACTTCCTCATCAAACAGTCCGCACCCCCACATGCATACGCATACAAATGCGGTTATAGCAACCGCAAGCAGCCTCGCCATTCCAAACTTTCTCAACAGATGTTTCATACTCTGTTCTCCTTAAAACTTTTTCTTCGCATTTTACTACAAAATAACAGCAAACCAAGCTGCATATTCAAGGTCCAGTCTTGCAATTTCAAAATTTTTTAACAGATTGCTCATGCTCCTTTTCCTTTATAATTTCTTTTGCTGTTTTTAATACAAAACAATAAATTGCCTTGTCAACTTTACCATGGTAATAATTGCCATTTTGAACATATTTACGGAAAACAACCTTTCCCATGCTGTGATCGATAAGGATGTAACAAGAAGAAAGTGGATAATACAAATCAAGCAACTCGATTCTCTAGGATTTCTGAATGGAGTGTCACTTCACCACTCCGATGCGGTACAGCTTCTGCTTGGTTTTGCCGGAGCTGAACTTCACCTGCAGGCGGACCGTATAGACATCGCTGCCCAAGTTTTTCAGGTCCAGATTTTCGAACTGGTTCCGACCCGCCTCCACGCCGGACATTTTCTGCTGATAGACGCAGTAGCCCGTGATGTCGTAGATCTCTAGCGTTACCGTCTTGGCGGCATTCCCGATTTCAAAGCGGCCCTTGGCGTTCCCGCCCCGCACAGGGTTCGGGTACACGAAAAATTCCCTGATTTCATCTTTTAATTTGGCGGCCGCAGGTTCGCCAAGCCGAGAAGCGTCAAAGTAGCCCGTCCTTTCGTTTCCGCCGGCAGGGAGCGTCCACGCCGCCGGAGATTCCACCGCCTTGCCGCTTGCCTTTTTCAGGCGGAACGCCGAAAGGCTGTTCCTGTGCAGGGCGTAAATTTCAGGGCCTGCGGACTTTGCGTCGGGAATGGCGTCAGCCACGAAGATGCTCATGGGCTTCAGCTGCTTTACAGACTCCACATACTCGAAGCTACCTGCCGCCAGGGGGAATCCGTCTTTTTCTGTAAGAGCCTTGCCTTTGCCTGTGTAGGCGTACACCAGGCCGTCGTTACTGGGCACGAGAATTTCGGGAGTGTCGTCACCGTTCACATCTACAAGCACAGGGTCGCTGAAAAATCCGTATATCGGAGACCCGCGGGAGACCTTCACCGGGAACCCTGCGATGGGGAGGCCCGAACGGTCCAGCGCATACACCAGGTTGTCTCCCAAGAATACGATTTCGGGATACTTGTCTCCGTTGATGTCGCCGATGGCGATGCCGGAGGTCTCGTCCTTCAGGCCGCTGGTACCTGCGGCTCCGCGCTTGTAGGTCTTGGTCCAGAGAGTTTTGAGCGCGAAATTGTTTTCGTCAAAATTCAAGCTTGCCACAGTCCCGCGACTGCCCACGGCAATAATTTCGCTTGCACCGTCCCGGTCCATGTCGGTACAGGCAATGCGAAACCTTTCGCCGGACTTGCCGTCCAGTTTCTTGGGCCCGCGAGAGGTAAACACAGAGCCGTCGTCAGACACATAGGCAAACGAGTCGTTGCCGGTCTTGGACAATTTGCCGCAATAGGCCAGGTCCGTAAAGACCTTTGCCGAAGACTTTTCCGAAATTTTGAATCCCTGAACAGGAGCGAAGGTCTTTGCGTCATAAATCAGCGCTCCCTCGCGACTGGCAATCCAGATTTTTCCGTCGTGAATGACAGGCCCCGCCGTCGCAGAATCCACCGGAATTTCATCTTGTATGGGGAGACCACCTACAAAGCGGGTCTTTACCAGTTTATTCCTGTGCAGGCTATACACATTCTTGCCGTCGCTGGCCATGCCGACCAGCGGGCCATGGCTTGCGCCCACGCGGTACAGCGGAACCTCGACCTTTGCACTGTCGCGGGTCAGGGATTTTTGCACAATCGCGGTATCGGCAACGAACAATGTGTCGCCTAAAGCATTGAACGCCTGCAGGGTTCCGTCTTCGGCGCCAACCACGATAATCTTTTCTCCCTCGTGTTCCGGGTCGTCAACGAACACGGCGCCACGCACCGCCGAATTCAGGCCCACGTTCCGCGGGAACTTACTCCCTTCGATACTGCCGTCGTCAATACTGATGGTCACGCTGATTACGGGTGCCGCAAAGTTCACCACGCTATCACCCATGAAGGCGTTAGAAGTCTTTTCCTTGCGGGCGTCTTTCGGCACGTTCACCGTAATCTTGATTCCCGTGTAGCCGCCCTGGGCCGTCATGGTATTGGCATAGCCCGTAGTGCCTATAGTCTTGACCGTATCGAATTTCTGCTTGGAATCCATCGCGGGCACCCGCAGGTGGGGCAACAGGTCCGTACCGCTACCGTAGTCGTAGGTGTCTTCGCCCAGAGCGTTCTTGAAGGACTTGCCTATGCTGAGAATCCCGTCAGATTCTACGAGGGACATTCCGAACTGGTGGTCCCGCAGGGTGTCTCCGCCCCAGAAGTTCGCTATGCCGTACTGCAAGGATTCCCGCAGGTGCCATTCGTTCACCTTCCAGACGGCAATTCCGCTGGCCGGGAGCCCCGCGTCAAAGGAACTGGGCGCCAAAATAAAACCGCTCAACTGTTTCTTGTTCTGACTGCATTTGCCCTTCACGCACACGCTGTCTTCAAAAAGCTTGGAGATGCTGTCCACTGGCACCGTAATCTTTTCTTCTTCGGTCTGCTCGCCTGCATTCCGGACATATCCCACTTCTACCGAACCGTCCTTGCTCCAGCTGCGCTGGCGGTTTTCGATGAGCAGGTATTCGCTTCCGCTCAGGGGCACTTTCACGATTTCGGTACCGAGGCCGCTACCGGCGGCGGCGATTTCCACCGTCACAGGCTTCCCTGCCGTAGGCCGAACCTCTTTTACCTTTCCCCAGCCCATGTAGAGCCTGTCCCAGGCCGCAGGCAGTGCCGGCAAGAACCCGTTACCGGCGTTGTAGCCAGCAAAATCCATCAGGTCGAAATATCCCAGGCGGCTGATTCCCTTCACCACGTCGTAAGTGTTGGGGAGCCCCAGTTCACGGCCCACCTGGTTTGTGATAATCCCGTTGATGCCCCAGTTCAGGCCGTCTTGCGAGGCTGTTTCAGACACCACCATGATCGAACGCAAGGTATCCGTAGTCCCCGCATCTGCGCCCTTCAGCAAAAGAGCCGTTGTCACCGTATCGCCGCTCTCGCCCACGCCCATCACGGGTTTCACGTTTTCGTTCTTGGCGGAATCGGGCATCAGGTACATCCAGGCATCCTTATCCACGTAAATGTCCAGAAAATCTCCTGGCGTATCCGCGTTGCGGGTTCCCATGCTGCCGCCATCCAGCAAGCGGCTCGCCCCAGCGTGGGCAATCATGTAGGAGCGTTTTACGTTCGGGTTCTTGGAAAGGGGTATCTTGAAGGGCGAATCCTTGGAGGAATGGGCCTTGGCCACCGCATCGTAAATAAAGTTCAGGTAAAGACGGCTGCGATCCTCGTCGTATTCCGCCGTCTTTTCGCCCTTGCTCTTGCCGGTACGGTTATAGCCCATAATGGGTTTGTCCAGGGTGTACAAGGAATTTTCTGGGAAAACCCGTGCCCGAACCGCAAGCTTGCCACCGCTGGCCGCCTGGTAATAGGCGTTCACGAATTCAAAATGGCGGATCCAGTAGTTCGGATTGGCACGCGCTCCCGAGGGATCCAGCTTGTAATTCACCTTGGTGTCGGAATTGAACTGGCCGTTGCCCGTGGTGAGGGAATTGTCCGGCTGCTCTTCCTTGAAATCCACCAGCAGCACGAACACCTCCAGGGTGTCCGCCGCCTGCGCAAAAGACAAAAAGCCTACAACAAATGCAAAGAAAACCGCATTCAACTTCATAGGCTACAATTTACAAAAAAGGAATAAGGCCGTTTGCAACCGCTCTATAATTTTTTTTGATAACTCCGCATAAAAATTTAGTATTGGACAACGTAAAAAACCGCTTCTATATTTTGCGCAACAAAAAACCGGTGCAGACGCACCAAAGGAGAGTGCAAAATATGGCAAGAGTAAAATTTATTGAATCCGTTGACGAAGCCCAGGGCAAGGCAAAGGAAGCCTACGAAAAGCTCGTCTCTACAGGCAAGATTACCAACATGAAGCGTGCGCTGTTGCAGGACTATGCGACTTTCGACGCCTTCATGGGCTGGTACACCAGCTGGGCCCGACTTGTAGAAATCATCGGTCAGCGCGCCGCCACCGTTTACGCCCACGCGGTTTCTACCACCAACAGTTGCCAGCTCTGCTCGCTGTTCTTTATCAGCGACCTGAAGGCTCTCGGTATCGACCCCAACGGCTTTGAATACGAGAAGAACGAAGAGATTCTCGTGAAGCTCGCAAGGCAAATCGTGAAGGACCCCACCGCCGTTCCGGACAGCTACTTCGAGGAACTGCGCAAGTTCTACAACGATTCCGAGATTGTGGCCATCGTGGGCTTTGCCGCCCAGATGATAGCCACCAACAACTTCAACTCGGTGCTGAAAATCGACGTGGACCAGCGTCTTCTCCCCATCGTAGGCGAATTCAAACCCGCCACCTGGAGAAAAGACATCAAATAAGTTTGTACTCTCCGTACAAGCTGGCGCTCCCGGGAGATTCGAAGTCCTTTTTCGGGAGCGCCTTTTTTCTTTTTGCGTTATAGCAAAATTCTATAAAACACCATAAAAATATAATATTGGACGGGGTGAAAATCCCGTTCTATATTTGGCAGCACCAAAAGTTGTACGGAGATGCTGTGAAGATAGAACGGCTTAAAACGGATTTGCTGATTATAGGCGGCGGGACGGCCGGCTGTTATGCCGCTATTACTGCCGCAAGTAATGCCGACGGGGTACAGGATGCCGCGGAAAATAAAGGCGCCTGCCTCAAGATACTCGTCGTAGAGAAGGCGAACATCAAGCGGAGCGGTTGTCTTGCCGCTGGCGTAAACGCCCTGAACGCCTACATTACCGAAGGCCGCACGCCCAGGGACTACGTGGAATATGCCAAGAAGGATGCCGACGGAATCGTCCGCGAGGATTTGCTCTATTCCATCTCCGAGAAGTTCAACGAAGTCACCGCGCATCTGGAAAAGTTGGGGCTTGTCATCTTGAAAGATAAAGACGGCAAGTATGTGACGCGAGGAAATCGCAACATCAAGATCAACGGCGAAAACATTAAGCCGATTTTGGCTGCGGCAGTCGCGAAGGCGCCGAACGTTCAGGTGTTGAACCACGTGAACATTTTCGATTTTTCCGTTCACGACAACAGGATTGACGGGGCGTTCGGTTTCGGGATCGAGAACGATACTTTTTACGCCATCGAGGCGTGCGCGGTCATTGTCGCGACGGGTGGTGCAGCCGGGCTTTACCGCCCGAACAATCCGGGATTTTCGCGCCACAAGATGTGGTACCCGCCGTTCAATACGGGCGCGGGTTACGCCATGGGAATCCGTCACGGTGCCGAGATGACCACATTCGAGATGCGTTTTATTGCGCTCCGTTGCAAGGATACGATTGCCCCGACGGGGACGCTCGCGCAGGGCGTTGGCGCCAAGCAGGTGAATGCGCTCGGAGAAGTTTACGAGACCAAGTACGGGATTTCTACTTCGGAACGCGTGTACGGTACGGTGGCCGAAAATCTGGAAGGTCGCGGGCCGTGCTACCTGCGCACCGTCGGGATTACGCCCGAGCAGGAAGAATCACTTTTGAAGGCTTACCTGAACATGGCGCCGTCGCAGACGATTCGCTGGATAGAAAACGGCACGCCGTCGAAAGCGAATGTGGAAATCGAAGGTACGGAACCCTACATCGTGGGCGGCCACACCGCAAGCGGTTACTGGGTGGATACCAAACGCGCAACGACTATCGAAGGGCTCTATGCTGCGGGCGATGTTGCCGGTGGTGCCCCGCAAAAGTACGTAACAGGGGCCCTTGCCGAAGGCGAGATTGCCGCGAAAAGCGCGGTGGAATTCATCCAGAACAAGGTTGCGGCCGATACAACCATAAAAGAAGAGGAGGTTACCGAACATGTTGCAGAAATCGAGAAATTCCTCAACAACAAAAGCGGCAAGGACACCGCTGAAAGTCTTGAAGAAACGATGCAAACAGCTATGGACGCTTTTGCAGGCGGCATCAAGACAGGCTATCGTTATAGCGAAAATCAACTAGCGATTGCCCGCAAGGAAATCGAGAAAATCGAGGCCCGCACGGATTCCCTGCGTGCCGCCGACCTGCAAGAGGTGATGTACATCTACGAACTCAAGGAACGCCTGACGGTCTGCAAGAGCGTGATTGCGCACCTGGCCGCACGCCATGAAACACGTTGGCACGGTTTTGCTGAGAACCTCGACTATCCCGAAAAAGACAACATCAACTTCCGCAAGTACGTGAATTCCCGTCTCGAAAACGGACAAATTAAAATCATCTTGCGCGAACTTACTGCAGAAGGGCAAAGGAACTATGAGCATCAGCATTGATCAAGGCAAGTGCATCGGTTGCGGGCGCTGCCACGACGTTTGCCCCGGCACGTTAATCAAGATAAACGAAGGCAAAAAAGCGTTTATCAAGTACCCCAAGGACTGCTGGGGTTGCACCTCGTGCATCAAGGAATGCCCCGTTCATGCCATCCGGTTTTTCCTCGGCGAAGACATTGGCGGCAAGGGCTGCAAGGTGCACACCGAAAAGGTCAAGGGCCAAAAGAACGATATCGTGCGTTGGATTTTTGAGTTGAACGACGGAAGTGTCAAGACTATCAACATTGACCCCAAGGAATCGAACAAATACTAGGAATTTCACAAATCGTCATTCCGGGCTTGACCCGGAATCTTAATGGAGATTTAACTTGAGCGAATATTCACATCTCGACGAACTGGAAGCCGAAGCAATTTACATCATCCGCGAAGTCGCTGCCGAATGCGAAAAGCCGGTGATGCTTTATTCTATCGGCAAGGACAGTTCCGTCATGTTGCATTTGGCCATGAAGGCCTTTTATCCCGAAAAGCCGCCTTTCCCGTTCCTGCACGTGAATACCACGTGGAAGTTCCGCGAGATGATCGAGTTCCGCGACAACATCGCGAAAAAGCTCGGCATCGAAATGCTGGAATACATCAACCAAGACGGCGTCAAGCAGGGCATCAACCCGTTTGACCACGGCGCTGCCTACACTGACATCATGAAGACGCAGGCCTTGAAGCAGGCGCTCAACAAGTACGGCTTTACCGCTGCCTTTGGCGGCGGCCGCCGTGACGAAGAAAAATCCCGCGCAAAGGAGAGAATTTTCTCGTTCCGCAATTCCGCGCACGCCTGGGACCCGAAAAACCAGCGCCCCGAAATGTGGAAACTTTACAACACCAAGATTAACAAGGGCGAAAGCATCCGCGTTTTCCCGATTTCGAACTGGACCGAAAAGGACATCTGGCAGTACATCAAGCGCGAAAAGATTGATATTGTTCCGCTGTACTTTGCGGCCCCGCGCCCGGTTGTGGTGCGCGATGGCAACGTCATCATGGTAGACGACGAACGTTTTCCGCTTCGGGAAGGCGAAACACCCGAAATCAAGTCTGTGCGTTTCCGCACGCTCGGCTGCTACCCGCTCACGGGCGGCATTGAATCGACCGCCACGACGCTTGACGAAATCATTGACGAAACATTGAGCGCAGTATCCTCGGAGCGCACATCCCGCGTGATTGACAACGAAGCCGCAGGCAGCATGGAACGCCGCAAGAGGGAGGGATATTTCTAATGAAAGGCTTGTTGAAGTTTATTACATGCGGCAGCGTGGACGATGGAAAGTCGACGCTCATCGGCCACATCCTTTACGATTCCAAGTTGCTTTACGCTGACCAGGAAAAGGCTCTGGAACTCGATAGCAAGGTGGGTAGTCGCAGCGGAAAAATTGACTATTCCCTTTTGCTGGACGGCCTGATGGCGGAACGCGAACAGGGCATTACCATCGATGTGGCGTACCGTTACTTTACGACGGACAACCGCAGTTTCATTGTGGCAGATACGCCGGGGCACGAGGAATACACCCGCAACATGGCCGTGGGAGCCTCTTTTGCGGACCTCTCCGTGATTCTTGTGGATGCCTCGCAGGGTGTTCTAGTGCAGACGCGCCGTCACGCCCGCATCTGCAAGCTCATGGGAATCCGCTACTTTGTCTTTGCTGTGAACAAGATGGATCTTGTAGGTTACAGCCAGGAACGCTTCGAAGAAATCCTGAAGCAAATCAACGAACTTTCCGCTGAACTTTCGCTCCATAGCGTTTACGTGATTCCGCTTTCGGCCACCGAAGGTGACAACGTGACCGTGAAATCCAAGAATATCGCCTGGTACTCGGGCAAGGCCCTCTTGGATTATCTCGAAACCATCGACATTGACGATGCGCAGACGGAAGCGGGATTTTACCTACCCGTACAGCGCGTGTGCCGCCCGGACCGCACCTTCCGCGGTTTCCAGGGGCAAATCGAAGCGGGAGCAATCCGCATAGGCGATACGGTTACGAGCCTCCCGAGCAACGAGAAGGCGACCGTCAAGGGAATCCTGCGCGGCGACAAGAACGTGGAAGAAGCTCACGTTGGCGAACCCGTCACCATTTCGCTGGACCGCGAAGTGGATGTTTCAAGAGGTTGCGTGCTTGCCAAAGACACTGACATCGGAAGCTACAAGAAAATCAAGGCTTCGCTCCTGTGGATGGACGACGAACCGCTTTCGCTCGGCAAGGACTACCTTGTAAAACTCGGGACGAAAACGATTCCCGGAATACTCACTAAAATCGAGTATGCGATTGACGTGAATACGGGCGCACACCAGGCTACTGAAACGCTCAACAAGAATGGCATCGCCGTTGTTGAAATTGTATTTGCCGAAGGAATTGTCGTGGACCTTTTCGAGAAGCACAAAACCTTGGGCGAACTGATTTTGATCGACCGCGTGACCCATGCGACATCGGCTTGTGGCGTCGTGGAAGATCTTTTTGAGCGTCAGATTGCCGCAGGCGAAAAGGCTGAATTCGTGCAGGGCGAACGCCACGGTCGTGGAGAAATCTTCGAAGAATTTTTCTACGACACGGCGACACTCTCCGTGGTGAAGCAGCAGCCCGTAAGGCAGCACTACACCGTAGGCGACGAAATCCCGACCGTAGGCGAAAGCTACCACTATCCCGACAATTTCGACATCATCATCTTGCGCGACAGCGTTGCCGTGAAGGTGCGCGGCAAGCGAATTGCCGAAATTACGGAAGCGGCCAAATATCTTTACGACGGATTCCCCGTCATCAACGGGCGAGGCTTTGAAATCAAGGTGTTCTCCGACGAAGATGTTTCAAGGCTTCTGCGCGAATATGCCGAAGCGGGTGAAATTGGCCGCGAGGAATTCTTCAAGAAGTGGGCAGTTTTTGACACGTATCGAAAAGTTGTGATAAAGTAACAGTCGGTGCACGCCATCGTCATCCCCGCGAAGGCGGGCGGACAGCACTTAACAACTTGTTGTTTAGTGCGCATGGCCACCAAGGTGGGGATTTTTTATAGCAAAAATCGATAACTCCGCATAAAATTAAAGTATTGGACAAAATAAAAAGTGCCTTCTATATTTGTGCGCACAAAAGAAGAACTAAAAAAAATAACCATAACCAAGGAGTTTAAGAATGAATCATAATTTTGCAAAGTTCGCCGCCGCTGCGGCCATTACGACTTCCCTTTTCGCCTCCAACGTTTTCGCACAGGATGTTGCCCCCGCAGCAGAAGCTCCTGTGGCCGCGGCCCCTGCCGCTGAGGCCCCGGCAGCAGAAACTCCGGCTGCCGATGCTTCGACAGGCTCAGCAACCGCCGCTCCCGAAGCAACTGCTGCTCCGGAAACTCAGGCCGCAAGCGCACCCGTGGAAGAAGCCCCTGCCGAAACTCCCGTCGCTGAAACCTCTGTTGCGGAAGCACCTGCCGAAGCACCCGTTGCCTCTGCAAATGAAACCCCTGCAGAAGCCGCTCCCGCAGCTACAGCGCCCGTAGCGGAAGCACCGAAGGCCGAAACTGCCACGCCTGAAAAACCGAAAGAGGAACCCGCTTTCAAGCTTACCGGAAACGTGCAGGCCCAGGCCATTAAGGCCGTTTACGATAACGACGCCGACAATACGCTTGACAATTCCTTCTTGCGTGCAAACATCGGTGGAAAGTTTTCTTCCGATGATTTTGAAGCGGTAATCAACATTCGTATTTTCTCTCCGGCCTTTGGCTACAAGAATGTGACCGACGTGACCGTTGATCAAGACGGTAATGTCAAGGCTACAAAAACGGCACAGGACAAGATTAGCGCTGATACCTACTACGCCAAGTACAAGTGGAACTCTGATTTCGGTAATTTCAGCACGCAGTTCGGTCGTTTCCGTACGGACTGGACCGTTGCAGGTAACTTCGGTACCTACGTGGACGTGCACCTGAGCAAGCGCGGATTCCTTGCCCGCGATTACCAGCATGATGCTCTCGGCATCGGCTATGATGTAGGCGTTTCCAGCTTCAGCCTGTTGCTCGGTACATACGACAGCAAGTTCGACACCGGCTACCTCCGCGCCGAAGAAACCCTCAAGCTCGGCGATGCAAAAATCAGCGCTGCCTACCGTGGAAACGTTCTTGACCCAATCCAGCACACTGCCGAAGTGACGCACCGCATTGCGGGTCGCGCAAGCTACTACCTCCTCAAGAACCTTGGCGTTTATGGTGAAGTCGCCTACATCACCACGGGTGACGGCGAAGATTTAACGGCCGCAAACGCCATCAAGCCTGAATATGCCCAGGGCACCGATTACACTCCGTTTTTCGTCGGTCTCGAAATTCCGACCGCAGGTATCTTGAACAGTTTTTACGCGGAACTTGAATACTTCAAGGACCGCGACGAACTGAACAAGGATGCCGACGAACTCGCCTGGACGGTAAGCCTCATCAAGAAATTCGGCAAGCACAGCAAGATTCAGTTGAGCGCCTACAGCGAAAATGAAATCGCCGATGTCGCCATCGCCGCTCGCTTTACCGCATGCATCCAGTAATCACAACTCCAAAAACCTGCCCCTGGCGTAACCCGCGCCGGGGGTCTTTTTTTTATTTACAATGCCTTAAAAGGGCTGCAATGTAGGCTTTGGCGTAGCGCGATGGCGTTACGCCTTTTCGCATCACGTAACCGATGGTCATTTTGTCATGAACATCGAGATGCCTTGCGATAATGTTCCTGCCGTTGAGCTTGTGGCTAATGACACCCGAACAGATGGTATAACCGTTCAGGCCAATGAGCAGGTTGAAAAGCGTGGCGCGGTCACGAACCTTGATATTGCGCGGGCAATCGAAGTCGATGGCGGTCAGGGGTTCTTCGGCGAAGTAGAAGGAGTTGAAGTCGCCCTGTTCGTAGGTCAGGTACGGGTACGGTTTCAAGTCCTCCAGCGTGATTTTCTCTTTCTTTGCAAGCGGATTTTTAGACGACATAAACACATGCAGAGGGGTTGCAAAGAGCGGTTCAAAGACCAAATTGTTCTTTTGTATAAGTTTTTTGATGACTTTTTCGTTCTTGTCGCTCAAATAAAGTACGCCAATTTCGCTTTTTAGCTTGGCAATATCATCGATAATTTCGTTAGTTTGGGTTTCCCGGAGCGTAAAATCGTAGCTTGGTCCGCCGAATTTTCGAATGACGTCGACGAATGCGTTGACCGCAAAAGAGTAGTGCTGGCAGCTCACGGAGAAGATGGTGTTGCCCCCTTTGCCACCTTTGTAGCGGTCTTCCATCAGGGTCGCCTGTTCCAAGACTTGCCTTGCGTAAGAGAGGAACTCGTCGCCCTCGTTAGTGATCGTGACGCCTTTATTGGAGCGGTTGAAGATGGTAACGCCCGTTTCTTCTTCGAGCTCGTGGATAGCTGCCGTAAGGCTCGGTTGCGATATGAATACACGCTTCGATGCTTCGGTGATATTGCGTGTGTCGGCGATGGCGATAGCGTATTTAAGTTGTTGTAAAGTCATAGACCTTTCTTATAGCCAGTTATCGGGTTTGCTTTTGTTTGCACCATAGTTTTAAGCTATGGTGAATGCGTAAAAAATAGTATTTTACCGATGGTGAAAAAGGAGATATATTTGGCGGCGTAATCGAAAAACAAACAAAAAGGGTAGGTTAAACACTATGAGCAATAAAAAAAACATCTGTAATCGGTTTCCCGCGTATTGGTAAGGCCCGCGAACTCAAGTTTGCAAGCGAAAAGTTCTTCAAGGGCGAAATCTCCGAAGCGGAGCTCCAGAACGTCGCCAAAGAAATCCGTCAGTACGGTTGGGCAAAACAGAAGGCCGCCGGCATCGACTTTATTCCTTCGAACGATTTCTCGTTTTACGACAACGTTCTCGATACGGCATTCTTGTTCGGCATTGTTCCGGAACGCTACAAGAACCTGAACTTGAGCACGCTCGAAAAGTATTTCGCTGCCGCTCACGGTTATCAGGGCGAAAAGGGCGACGTGAAGGCCCTCCCCATGAAGAAGTGGTTCAACACGAACTACCACTACATTGTTCCGGAAATCGATGACGCTTCTGAATTCAAGGTGGACGATTCCAAGCCGGTGCAGGAATACAACGAAGCAAAAGCTGCTGGAATCCAGACCGTGCCGACTTTGATTGGCGCCTACACGTTCCTCCGCTTGGCCCGCTACAACGGCCAAAAGAAGGCCAAGGATTTTGTTGCCTCTGCAGTCGCAGCTTACGCGAAAGTCGCCGAATTGCTCGCCGCTGCCGGTGCCGAATGGATCAGCTTCGCCGAACCCGCTTTGGTGTTTGACGTGACCGCCGAAGAAAAGGAACTTTTCAAGTCTATTTATGTGGAACTTATCAAGAAGGTGCGTGCCGCAGGCCTCAAGATTGCCTTGCAGACATACTTCGGCGATATTCGCGACGTGTACCAGGATGTGGCCGCCCTCGGTTTCGATGCCCTTGGCCTCGATTTTGTGGAAGGTCTCAAGTCGCTGGAACTTGTCAAGTCCGGCTTCCCGAAGAACACGCTCCTGCTCGCCGGTGTCGTGAACGGCAAGAATATCTGGCGTGCTGACTACGCAAAGAAGAATGCCCTGCTGGCTGAAATCGAGAAGGCTGTCGGTGCCGAAAATGTGGTCGTTGGAACTTCATGCTCGCTGTTGCATGTGCCGTACACGGTTGCCGCCGAACAGAAACTCCCCGCCGAAACGCTCCGTCACTTTGCTTTCGCCGAAGAAAAACTTGTGGAATTGGCTGAAATCGCAAGCGGTGATGCAGCCGCTCTTGCACAGAACAAGGCCTTGTTTGCGGCTCCCCGCGTGCAGGCGAACGCCAAGGTGCAGGCAGAACTGGCCGCCCTCTGCGCCGCTGATTTTGAACGCAAGCCGAGCCGTCTTGAACGTCGTGGCGTGCAGAAAGAAGAATTCAGGTTGCCCGCATTCCCCACGACTACCATCGGATCTTTCCCGCAGACGGCCGAAGTCCGCGCGAACCGTGCCGCCTTCCGCAAGGGCGAAATTTCCAAGGAACAGTACGTGGAATTCAACCGCAAGAAGATTGCCGAATGCATCAAGCTGCAAGAAGAAATCGGCCTCGACGTGATTGTGCACGGCGAATTCGAACGCAACGACATGGTGGAATATTTCGGCTCGAAGATTGACGGATTCGTGTTTACGCAGAATGCCTGGGTGCAGAGCTACGGTACCCGTTGCGTGAAGCCGCCTGTCGTATGGAGCGACGTGAGCCGCAGTGCCCCGATTACGGTCGAATGGTCCGTTTTTGCGCAGAGCTGCACCAAGAAGCCGGTAAAAGGCATGCTCACGGGCCCGGTGACGATTCTCAACTGGTCGTTTCCGCGCGAAGACGTTTCGCTGAAGGTGCAGGCACAGGAAATCGGTTTCGCTATCCGCGACGAAGTCCTGGACCTCGAAAAGAACGGCATTCGCATTATCCAGATTGACGAAGCCGCCCTCCGCGAAAAGTTGCCGCTCCGCAAGAGCGACTGGCACAAGGAATACCTCGACTGGGCAATTCCCGCATTCCGCCTGGTGCATGCCAAGGTCAAGCCCGAAACGCAGATTCACACGCACATGTGCTATAGCGAATTCAACGACATTGTGCGCGATATCGACAACATGGATGCCGACGTGATCACCTTCGAAGCTAGCCGTTCCGATCTCAAGCTGCTTGACGCCCTGAACGAAGCCAAGTTCGAAACGCAGGTGGGCCCGGGCGTGTACGATATTCACTCTCCGCGCGTGCCCTCGGAACAGGAAATCGTCGACGCTCTCCACAAGATCATCGCGAAGATCCCGCAGCAGAACGTGTGGGTGAACCCTGATTGCGGCCTCAAGACCCGCGGCGAAACCGAAACCACGGCAAGCCTCAAGAACCTTGTGGCAGCAGCAAAGAAATTGCGCAACGAAAAGTAAGTCGCTTTTGCATCTCGACTCGCAAAACACGTCCTCGACGTTATTAAACGCCAAGGGCGTTCTTTACTTACAGAGCAATGCGAAAGCCTGCACCGCCTTTTGCACATTCCTCTTATCCACCGAGGAATAGTTAATGACGAACTTGTGCACAGAGGGCTGCGCTTCGAAATAGTATTCCGAAAGGGCCTTGATGTTAACGCCTTTTTGGCGCAGCTGCCTGCAAAAATCGGAATCAGAACATTTTATCGACGCTTCCAAAATAAAGTGCAGACCGGCATCTTCTTCATAAATGCGAACAACGCTTGAAAGCCTGCTTTTTCTTATTGCCGACAGCAGCGCGTCGCGCTTGGCGCGGTAAAGGTTACGCATGCGGTTGATGTGAGTCTCGTAATACCCCAAGTCGATGAATTTAGCCATGACGTACTGGTCCAGATTCGATACGGAACAAGAGTAGAACGAAAGTTTCTGATGAAATTTTTCGACAAGATGCGGCGGGAGCACCATATAACTAAGCCTAATCGCAGATGTCATCGTTTTGGAGAATGTATTCAGGTAAATCACCTTCTCAGAAACATCGATGTTTTGCAACGCAGGAATAGGCTTTCCTGTCATGCGAAATTCGCTGTCATAATCATCTTCTACAATGTAGCGTCTCGGCGATTCAGTAGCCCAGCTGAGCAGGCGGTAACGCTCGCCAATGGGCATCACCTTTCCTGTCGGAAAATGATGGGCAGGGGAAATATGCATCACGTCAACGCCGAAATCTGCGACCGAGGCCACAAAGTTATCGTTCAGAATAGGGACGTGACGAACTTTGACGCCGTATTGGCTATACAGATTCGATATTTTGCTCCAACCAGGGTCTTCTACGCCATAGCACTTGTCAAATCCAAGCAATTGTACTAGCAAGCCGTAAAGGTAATCGGTCCCGGCACCAATGACAATTTGTTCGGGCGATACCTGGATATTTCTGAATTCGCGGAGCATGCGAGCGATGGCTCGGCGAAGTTCTAGCGCGCCCATTCCCGGAGAAACTTGCAACAAATCATTTTGCCTTTCGCAAAGGACCTCGCGAGTGATTTTTGCCCAAGTGGTAAAGGGGAACGCCTCGATATCGGAACCGTTACTTGCAAAGTCGGCAATGTATTTCGGGTTGATATGTTCTGACTCGTCGGTGAGTTCTGCGCGGAGCCTGCGGGTACGCGGCATCTTGCGTTTGCGTTGAGCACAAGGTTCCGCCGTTGCGTTGATGTCTGCAACAAAGAAGCCTTTTTTAGGGAGCGAGTAGATGTAGCCTTCGGCGAGGAGTTGGGCGTAAGCGTTTTCAACGGTCACAACGCTAACGCCAAGATTCTGCGCGAGGTTGCGTTTGGAAGGGAGCTGTTCTCCGGCAAGGACGTTTCCGCTTACGATATCTTTTTTGATGCATTGGTAAAGGTAATGGTAGAGGCTGTTAGCTCCCGCCTTGGACATATCGTAAGTGAACATGAAACTGACCTTATTGAATTTGTAAATCTGATATTTAACTGACCTTATAAAAATAGTAAAAAACTGAATATTGTGCAGGTCAAGCGAATGTTTTAAATTAAGCGTCGTAAACAAAACAATCACTTTCAAGGAGATTTACATGGCTGACCAGAACCGTTACGAACTCAATAAGAATCTTGCCCAGATGCTCAAAGGCGGTGTCATTATGGATGTGACAACCCCCGAACAGGCCAAAATCGCCGAAGCCGCAGGTGCCGTCGCCGTGATGGCCCTGGAACGCATTCCTGCCGACATCCGTGCCGCGGGCGGTGTATCGCGCATGAGCGACCCCAAGATGATCAAGGGCATTCAGGATGCAGTCTCTATCCCGGTCATGGCCAAATGCCGTATTGGCCACTTTGCCGAAGCGCAGATTTTGCAGGCTATCGAGATTGACTACATTGACGAAAGCGAAGTGCTTTCTCCTGCCGATGACATTTTTCACATCAACAAGCGCGAATTTGACGTTCCGTTCGTCTGCGGCGCGAAAGACTTGGGCGAAGCGCTGCGCCGTATCGAAGAAGGCGCATCGATGATCCGTACTAAGGGGGAGCCGGGTACGGGCGACATCGTCCAGGCCGTACGACACATGCGCCTGATGAACCAGGAAATCGCCCGCATTTCGAGCATGCGCGAAGACGAGCTCTTTAACCGAGCCAAGGAACTCCAGGTGTCGTACGATCTGGTGCGCTTCGTTCACGACAACAAGAAACTCCCCGTGGTGAACTTCGCTGCCGGTGGTGTTGCCACCCCCGCCGATGCCGCCCTCATGATGCAACTCGGTGCCGAAGGCGTTTTCGTAGGCTCCGGAATCTTCAAGTCGGGCAACCCCGCCAAG
>Ga0129306_1002355_pt1 | contig 17061 bp, 11 predicted proteins | sample P827metagenome_FD_94438 | JGI IMG/M metagenome (GOLD analysis project Ga0129306, IMG submission 94438) | Capybara group fecal microbial communities from Wisconsin, USA - P827 metagenome | ecosystem: Host-associated > Mammals > Digestive system > Large intestine > Fecal | place: USA: Wisconsin... | reverse complement strand
CTTTCGCCGCCTGACTGCGTCGAAGCTCGTCAACATAGCACCGCTATGCCTCCTCGCTTCTCCTTGTCAGACGACGAAATCCCTCGACAGATCATCGGGCTCATTTAATCAGTGTCTCCTTAACAGCGTTTCCTAAAGATTTATTTCATCACTTTCTGCAACAGCGCCTCATAGCTGTCTACCACGTCATAGACGACGTTCTCACCGGAGAGTGCTTTGAAGTGCTCACGGGCGCAGTGGATCTTGCTCAGCTCGATCTGCCGCAGCTGCATGGAATTCATCGAGCCCTTCGTCTCGGCGACGAAATAAATGTGCTTGACCGTGCCTTCATAAAAGGCGATCGCCCAGTCAGGGTTGTATTTGCCGACGGGCGTGGAGATGTAAAAGCCGTCCGGCAGCTTCACATACACGGCCACGTTCGTGCTCGTGTCGAGCTCTTCTGCAAACTTGCGTTCGTTGCTCGAGTCGTACACAACGTGATCGTACAGGTGCTTATGCGCCTTTATCGCGTTCGTCCCCAGCTTGCCCTTGATCGTGGGATCGGTGAAGATCTCTGTGCCGTAATGCTCGTCCAGCACGTTGTAGGTGATGTGCTGGATGATCGCCGTGGCCTTCTCGTCGTTGATCAGAGAGCCTGCCTTGAGGATGAACTCCTCGGGATTTTCCTTGAACTGATCGAACACCGTGCGGTCGATGCCCTGCAAAATGGCGATGACCGTTTTGCGCGTCAGTCCCGTCTCATCCACCAGCTTGCCGACAAGATCGTATTTTACGCTTTTATTCGCCGTGACGGTCACACCATAGCTGGCAGACTGTTCCTTTTTAAATGAACCGCCCGATTCCAGCTCTTCCTTGGAAGTGATTGCCTCCATCGTGCCCGTTTCGACGCGGAAATAGATTTTCGACACGCGCAGCTTGTCGTTCAACGCCGTGATCGAATGACGGATCAGCTCGTTCGTATCAAAGTTCACGGCGTAGGCCGACTTGGCGTTGATCTTCGCCCACAGCGCCTTGAACTCCTTCATCTCCAGCTTATCCGTATCGACACGCAGTTCGACGTTGTTGCTGCGGGCGTTTTCGGGTTTCATTGCGCCGGGCTCGTACACCGAATCGATGATCTTGATGACCGACTCGGCGCTGTCGGCCATTTCCTCTGCGATCTTCAGTTCGCCGTTTGCTTTGTCGGTGTGATATTTTTCCGTCAGGGCTCCTTTTTTGTCGATGTAGCCGTTTACGATTAGGTCAAAGCAGATCGCCTGCGCCGCCGCCCGGTCGATCACCTGTTCATTGCCGTGCTCGTCCACGATCGTTTTGCCGTCAAACAGCTCGACCGTCACGGCACGCGGCCGGTCAGCCACAGCTTCGGCAATCTCCGTCTGCAAGGTGCGGGCAAACGAGTCATAGCTCTCACTGGCGATGACCGTAAGCACGTTCACGTTCTGCACGTCGGCTCCAAGCATGTTTGCATCCATACGCTCGCCGCGTTCGTCCACGCACAGACGAAGGCCCCTTCCCACTTCCTGACGCTTGCGCACCTCGCTGCCGCTTTGCTTGAGCGTGCAGATTTGGAACACGTTGGGATTGTCCCATCCCTCGCGCAGTGCCGAGTGCGAGAAGATAAACCGCACCGGTGAACGTTTGGGGTCCCTGTCCAGCAGCAGCTCCTTGTTCTTCATGATCAGCTCGTAGGCGCTCACGTCGTCTGTCGTCGCTTCTTTTCTGTTGCCGAGCTTGCTGTTGACCATCTTGCCCTTGCCGTCGACGGAGAAATACCCCGCGTGCGTCTTTGCCGCCGGGATCGCGCGCAGGTAGGCAAGATATTCGTCTTCGCCAAACTCCAGCTGCAATGATCCGACAATGTCATCGTACTCTTCCTCAAACATCGTCGCAAATTTGCCGTTCACGGGCTGTCCGGCGGCGTCATACTCGCGGTAGTGCGCCACTTCGTCGATGAAGAACAGGCTGAGCACCTTGATCCCCTTATAAAAAAGCTTGCGTTCGCGCTCGATATGCGACAGGATCGTCTCGCGGATCTGCAGCCGCCTCAGCTGATCTTCGTCCACATTGCCGATCACATCGCCGGCGGTCAGCCTGATGCCGTTGACGAACTCAAGCGAGTTGTCGCGCCCGTCGATCGACGTGACGACAAAGCCGTTCCTGTACTCTTCAAGGCCGCCTGAGTAATCGTACAGATTGTCGCCAATGGAAACGACGCGGCTTTTGCGCTTCGTGCCGCCGCTTTGCTTCACGTCGAACTGTACCGTCGCCGTCGGGGCCGATTTCGACAGATTGACGCCTTCCAGATACACATAACTGTCGGTCGCCGTGCTGCCTGATTCGGAAATGCCTTTCACGGCGATCTTTTTGACAAGGCGTTTGTTGTAGGCATCCATCGCGTCGAGGCGGTACACCATGTTATACACGCTGTCGGCCTTGTGCGTGGCCGAGTAGCGCAGCGTCAGCAGCGGGCAGAACTCCTTCAGCCGCTCCTTCGTCTGCTTGCCCTCCACCGACTGCGGCTCGTCGATGATCAAAATGGGATTGGTCTTTGCCAGGATGTCGATCGGCCGACGTGAGCGGAACTCGTCCAGCTTCATAGAGATGCGCCGCGCGTCCTTGCCCCTGGCGTTGAACGCCTGCGCGTTGATGATCATCGCCGTGATGGCGTTGTCGGAGGCAAAACGGTCGATCTCCGTCAGCTGCTTGGAGTTGTAGATGAAAAAGCGCACCTGACGCCCGTATTCCTCTAAAAAATGCTCCTTCGTCATCTCGAACGACTTGTACACGCCCTCGCGAATGGCCACGCTGGGCACCACGATGATGAACTTGGTCCAGCCGTAGGCACGGTTCAGCTCATACATCGTCTTGATGTAGGTGTACGTCTTGCCGACGCCGGTTTCCATCTCCACCGTCAGGTTGTAGCCGCTTTCCCGGCCTTCCAGCTGAGACGAAGGCGCGATCCCGTTGGCCCGCTGCACCGCGTTCAGGTGCTCCAGGACGACCTTGTCGCTCAGCTGCGGCACGATGCGGTGATTGCTCCAGCCGATAAAGTCCAGATCGATCTGCCTCTGAGCCTCTTCGCCGGCATACGCGCCCTTGTCCATCATGTACGAAGGCGTCAAGTACGGCTGACCGGCGAACACATCGACCACGGCCCTGGCGGCATCGGCCTGGAATTTTTGATGTTTGTAGCGTATCTTCATGCTTCTCGCCCCTATGCAAAAAGGCTCAATGGTGTTTAGCTTTGTTCGCGCGTCAATTCCCGCAACACTGTTGCGGAAATTCAAACTCATCCATCAAACAACCTTCATTGCTGTTATTAAAAGCAGACACAATTGGAGAAACAGCGTTTCTCCAATTTGTTTAAGCACACAACTGCATTTTTATTTACTCAAAAAGCAAAACACTGTCTCGCTTTTTCATGAAAGCCAATTCCCGCGCCTCCCCTAAATCACCTTCACGCGCGTGTCGGGCGCCAGCATCTTGAAGATCTCGCCCACGTTGATGCGCTCCGGGCTGTCGGCAAAGCAATGGTCGCGGAACACGGCGCGCAGCGGCTTGCGCTTGGCGATGAACTTCACCACGCTTTCGGGCACATTCTCGTCAAAGCAGGCGATCAGGTCGCCGCCGCCCACCGTGTGCACCGTGCAGCCGTCGATCGATTCGCTCGTGTACGGCATCGAAAGCGGCAGCCCCCAGTCGAGCAGGCAGCCGAACAGCAGGTCCAGGTCGGTGCGGTCGGGCTTGATGTTGCTCTCCATGCGCGACAGCAGGTCCTGCGAATACTCCTCCGCCGAATAGTACACGTCGTTCATGTTGCCCTCGTCCAGCTTGAAGACGCGAAAACCCACGTCCAGCTCGGCCGCCCCGACGGGGTTTTCTTCCTTTATTTTGGCGCCGGCGCGGCGGATGCGCTCTTTGCCGATGTCGCAGATGGTGGCGTAGCCGGCTTTGAACGCCTCGCTTTCGGGCGCGCACGCTTCGGGCAGCTGCACCATGATGAACTTGCGCTTGCCGCCGTCTTCGGCGTTGAGTTTCATCACAGCGTGGGCGGTGGTGGCAGAGCCGGAGAAGAAGTCGAGGACTGTATAATCTTTGTCAACGCCGAGTTGGAGCAGCTGTTTGATAAAAGCAGACGGTTTTGGAAAAGGGAATATCTTTGCATTTCCAAATAGTTTAATTACTTCATTTGTTCCATGTTGTGTGTATACATCTTCTATTATGGAAAACATCTTCCCTTGGCGCTCTGTACCGTCTACATCTCGCAGGTATTGTTTTGTCGCAACTTGCCAAGCACCGTCCGCGCCTTGATATATGTCTAATTCACCTTTTTTCAAAGCATCATAAGCTCGCTCTTTTGACCATAGCCATTGGCGTTGGGGCCAAATTTCAGAACCATCAGGGGCAGGGATCGAATACACAAGATTCGGTCTTGTATCCATTGATTTAGTCGCTTCGAGTGGGTGGGTCCTATAGCCTCCACGCAATTCATAATTCTCGTCTTTTTTTTGATAATATCGTTCTATATTCTCTTTTGTTAGAGGTACAAATAACTCCCCTAACAAAGATGCATTCTTGCAATACACAAGAACATATTCCTGTAAAGTTACAAGCCATCTTTCTTTGGCCCCGCCACCATACCTTTTCTTCCAAACGATAGTGTCAATAAAATTATCTTCCCCGAATACTTCATCACAGAGCCGCCTAACATTCATCAACTCATTATCATCAATACTAATAAATATCAGCCCCGTCTCAGACAAGAGGCCGCGCGCCAGCATCAGCCGCGGGTAGATCATGCTGCACCAGTCGGAGTGGAAGCGGCCGTTGCTGTCGGTGTTTCTGAACAGGCGTTCGCCGGTGTCTTCGTCTACGCTGCCGGTCTGCTCGTCGTATTCCTGTGCACTCATGGCGAAGTCGTCGCGGTAGATGAAGTCGTTGCCGGTGTTGTAGGGCGGGTCGATGTAGATCATCTTGACTTTGCCCAGGTAGCTTTCCTGCAGCAGCTTGAGCACTTCCAGGTTGTCGCCCTCGATATACAGGTTTTCGGTCGTGTCCCAGTTCAGGCTTTCGTCCTTGCAGGGGCGCAGGGTCTTGCGGATGGGCCGGTTGGCCTCCACAATGGCCGCCTTTTTGCCCACCCAGGTGAACTCATACGCCTCGTCGCCGTCGATCACGCTGCCGCTCAGCATCTGTTTGAGCCGCGCAAAGTCGATGCCCTTTTTGAGTTTTCCGTTTTCGTCCTTCATCTCGGTGACGCAGTTAGGAAACAGCGCGGCAAGCTTTTCCACGTTCTGCGCGGCCAGGTCGGGGGTTTGGAGTTTCATTTTGTCAGGTTTATCCATAGGCTCGGCTCCTTTACGTTTATCGACAGAGGGTTTGTTGCAGTTATGATGATTTTAGCACAGCGCAAAAAAAGAGAGAACGGCTCAATACCGCTCTCTCTTTTTCTGTTCAGTGTGCGTTTTTCGCTACGTGCGGCAGCCGGCGCAGTCGCCTTCGCACGCCGCGCAGGCCTCGCCGCACTCCATGCCCTGGCGCTTGTAATAATCGGCCAGCGCGGCGCGGATGGCTTCTTCGGCCAGCACGGAGCAGTGCAGCTTATGCGCGGGCAGGCCGTCAAGGGCTTCGGCCACGGCTTTGTTGGTCAGCTTCATCGCTTCGGCCACGGGCTTGCCCTTGATCAGCTCGGTGGCCATGGAGCTGGAGGCGATGGCGCTGCCGCAGCCGAACGTCTCGAACTTGACGTCGGTGATGATCCCGTCGTCAACCTTCAGATACATCTTCATGATGTCGCCGCACTTGGCGTTGCCCACCTCGCCCACGCCGTCGGCGTTTTCGATCACGCCCACGTTGCGCGGGTTGCGGAAATGATCCATCACTTTTTCGCTGTAAAGAGCCATTTTTGATCTTCCTTTCGACTTTATACTATTTTTGAATAGAAATGCAAATACTCTGTAGGGGCGGGCCCATGTGCCCGCCCGTCTTTCACGTCTGTTCGCAACGCAGAATCGGACGACCCAACAGGGCCGACACGCGAACCTACAGGGACGATGTTGATGTGTGATACGGCAGGATGAAAGGCTTTTTGCCCGCGCACAGGTCGCGCCAGATGGGCGACATGCCGCGCAGGTACTCAACCACTTCGGTCACGCTTTTAATCAAATAATCCACCTGCTCTTCGGTGATGTCGTCTCCCAAGCTGAGGCGCAGCGAGCCGTGCGCCACTTCGTGCGGCCTGCCGATGGCCAGCAGCACATGCGACGGGTCGAGCGAGCCGGATGTGCAGGCGCTGCCGGAGCTGGCCGAAATGCCCTTGTCGTCGAGCATCAGCAGCAGCGACTCGCCCTCGATGCCCTCAAAGCAGAAGTTGACTGTGGCGGGCAGGCGGCGCTCGCGATCGCCGTTGAGCACAGAATGGGGGATCTTCTCCAGGCCGGCGATCAGCCTGTCGCGCAGCGGCGTCACGCGGGCGGTGTATTCGTCGATATGTGCCGTTGCTTCTTCCAGCGCGGCGACCATGGCGACGATGCCCTGCACGTTCTCCGTACCGGCGCGGCGCCCGCCTTCCTGCGCGCCGCCTTCGATGAGGTTGGTCAGCCTGATCCCCTTGCGGGCGTAGAGCAGGCCGACGCCCTTGGGACCGTGGAACTTGTGCCCCGCCAGCGACAGCATGTCGATGTTCTGCTCTTTCACGTTGATGTGTACGTGCCCCACGGCCTGCACCGCGTCGGTGTGAAACAGCACGCCGCGTTCGCGGCAAATGCGGCCGATCTCGGCGATGGGCTGCACGGTGCCCAGCTCGTTGTTGGCGAACATGACACTGACCAGCGCCGTGTCGGGACGGATGGCGGCAGCCACTTCTTCGGGCCGGACGATGCCGTTTTCGTGCACGTCAAGCAGCGTCACGGTGAAGCCGCGTTCTTTTTCCAGCTTGGCAAGCGTGTGCAAAATGGCGTGGTGCTCGAACTTTGTCGAGATCATGTGCTTTTTGCCCGCCGCCTCGCCCAGTTTGGCGGCTGTGAGCAGCGCCTGGTTGTCGGCCTCGCTGCCGCCGCCGGTGAACAGGATCTCGCCCGAGTCGGCGCCAAGGCAGCGCGCCGCGCGCGCCCGAGCGTCGTCAAGCGCCTCTTTGGCCTTCTGCCCGATGCTGTAGAGGCTGCTCGGGTTGCCGAACGTGTCGTTCATCGCGGCGACCATCGCGTCGATGGCCGTCTTGCTCATCTTTGTCGTAGCGGCGTTATCCGCGTAGACTTTCATACAAATGCACCTCCGTCATGTGTGCCGCTATGGGCTCCCTTTTGCAGCGCCCAAACTAAGGACTTTCAGCGGCCAGTGATTTGATCGTGTCAATTCATACTAATTTACTTCGTTGAAATTGTACCACAAAATTGTTCGTGCGCAAGAGAGAAAACTTCGCAAAAAAATGTTCCACGTAGAACACTCTTCATCATGAAACGTTCCACGTGGAACACATTTTTTCGCACAGAAAAAACTCCCGCACCGGAAAAAATTTTGCAGCGCGGGAGTTTTGATTTAATTCTATTTTGATTATCTTTATATTTGCTTTTTACAGCAGCCTGGCAGCCGCTTAGAACAGGTTGCCGTTCTCGTCAAACTGCAGCTCGTAGGGCTCGCTGATCACTTCCATGTTGGGGTGCGCCTGCACGACGGGCAGCAGGGCTTCGCTCACTTCGATCTCGTTCAGCGCGATCGTGTTTTTGATGCGCACGATGCGCAGCTTGTTCCAGTCGGCCACGTTGCAGGTCTTGATGCAGCCCTGGATGGCCTGTCTGTCGCTTTTGAGCACCATGGGGATCTTGACCGTGAGCGGCACGGTGGAAGTGATGCAGTTGGGGTACGTCTGCTCCATGTCGAACTTTTCAAACGCGCGGCGCGTGGTCATGTCGAGCATTCCCAGACCGTTGCCGTTGCCGTGGCTGACATCGGTGATATCGAGCGCCGTCACGCGCGTGATCTTGGGGCCGCCGGAAGCGTAGGGCGTGTTGTAGCGGCCGACGACGTTGGTGTCGAAACCGGTGCCGGCGATGTTCTTGCCGATCTCATCCATGACAAGCACGTCGAACTCGTCAAGCTGGATCTTGGCCAGCAGCTCCCAGGCGCGCTCAAGCAGAGCGGGCTCTTTTTCGAGCACTTCATCACGACGAAGCACTTCGATCTGCGCCGTCTCGTGATACGAGTTCTCCAGCAACGCGACGCAGCAGAGGATGTTTTTCTTTTCCAGCGTCACCTGCGCGATGGCGGGGATGTTCTCGGCCATGTGGCCGAAGCCTTCGGCGTGGCAGAAATCGGCACCCTTCTGCTTGCCCATGCCGATGGCGAACATCTTGCAGATGCCGCTTTCCACCTTGCCGCGGAAGCCCGTGTGCGGCTTGACGCGGTTGACGACGATGATGCCGTCGGCTTCGTCAGCGTATTTGTCGAGGTAGACAGGACGGCCGTTCCACGCCGTGCCCAGCTGCACCACTTCCATGGTGGACTTGACCGGACAGCCCATCGTCTCCTCGGTGATGCCCAGTCCGGCCAGCATGTTCTTCTGTCCTTCGGCCGTGGCGCCGCCGTGGCTGCCCATGGCGGGGAAGATGAACGGCTCGCCGCCGCGCAGCTTCACCTGCTCCACCAGCGTCTTGATGACGAGCGGATAGTTGGTGATGCCGCGGCTGCCGGCCGTGATGGCGATGCTCATGCCGGGCTTGACCGAGTCGAGGAACTTGCCGGCGTCGAGTTTGGCGACAAGCTCGGCCGCCGCGTCGGTCACGCAGGGGCGGGGAAAGTTCTGACGCACTTTGACGAACTTGGGGATCTTGATGGGATCGAGCGCTTGATCGATAAACGACATGACGGACACTCCTTCAGTTATGGTAATTGCTTCGGCACCGGCGCGGTACGAAAAATCGCGCGGAAACGCCGGTTTTCGTTCGCCTGCGGAACAGGACAAATACACATGATTACTTTCGCACGCCGGGGCTTTTTTGTCCAGAGCGAAAATAGACATACATTCATGACGCCGCGGCATAAGCGTTTTTCACAAGCGTCCTTAACAAGGCGCTGCTCAAGCGCGAAAAAAGCCCGCCGGAACGGTCCGACGGGCTTTTCGATGATTTTCGTGTTCGTTCAGCGGTGCAGCCACTTGGTGTAAAAGCGCTCGCGTGTGGTCTTTTCTTTTTCGACGGGTTTGATCTCGCCGGCGGCCAGCAGGGCGCGCTGTGTCATCACCGGACCGGTCAGCTCGTACACGAGCACCGAGAACAGCACCAGATTGCGGATGAGCGTCGCGTCATAACCGCCCAGACGCGAGGCTGTGACGCACATGCCCAGCGCCACGCCAGCCTGCGGCAAAAGTGTGATGCCCAGGTATTTGCGCACCGTCTCGCCGCAGCCGGAGAACTCGCTGCTCCACCGCGCGCCGAAGTACTTGCCCAGCGAGCGGAAGACGATGTACACCACGCCGATGAGCACCGCCGTGCCCTGCGCGAACACGCCGAGATCGAGCTCGGCGCCGCTTAAGACAAAGAACGTGGCAAACAGCGGCGCCGTCCACTGATCGGCACGCGCCATCAGGTCGAACGAGAACTCGCTGAGGTTGCAGAATACCGTGCCCAGCATCATGCACACCAGCAGCGACGAAGCGCCGAACGACACCGGCCCGAACGTGAACTTGAGCGACGACAGCGCGATCGTCAAAATGACAAAGCAAATCGTCATCGACAGACGGTTGGTGTTGGAATAGAACAGTTTTTCAATCTGCGTCAGCAGATAGCCCATCAGGCTGCCCAGCAGCAGCGACCAGGCGATCTCCGCCAGCGGATTGACCAGCACCGAGAACGCGTTCAGCGCGCCGCCTTTCAGTGCCAGCGCCACGCCGAACGACACGGCAAACAGCACCAGCCCGACGGCGTCGTCGAGCGCGACGATGGGCAGCAGCAGATCCGTCACGGGCCCTTTTGCCTTGTACTGGCGCACGACCATCAGCGTGGCCGCCGGCGCCGTGGCCGAAGCGATCGCGCCCAGCGTCACCGCCACGGGCAGCGGCAGCACGTCAGGGCCAAGGGCAAAGTGCAGGCCGATCAACGCCGCGTCGACGATCAGCGTAGCGCACACAGCCTGCGCGACGCCGATGATCACCGCGGCGCGCCCCGTCTCGCGCAGCTGCGAGAGGCGGAACTCGTTGCCGATGGCAAACGCGATGAACCCCAGCGCCGCGTCGGTCAGCACGCCCACGGCCGACAGCTCGGCAAACGAGGCAAAGCCCACGCCGGCCAGCCCCACGCGGCCCAGTCCGTAAGGCCCCACCGCCAGTCCGGCGATCAAAAACGCCGTCACATCGGGGAAGTTCAGCCCCAGCTTTTTGAACACACGCGTCATCAGCAGCCCCGCCATCAGCGCCAGCGACAGCGAGAGCAGGATCTTCATCTGCATGATAAATACCTCCGTTCATAAAAAATGCGCGACGTTCATCGCGCCTGATTGCTGTAAATCGTGCATTTTGATTTACAAAATACACGTTTTTGAGTACGATGAGTATAACACTTCCGCCGCGATTGAACAGCTTTTTATGCTAAAAACATAACTAAACATGCTTTAATCACCAATGCCGGTGCGGTGCGGGCGTTTACTTCCCGGCCAACACTAAGGAAAGACGGGCGGCCACACAGGGCCGCCCTTACGAATGTTTCATTGACAGTTTTATTCGGAAACAACATAAAACCTTGCTTTACAAACACGACTCGCGACAGAAAAAAACGTCGCGCCGGAGAGAGCCCCGCCGCGACGCGTTCGATTCCATTTTTACAAATTTTTCTTTGGACACTTGAACCCTTATGCCTTCGTTTTGCGCTTTTGGAGTAAAAGCCCGCTTTACAGCTCAAAACCGCATGACCGACAACAGCGCCGTCAGCTCGGCGATACTGAGCAGGATCGAAACGCTGTTTGCCGCGCTGGCCTTGCCCGCGTCGCCGCCGCATATCTGCGTGTAGGCCGGGGCAATGGCGCTCATCGGCGCAAACAGCACCAGCGTCAGCGTCTGTTTGACAAGCATCGGAAACGGCGAAACAAACCACACGAGACAGGCGCAGCAGGCGGCAAACAGATGCCGCAGCGCGATCAGCCGCGCGATCTGCCCCAGATACTCGCGTTTCAACTCCAGGCGGAACATGACGCCCAGATAGAACATCGCCACAAACGCGTTGGCGTTCGCCATCGGCGCAATCAGCGTGAGCACGGCGCCCGGCACGCGCAGCCCCGCCAGGCTCAGCGCCAGCATCAGCAGATAGGCGATGATGCACGGACTGCTCAGCAGACGTAGAACGAACACACCTGGGCGCAGACCGCCTTCGTCGAGCCACGCGCCCGCGATCGCGTAGCTGCCGCCGGTACACATGACGCTGTTGCCCAGGTCGAACATGCATGTGGCCACCGTGCCCAGCGGCGGCAGAAAACTCTGCACGAACGGCAGGCAGAACGCGCCGATGTTGTACGCCGGCAGGCAGAACAGATACAGCGCCTTGCCGGCCTTAACGCGGCGGCGCGTCAGCAGCATCCCTGCGCCCAGCATCCCCAGGTTGGTCAGCACGCCCAGCGCGCACAGTGACAGGAGCGACAGGTCGAGCGCCGGCGAAGCAGCAAAGTTCGTCACGATGATCGCCGGCAGCGTCACATAAAGCAAAATCTGCTTCAGCGCTGCGCCGCCGTTTTTGTCGATCAGACCGGCCGCGCGCACCGCTATCCCCGCGCCGATCGTCAGGATGAACGCGAACGCCCGCAGCAGAACGTTCGTCATGCGTTTTGCGCGGGATGGTGCGGCGTGACCGAAGCCGTGGCGATCAGGCGCTCCACCAGCTCGGGCAGAGGCACGCCCGCCGTCTCCCACAGCTTGGGATACATGCTGATCGACGTAAACCCCGGAATGGTGTTGATCTCGTTGAAGATCACGCGGTCAGTGCCCTGTTCCAGGAAGAAATCGACGCGCGACAGCCCGTCGCAGTCGAGGGCGCGATACACCTTCTTGGCGATGGCGCGGATCTCGTCCTCTTTTCCGGCGGGAAGGTCGGCCGAAAGCACCGTGCGCGACTCGGCGTTTTTGTACTTGGCGTCGTAATCGTAAAACTCCGCGGCCGCCAGGATCTCGCCAACGCCGCTGATCTTGGCGTTCCAGCCGCCAAGCGCGGCGCATTCCAGCTCGCGTCCGACGATCGCTTCCTCCACCACCAGTTTGCAGTCGTGCGAAGCGGCCAGCTCCAGAGCGGCTTTCAGCGAATCGCGGTCCTTCGCCTTGCTGATGCCGCACGACGAACCGGCGTTCGACGGCTTGACGAACACGGGCCAGCCCAGTTCCGCCTCGATACGGTCGCACAGACCGTCCATATCTTCCATCTCCTCGCGGCGGAAAGCCAGATACCTGGCCTGCGGCACGCCCAGACGGTCGAGCACCGCCTTTGTGGTGGCCTTGTCCATCGTCACCGACGACGACAGCACGCCGCAGCCCACATAGGGGATCTGCGCCAGCTCCGCCAGCCCCTGCACGCACCCGTCCTCGCCATACAGACCGTGCAGCACGGGAAAAAGCACATCCACGCGCACCAGGCTCAACGCGCCGTCGTCGTCGAGCAGTACGCTCTTTAACCCCGCGTCGGGCAGCAGCGAAGCGCTGACATGCGAGTTCAGCCACTCGCCCGATTCCATCTGCTCCACACTCTCGGCCTTCAGCCAGCTGCCGTCTTTCGTGATGCCGATCAGCAGCACGTCGTACTTATCCCTGTTGATATTGCGGGCCACCGTCGCGCCCGAAACACACGACACATCGTGTTCCGACGACTGCCCGCCGAACAGCAGGACGATCCTTTTTTTGTGTTGCATCGTAACAAACTCCCCTTTAACAGCGTCCGCGCTGAAAATTTTCACCCCCGTATTGTACACGCTTTTGGCGATTTCGGACGAACGTAAAAACACGAATCTCGAAGAAAGATCTGCGCCCGCGCCGCCGCCGCGACAGGAGCAAGACCGCGCCGGCAAGACGAGGACGCAACGAGAAGGTATCACTCGCACTCCGCAAAAGCGAAAATTTTTCATTTTTGCGGAGTTCACATAAATTCTACTTTCGCAAAATCGAATGACATTTATTTTTGCGGAGTTTGTAGCCAATATTATTCCGCAATATTGAAAATAATTCGTTTTTGCGGAGTTAAACGTGCTATAATATCCGCGAGGTGAGAACGATGAAACTGATCAGGCGCGATCTGTATCTGGAAAAACTGTCCCGCGTCATGCACACGCCCGACATTAAAGTCATCACAGGCATTCGCCGCTGCGGAAAATCCAAACTGATGGAAGCGTTTATCGACGAACTGCGCCGTCGCGACAGCAGCGCCAACATCATCCATGTCAACTACAACCTTACCGAGTTCGAACCCCTGACCGAGTATCACGCGCTGGAACAGTACGTGCGCGCTCGCTATGCCGCCGGAAAAGACAATTACGTCTTCATCGACGAAGTGCAGATGTGTCCCTCGTTTGAAAAAGCGATCAACAGCCTGCACGCGTCGGAGTGCTTCGACATTTATATCACAGGCTCCAACGCCTTTCTGTTGAGCAGCGACCTCGCCACACTCTTCACCGGACGCACATTCGAGATCAAAGTCTTTCCGTTCTCGTTCGCCGAGTATCTCATTTATCACGAACTGTCCGACAGATACGCCGCTCTCGACCGTTATGCTGAAGAAGGCGGCATGGCCGGCTCGTATGTGTATGCATCGCGCGAAGACAAATACGCCTATATCAACGATCAGGTGTTCCGGTCGCTGATCGTCCGCGACATCCGCGCCAAACACAAGCTCCGCACCCCCGACTTGCTCGACCACCTTGCCGACTATCTTATGGACAACATCGGCAATCTCACATCCGTCAGACGCATCGAGGAAGCGCTGAAAAACGCGCGCGTCATGGCTAGCGACAAAACATTGAGCGCCTATATCGGACACTTGTGCCGGGCGTTCGCCTTTTACCGCCTGCGCCGCTACGACCTGCGCGGCAAGCGCTATCTGTCCTCCGAAGACAAATACTATCTGGCCGATCATTCCTTCAAATACGCCCGTCTGGGCACGAAGAACATGGACTACGGCCACGTCTACGAGAATATCGTCGCCATCGAACTGCTGCGCCGCGGCTATGAGGTGTATATCGGCAAACTCTGGAAAAACGAGCTCGACTTCGTCGCGAGCCGTCACAGTGAAAAGATCTACATCCAGGTCAGCGACGACATCAGCCGGCAAGAAACCTTTGCCCGCGAAGTCACGCCGCTGCTCAAAGTGCCCGACGCCTACCCCAAGAAACTTCTTGCCCGCACCCGTCACGCGCCGTTCCAGCACGAAGGCATAGAAGTATGCGACATCGCCGACTGGCTGGCAGGATGAGCAAAGGCAAAAAGACCGCTGTCAGTCTCACAAAGGCTGGCAGCGGTCTCACATTGGGGGAAAGCGGCATTTTTCAATTTTGCGGAGTTAATAATCGATCTTATTACGCAAAATCGAATACTATTTATTTTTGCGGAGTTTATAACCAATTCTGTTCCGCAATATTGAAAAAAATTCGTTTTTGCGGAACAGAGGCGGGAGCTCGTGCCCCCGGGATCTGCGTTTCTGTTCGTTTCTAACCAGTTCTAACCAGATACTTGTCAAAATGGGGAGAATTGGGTAGAATCGACAAGAAAGAACAAAAATGAAGAGGTGGGCATCATGACCGGCGAAAGCCTTACCGTTGAATACAAACGCGAGTATATCGACGACATCAAAAAAACGATCATCGCCTTTGCCAACACAGACGGCGGCGAGCTGCTGATCGGCGTTGACGACGACGGGACAGTTCTAGGCGTTGACGATCCCGACGACGTGATGCTGAAAGTGACCAACAGCGCCCGCGACACCATCAGGCCCGACGTGACCGTGTTCATACGCGTCGAAACCCGCGTCATAAACGGCAAAAGCATCGTTGCCGTACACGTGCAAAAGGGCACCGCCTGTCCGTATTACCTGGCCGCTAAGGGTGTGCGCCCTGAGGGCGTGTTCGTGCGGCAAAGCGCCTCCACCGTGCCGGCGACCGAAAGCGCCATCCTCAGAATGATCCGCGATACCAGCGGCGAGAGCTATGAAAACGCGCGTTCCCTCGTTCAAGAGCTGACGTTTGACAGCGCGCAACAGCATTTTGCTGAGGAAAAGGTACCATTTAGCAACGCGCAAAAACGCTCGCTCGGCCTAATCGGCGAGGACGGCTCATTCACAAATCTTGGCCTGCTGCTGTCAGATCAGTGCCGGCACACCATCAAGCTGGCCGTCTTTCAGGGCAGCACAAAAAACACCGTGTTCAGAGACCGGGCCGAGTTTTCCGGCTCGCTGTTCCGTCAGCTTGACGAAGCCTATGCTGCGCTCGACCGCTACAACGCCACGCGGGCCGATTTCAGAGGTCTCAAGCGTATCGACACGCGCGACTACCCGCCAGATGCCGTGCGCGAAGCCTTGCTGAACGCCGTTGTGCACCGCGATTACGCCTACAGCGGCTCCACGTTGATCAGCATCTTCGACGACCGCTTCGAGATCGTCACCCTCGGTGGGCTGCCCAGGGGCATCGCCCGCAGCGACATCATGATGGGCGTGTCCGTGCCGCGCAACCCGCGCCTTGCCAACGTATTCTACCGCCTGCGCCTGATCGAGGCGTTCGGCACAGGCATGTTCAAGATCAAAGAGAGCTACGGCGGCCGGCCGCTGCCGGACTTTATCGAGATCTCCGACAACGCGTTCAAGATCACGCTGCCGAATGTGAACGCGCAGCATGACGCAGCCAAAGAAGCCGCCCAGGCACCGACAGCACCCCTGTCATCTTTGCAACAGCAGATCCTCGATTTCTTCAAAACTCACGGCAGAGCCACGCGAGCGCAGGTACAGATGGAGTTCGGCCTGTCGCAGAGCGAGACAAATCGGAAAATCAAACACCTTCTTGACAGTGGAGCGCTTATAAAATGCGGTGCCGGAAAGAATACAAGCTACCACGCAAGGCAAATTAACGATAATTGAATCCTGTGTACGAAAACCGCCGTCAGTCTCACAGGGGCTGGCGGCGGTTAGCTTTTTTAAGCCCCAAGTTCGGGCGCACAGCACGGACGGTCAGGGGCTTGTTCTTTTTTGCCATGACGTGCGCCTCCTTTGGGCGGACATGAAAAAGGTGGTCTTGATTAAAAGGTCGCCTAAAAGTGATGTTATCGTTTTAAAAGCTAAGCCAAAGAACATTGCCAAGCTGAGAAAGAGCGCCAAGAAAAGCTAAGTTTGGAGGTTGTAATTTCGTCACCTTATACCGTTCGACGCTTTTTTCATACTTTCCACGAATATCATCAATCTTGGAGACCTCATTTTCCCAGTAGTCTTGCACCTCTTCTTTCGGGAAACCGCTCAGTGAATAATCCAAATCTTTTTTTAAAATGCTCTTGAACTCGTCAAAGGTCATCATGTGATCGCCAATTTTTCTGATCTCTTTTTCTATATCAAACATTTCCGGCATTTATTTTTCAGTCCCTTCTTTTTCATCGTCGATTGCGCTGTTGCGATAGTTTTTAGCGGCATCATAATCTTCGCTTGCTGCCACGCGAGCCTTAAAATCTTTTGCACTCTCATTTGTGACTTTACCTGTATAACGATAAAAAATCACATCTTCGCGCGGAGCAACAAGGTCTTCATCTGACATTCCCGGTTTGAAGCGATTCACTGTTTTCCACTCATCCGGCGCGTACTCATCACTCCACTTACACCAAGAAACAGGCTCAAATCCGTTACGGAATATAAAATCCGTGATTCCCCTCAAAAGAATCTAGCCTGTCACCGCCATTACCGACAGCAATTTTCAAAAGGTCGCTGCCTCGTTCGGAACCGCCGGGAACACTGCATACGCTGACAATATCACCTTTCGTGTGGTCGGCGTCAGTTTTATTGACGACGGCAACGACGCCTCCACTTTCTGTTGCGTAAATATCAGCATTTTTGTCGTAATCATCTGCGTCGT
>Ga0129306_1002354_pt1 | contig 17062 bp, 13 predicted proteins | sample P827metagenome_FD_94438 | JGI IMG/M metagenome (GOLD analysis project Ga0129306, IMG submission 94438) | Capybara group fecal microbial communities from Wisconsin, USA - P827 metagenome | ecosystem: Host-associated > Mammals > Digestive system > Large intestine > Fecal | place: USA: Wisconsin... | reverse complement strand
AGCACGCGAGGTGGGCGGCGACCTCTACGGCTACGTCGTGAACGGCGACATGCTCTATTTCTGCGTGGGCGACGTGTCGGGCAAGGGAGTGCCCTCGTCGCTGTTTATGGCACAAGCCACCCGACTCTTCCAGACGATGGCCAAGCAGGGCTTACAGCCGGCTGAGATATGTACCCGCATGAATGATGCACTGTCGGGCGACGACAATGAGAACGGCATGTTCGTCACCTTCTTCCTCGGACTCATCGACCTGAACAGCGGCCACCTGTCGTTCTGCAATGCTGGTCACAACCCGCCCGTCATCGGAGGTTCGGCATCGCACGGCGACTATCTGGAGATGGAATCGAACGCACCGCTCGGACTTTGGGCAGGGCTGGAATATATCGGCGAGGAGATAGACAGCATCAAGGGTCGCCCGCTGTTTATCTATACCGACGGACTGAACGAGGCTGAGAATCAGCAGCAACAGCAGTTTGGCGACGAACGGCTGCTCAGCATTCTGCGCAACACCCACTTCGAATCGTCGGAACAGGTGATAGAGACGCTGGCGGCTGAGGTGGAGCAACACCGCAATGGCGCTGAGCCCAACGACGACCTGACGATGATGTGCATACGAGTGGCGATATAAACGGAGGGAGACAAACGAGATGGAACAACTGCTACACTATTGCTGGAAACACAAGATGTGGCCCCTGGAAGGGCTCGAAACCACCGATGGACGCGTGGTGGAGGTGATAGACCCAGGGCTGCACAACCGCCATGCGGGCCCTGACTTCTTCAACGCCAAGGTGAGGATAGGAGGTACGCTATGGGTGGGCAATGTCGAGATACACGACAAGGCCAGCGACTGGTATCAGCACGGACACGATCGCGACGCACATTATAATAATGTAGTGCTGCACGTGGTGGGTGTGGCTGATAGGGATGTAGAGACGCAGGAGCGAAACTTCGTGCCACAGATGATGCTGCATGTGCCGCAATCGGTCAGAGACAACTATGCCGAACTGCTGGCAACCGATGCCTATCCGCCTTGCTATCGCATCATACCCAACCTGACGCGACTGACGGTGCACGCATGGATGGCTGCCTTGCAAACCGAACGCTTGGAGCAGAAGACCGTAGCTATCGAAGAGCGTGCCAAACAGGCTGGTGGCTCGTGGGAGGATGCTTTCTTCATCACCCTGGCCCGCAACTATGGCTTTGGCATCAATGGCGATGCCTTCGAAGAGTGGGCCCGACATATTCCGCTACAAGCCGTAGGCAAGCATCGCGACGACCTCTTCCAGATAGAGGCCATCTTCCTGGGGCAGGCAGGATTGTTGGAGTTGGAGGCCATCCCTGAGCGTTATCAGAAGGATGCGCTGAACGAGGGCTACTTCGCCAAGCTGCGCAATGAATACCAGTATCTGGCGCATAAGTTCTCGTTGAAACCGATGGATTTCCACTTGTGGCGATTCCTCCGACTGCGCCCGCAGAACTTCCCACACATCCGCATCTCGCAGTTGGCCAACCTCTATTATGAGCGACGGGCATCGCTCTCCGCACTCACCGATTGCAAGGATATGCCAGCACTGGCCGAGATGTTGCAGACGCAGGTGACACCCTATTGGGAAACCCACTACACGTTCGGCTCAGAGAGCGTCCGCAATCAGAAGCGACTCTCGGCTGGTTCCATCAATCTGCTCGTCATCAATACCTGTGTGCCCATGCTCTTTGCCTATGGCCGTCACGCCTTGAAGGAAGAGTGGTGCGACAGGGCTTTCGACATCCTGGAGCAGCTGAAGGCCGAGAACAACCACATCATCCGCATGTGGCAAGAGGTAGGACTGGAGGTGAAGTCGGCAGGTGACTCGCAGGCCCTCATCCAACTGAAACGTGAATACTGCGACAAGCGCGACTGTCTGCGCTGCCGCATCGGATATGAATATTTAAAGCGACATGAAGAAATACATCTTTGAAACTCGAATGGAGGTGCGCGACTATGAATGCGACATCGAGGGCATCGTGAACAATGCCAACTACCTCCACTACACGGAGCATACCCGCCATCTCTTTCTGCAGCACTGCGGACTGAGCTTTGCCAAAATGCACGAGAAAGGCGTTGATGCCGTTGTGGCCCGTATGCAACTGGAGTACAAGTCACCGCTGCGCTGTGACGATGAGTTCATCTCACGCCTGTGGATTGAAAAGGACGGATTCAAGTATATCTTCCATCAGGACATCTTCCGAGCTCCCGACGAGGTGCTCTGCTTCCGAGGCAAAATCATGCTGGTGTGCCTCGTCAACGGCAAATTGGATGAAAGTGAAGATTACGACCGAGCATTTGCACCCTACCTATGAGCGAAGAAATCTATTACACTATCGCACTGACCCGTATGACGGGCTTCAACCAGGCTACTGCCCTGCAACTCTACAAGGAACTGGGTGGTGGCAAGGCCGTCTATGAGCAGCGTCCTAATCTGGGTAATTGGGATGAGGCGCTCCATCGGGCTGCCGCTGAAATGGAGTTTATCGAGAAGAACGGTATTCAGGCGCTCACCATCCAGGATGATAACTATCCGCAGCGACTGAAAGAGTGTCCCGATGCACCGATTATCCTTTTTTATAAAGGTACGGCTGACCTGAACAAACGTCGCATCATCAACATCGTGGGTACCCGCCATTGTACGACCTACGGACAGGATATGGTGAGGCGACTGATTTCGGATTTGCGAAAGTTATGTCCCGATGTGCTCATCGTCAGCGGACTGGCCTATGGCATCGACATCTGTGCCCATCAGCATGCTTTGAAGGAAGGCTTCGAAACGGTGGGTGTGTTGGCTCACGGACTGGATCAGATTTATCCCTCCAGCCATCGTCAGACTGCCGTTGAAATGGTGAAAAAAGGGGGCTTGCTGACGGAATACATATCGCAGACACAAGCGTTGCCCAACAACTTCAGACAGCGAAACCGCATTGTGGCGGGTATGTCGGATGCAACCATCTTGGTGGAGAGTGCCATTAAGGGTGGCGGCCTGATAACGTGCCGGATAGCGCAGGAGTACGGGCGCGACGTGTTTGCATTTCCTGGTGCCGTCGGTATGCCTTACTCAGAGGGTTGCAACCGGATGATTCGCAACAATACCGCCGCCCTCATCACTTCGGCTCAGGATTTTGTCGAGGCTATGGGCTGGGAGACGTTGGCTCAAAGACCTGAGGCGGTGGAGCGCCAGCTGTTCCCCGACTTATCGGCAGAGGAACAAACCATTGTCGACCTGCTGTTGAAAACCAACGACCTGCAACTGAATCTGATTAGTGTGAAAACGAATATCCCCATCGGTCAACTGACAGCACTGCTCTTCTCGCTCGAAATGAAGGGCGTGGTGAGACCGTTGGCTGGTGGAACATATCATCTGTTGACATGAAGATAGGCAATATAGAACTGGGCGAGCGCCCGATATTCCTGGCGCCGATGGAGGACGTGACAGACATCGGATTCCGCATGCTGTGCAAGCGGTTTGGGGCTGCGATGGTGTACACAGAATTTGTGTCGGCTGAGGCTTTGGTGAGAGACGTGAAGTCGACTGTGAAGAAACTGACCATCAGCGACGAAGAGCGACCCGTGGGCATCCAAATCTATGGGCGTGATATCGATGCAATGGTGGAGGCAGCGAAGATTGTGGAGCAGGCTTGCCCCGATGTCATCGACCTGAACTTCGGCTGTCCGGTGAAGAAAGTGGCTGGCAAGGGAGCTGGGGCCGGTATGCTGCAGAACATTCCGAAGATGCTGGAGATTACGCAGAAGGTAGTGGAGGCCGTCAAAGTGCCCGTAACAGCGAAGACCCGATTGGGTTGGAACCACGAACAGCTCATCATTACCACGCTGGCAGAACAACTGCAGCAATGTGGTATTCAGGCACTTACCATTCACGGACGCACGCGTAGTCAGATGTACACGGGTGAGGCCGATTGGACGCTCATCGGTGAGGTGAAGCGCAATCCGAACATCCATATCCCCATCATTGGCAATGGCGACATCAAGTCGTTGGAAGATGCCGACCGGGCTTTCGACACGTATGGCGTGGATGCTGTCATGATTGGCCGCGCCACCTTCGGTTGCCCCTGGATATTCAGTCGTAAGGCATTGACCCTCGATGAGAAGATAGACATCCTGGAAGAGCAGTTGCGCATCAACGTAGAGCGCATCGACGAGTATCGCGGCATTCTGCACACCCGTCGCCATCTGGCTGCTTCGCCCGTCTTCAAGGGTATTCCCAACTTCCGAGAGACGCGCATCGCCATGCTGAGGGCAGAAAAAAAGGATGACCTGCTGGCCATCCTTGAACGCTGTCGTGAGCAACTGCGATAGGTTTCAGAACCACTGCATCAGTGTCCGTAGGAATGCTGTCAGCTCGGAGGCCATCAGCTGGTGCTGCCACAGGGAGGGATGGTAGTCGGCACCATATTTCAGACTGCCTGTAGAGGGAGTGAAGTCGAAGCGGTAGACCTCATTGTCGCCTTGTTGATGGGCTTCGTTCACTACTTCGTTCAGTGTCTTTTGGGCGATTTCCAGTTCCTTGCCTCCCAACATGGAGCCACAAAGATAGACAATCTTGGCCTTCGGATTATGGCTGCGCACCTGTTTCAGGAAGGCTTTATAGGCTGCCTTCAAGCGTTTGACATCGTAGTTGTTGGTGGAGAGATCATTGGTGCCCAGGTTGATGCAAACCAGTTGGGGTTGGAAACGGTTGAAGTCCCACTTCTCTGAGCGGTCGTAGAGATTGGTGTACTCATATTCTGTTGTCATCACATTTTCAGGTGTTCCCGTCTTAGGGCCTCCATAGCTGCGATAGACGCCAATGCCAGAGCGGGCAACCACGTGAGCTCGGGCAGAGAGATTGCGAGCGGTCAGTTGGGCATAGGTATAATAATGATTCTCAGTCTCGTATTCGAAATGGTCGGTTTTCTCGGTGCTTTCGTTACCATATCCGCAGGTTATCGAATTGCCAATAAACTCGATGGTGCGCTTAGGTAGACTTGGTGGTGGTAGCAATTTTGCGCCACAGTCAAGAATCAAGCCGCGAAAGTCTGGTTTCAGGTCGTACCCTTCAATAATGTACATCAGGCGTAGGGTGTGTTCGCCCTTAGGCAGGGCTGTTGCGAGTGTTATCACTGAATCGCGCTCACCCATCAGCGCCACCTTGAAAGGTTCGGCTTGGTCAATCTGTGCCATGAAATAGCCGCTCTTGGGCTTGGCCCACAGCTTCACACTGGTACCTGTAAAGCATGCGTTAATCTGCGTACCAGGGAACGTAAAGCGCGGACGCTCTGGGTTTTGGAAACAGATGCGACCCACATATTGGATGTTCGCATCAGATGGATAGATAACGGTTCCCTTTAAAGGGAGTGTAGTGGAAGCATTGGTGAAAATTGCGGCTCCCAACAGCCAAGTGAGTAATATTTTTCGATTCATGCTGCAAATTTACAAAAATAATGATTAACTTTGCACACTAAAGACAAAAAAAGTGAAAAATGAAAAGTGAAAAGTGAAAAATAAGGATGGACGAAGATTTTGACATCAGACAAGAGCAGTTCTCTTCGAGCGAAAAGGAGTTTGAGAATGCACTACGCCCGTTGGCTTTCCACGATTTCAGCGGACAGCAACAGGTGGTGGAAAACTTGGAAGTGTTCGTGGAAGCTGCCAAATATCGTGGCGAACCGCTCGACCACGTATTGCTGCATGGTCCTCCTGGACTTGGTAAGACGACACTTTCGAATATTATTGCCAATGAGCTGGGGGTTGGCTTTAAGATTACTAGCGGCCCAGTGCTCGACAAGCCAGGCGACTTGGCGGGTATTCTGACCTCATTGGAGAAGAATGATGTGTTGTTTATCGACGAGATTCATCGTTTGTCTCCTGTGGTGGAAGAGTATCTCTACTCTGCAATGGAAGACTACCGCATCGATATCATGATAGACAAAGGTCCGTCGGCGCGTAGCATCCAGATTGACCTCAACCCGTTTACGCTGGTGGGAGCTACCACGCGTAGTGGTTTGCTGACAGCACCTCTCCGAGCCCGTTTTGGCATCAATATGCACCTGCAATATTACGACCCAGAGACATTGCAGAAGATTATCGAACGATCGGCTTCTATCTTGCGCGTACCTATTACGACGGATGCATCGATGGAGATAGCCCGTCGCTCGCGTGGTACGCCCCGTATTGCCAATGCTTTGTTGCGACGTGTGCGCGATTTTGCCCAAGTGAAGGGTACTGGGCGCATTGATACCAGCATCACCAAGGTGGCACTGACAGCACTGAACATCGACCAGTACGGACTGGATGAGATAGACAACCGCATCTTGTTGACTATTATCGACAAGTTCCGTGGTGGACCTGTGGGCATCACCACGATTGCAACAGCTGTAGGCGAAGATGCAGGTACGGTTGAGGAGGTTTATGAGCCTTTCCTCATCATGGAAGGTTTCATCAAGCGCACTCCTCGTGGGCGCATGGTGACCGAATTGGCTTACAAGCACTTCGGACGAAATCCGTATAGTGGAAACATCATGGAACCGAATCTTTTTGATTAACTAAGAGATATGATTAGAACAGGCATTTTCGTAGGGAGCTTCAATCCCTTTACCATTGGTCACGACTCCATCGTCAGGAGAGCTTTACCTCTTTTCGACCGGTTGGTCATCGGAGTTGTGGGCGATCAGGTGCATAAACCAGATATGCCCTCAGCTGAGGAGCGTGTCAAGGCTATTGCCGATTGTTATAAGAATGAGCCACGCATTGAGGTGAAGCCTTATTTCGGGCTGGCCGTAGAGTTTGCGAAGGCAGAAAATGCCCATTTCATCGTGAAAGGGGTGCGTAGCGCAAAAGATTTTGAGTATGAGCGCGAGCAGGCGGACATCAATCGTCAGATAGCTGGTATTGAGACCATTCTGCTTTACAGCGAACCTCAATATAGTAGCGTCAGCAGCACGATGGTGAGAGAGTTAAAGCACTTCGGTGTGGATGTTTCAGCATTTTTACCTTAAAGACCATGATTACCTATTCTACAGAGAACGTTAAGTTTCCAAACATCAAACGTCGTGAAACGACAGCGTGGATTCGCCGGGTGGCAGCTACCTACGGCAAGAAAGTCGGTGAAGTGGGCTATCTGTTCTGTGACGATGAGCATATCCTGAACGTGAACCGCGAATATCTGGGTCATGATTACTACACGGATATCATTACTTTTGACTACGACGAGGGCAATACCATCAATGGCGACTTGGTGATATCGCTCGATACGGTGCGCTCGAATGCCGAATTGTTTAAAAAGGCGTACGAAGAAGAACTGCATCGTGTCATTATTCACGGCATCCTGCACCTTTGCGGACTGAATGATAAAGGCCCAGGAGAGCGTGAGTTGATGGAAGCTGCAGAGAATGCCGCCTTAGCTCTTCGCTAAAATTTCCTTGATATCATCAAGATTGTTGGCTACTGCTATGTAGTCACGCCAGTTGCCTCGCACCATTCCGAGTTGCTGTAGGTTGTCCAGCAGCGTCAGCAGGTCGTTCCAGAATCCTTTCATATTATAAAGGATGACCAACTTGTGGTGATACCCGATGGTATGGGCAGCTGCAATAGTGAAAATCTCATCGATAGTGCCGATACCACCAGGCAGGGCTATGAACACATCGCTTTGCTCTTCCATCAGTTGCTTGCGGTCGCTGAGATTGTCGCAGAGAATCTCTTCATCGACATATTGAGAGATACGTCCACTCTTCTCCACAATACGGGGTATGACACCAATGGTATGTCCGCCAGACTCGTGAGTAGCCTTTGCCACACACTCCATCAGTCCTTGGTTCACACCACCATAAACCAGCGAATGGCCTTCTGATGCCATCCACTGCCCCAACTCCTGAGTCAGGGTGAAAAACGCAGGGTCAATAGCTGCGTTAGCCGAGCAAAATACACATATTTTCATATCTGGTGCAAATATACAAAAAATTTTTCGTACCTTTGCACCCGAATTAAGAAAGTTATTGATTTTGAAGACATTTGAAGAACTTGGTGTCAGCGAAGGGATTCGCAGAGCCATCGAAGAAATGGGGTTTGTACAGCCCATGCCTGTACAAGAGGAGGTAATACCTTATTTGTTGGGTAATCGGAACGACGTGATAGCACTGGCCCAGACGGGTACAGGCAAGACGGCGGCTTTCGGTATACCTGTGTTGCAACGCATTGATACGACGAGAAAGGAGACGCAGGCGCTGATTCTATCGCCTACGCGTGAACTGTGCCTGCAGATAGCAGATGACATGCGCGACTTTGCCAAATATATGGATGGTATCCACGTCGAGGCAGTCTATGGTGGTGCTTCGATAGAGCAGCAGATACGTGCCTTGAAGAAGGGCGCACAGGTGATTGTGGCTACGCCAGGTCGATTGATTGACCTGATGAAACGTGGTGTGGCTCAACTGGATGATGTGTATAACGTGGTGCTGGATGAGGCCGATGAGATGCTGAACATGGGATTCTCAGAGAGCATTGACGCTATCTTGGAGGGTGTGCCCGAAGAGCGTAACACGCTGTTGTTCTCTGCCACGATGAGTCGGGAGATTGAGCGTATAGCCAAAGGTTATCTGCACGACTACAAGGAAATAGTGGTAGGCTCGCGTAACGAAGGTGCTGAACACGTGAACCATATTTATTATATGGTAAATGCCAAAGACAAGTATCTGGTGTTGAAGCGCTTGGTAGACTATTATCCACGCATCTTTGCCATCATCTTCTGTCGTACGAAGATTGAGACGCAGGAGATTGCCGACAAGCTTATTAAAGACGGTTACAACGCTGAGGCATTGCATGGTGATCTGTCGCAGCAACAGCGTGACCTGACAATGCAGAAGTTCCGTCAGCATACCGTTCAGCTGTTGGTAGCTACTGATGTGGCAGCTCGTGGATTGGATGTAGACGATTTGACGCACGTCATCAACTACGGACTGCCCGATGATATCGAGAACTATACGCATCGCTCGGGTCGTACGGGCCGAGCTGGCAAAAAGGGTACGAGCATTAGCATTGTCCACAGTCGTGAGAAACATAAGATTCGCAATATCGAAAAAGAGATAGGCAAACAGTTTGAACAGGGTACGATCCCGTCAGCTGAGGAGATTTGCAAAAAGCAGCTCTATAAGGTGATGGACCAGATTGTGAAGGCCGATGTGGACGAGGAGCAGATTGCCCCCTTCATGCAGGACATCAGTCGCTATTTCGAGTATGTCGATAAGGACGACTTGATCAAGAAGATCGTGTCTCTGGAGTTTGGTAAGTTCTTGGCCTACTATGCTGATGCCCCTGAGATACTGCCTGCAACAACAGGTAGGGAAGAGCGTGAGAAGAAAGGTAAGAAACAAGCTACGCCTACCTCAGAGGGCTATCGTAAACTGTTTATCAACTTGGGCAAGAAAGACGGCTTCTATCCTGGTGAGCTGATGCAATTCCTGAATAAGAACGTGCGTGGACATGTGAGTGTGGGCCATATTGATCTGCTCACCACAATGTCGTATTTCGAAGTGCCTGAGGAGGATGCAGAGCGAGTGATCAAGTATGTGAATGGCCAGATGTATAAGAAGCGTGAGGTGCGTTGTAATGATGCTGAGGAGGGTAGTAAGCCCGTTGCAAGAAAACCGAGCAAACCTAATAAGACTAGTACGTCTAGTAAAACTAGCAGAACTGGTAATGCTAGTAAATCTAGCAAGCCCCACAAGAAAGAAGATTGGATGCAGTTTATGAACCCCAAGAGCATGAAGCTGAAGGGTGAAATACCTGATTTCACCGAAGAAGGATGGGCTATCCGCAAGCCTCGAAAGAAGAAATAAATGTGATTAGTATTGCGAGATGTTGTTCAGTTCTCTGAGCTTCGCCTCCTGCACATGGCCCGACAGCATTTGCCAAAGTTCGGGCCATTTTATTTGCGTCTTAGGCGCAAAGGCTTCCCCCTGCATATAGCGTAGCAGGGAGTGATAGAACTGACGACCCTCGGGATAATCGAGCGTACACTCCAAATCGCTCATGCAAATCAGCAGTTTTCCTTTGCCAACAGCAAATTCGCAGACAAGTCCCAATCGATGGTTGCGCTCGACATTATCAATTACCTGAACGATAGGGCGATAATCGCGTGGCAGGTTGTCGAGAATCAGTGGGTGCGAGTTCTGAATGATGGGGAACCACTGCCAGTTGGTGTGCTCATCGGTGGGGAATTCATCAAACAATGGGTGTTTGGGATTCGTCAAGATACCCAATGTTCCAGGTGATACAGGTTTTTTATTGTTCTCACAGATGGTCTTGAACATCCGATAGTTCCAATAGTCAGTCTGGAAGAGTCCGCCTATGGTGTTCTCTCGTAACTGGGTAGAGTCGGGCATCCACAGTACTTTTGCACCTTCTTCCAGTTTTTTTGTGATTTCATCGGTCATCTGTTGGGTAATCGTAATGCCTTCTTTCTCTAATTCTACCTTTTCTGGATATACCCATACCTTGTAGGTATTGTGGTATTCTGTGTCTTCGATGCCAATAAAGAGCGTCATGTCGCATCCTGTATGCAAGATGGGGGCCTCGAAGAGGATTTTTCCTACTGAGATTAATCCTTCTCCATCGGGGATAGGCATTTCACCTTCCATATTGCCCAATGCCCATACGAGTGTCTTGCCTGCTAGCGATTGTCCGCTATAGTTGGCTATCTTGACTTCAATGTCTTGTCGTTGTCCAGAGGTGAAGATATAGCTGGGCATTAAGGCCAAGGGTACCACATCGTTGCACCATTCGCGCCATTGGCGGATGTTACATATTGGTTTTGGGTACATAAAGGCATCGAGAATTCCGACATAGGCAGAACCCTGACCAGGATAGTCCTGTAGGTCGAGCAGTTGGAAACCATCCATGCTCTCTGTTCGCAGATCCAGTTCGATATCGGCCTTATATAGTTCCAACGACCAAAGTCCACTGGCTCGGTGGAAATCTTTTGCCTGATCAAGCATGCCTGCAGAATCCAAACGTGCCTTGAATACCTCGAGGTTATAAGGATAGAGTACACCTGTGTATTTCTTGATTTCATCGAAGTCTGGATAGGTCTGAAATTGTCCCGTTTCATGACTGATAACGGGGACACTCGACTTGCTACAACCAACCTCCAGTGTCATCAGTGTGTTAGGATATTCGGTATTGAGCATACCGCCTGTCTTCGCATCAGCAAAAGAGAAAGAACCACGCGTGTGTGTATCATAGCTGCCCCATGCCTCACCTCCGACACGACAGGTGGTGAAATAGTCCATTCCAGGCTTCACACCTTGGTAGCCCAGATAATAGTTGGAGCCAAAGGTAAACAAGATGTGTGGAGCCAGTTTTCGGAAATCTTCCACAAAACGAGCCATTTCATCGATGCTTCCCCATAGCTCATTGCCCAAGGCGAACATCGCAAACGAGGGATGATGGCTATATTCTCGCATGATGTTTTCACCCTCTTTGTGCAGAAACAGCATCAGTACACTATCCTTGGCGTTAAAATCGCCCCAGAAGGGCAGTTCGGGCTGGAGATAGATACCCAGTTCGTCAGCAGCAGTAAAGGCTGCTTCGGGAGGACACCAGGAGTGGAAGCGCACATGATTGATGCCATAGTCCTGACAAGTCGTGAAATATTCGTGCCAACTCATCTTGTCCATCGGACAGTGACCAGTCAGCGGCCAGACGCATGCATCGTGCTTTCCACGTAGAAAAACGCGATGACCTTGGGCATCGTAGAAATGGCGATTGCGGATGGTGAGAGAAGGACTAGTTCTACTAGCATTTCTAGTTAAACTAGTACTACTGGATGTTTCTAAGTACATCTGCCCTATGATACCATTCCAGTTGGTTTGAGTGTCTTCTGTATAGGCATGACTACTGCCATAAAGCTGTTCAGGAACTCCACTTCCATTATCGACGAGGATGCGGATGGTATGTCGCCCAGGTTTCAGAGCAGGCAATTGGTATCGATGAGGCGTCGAGATGTGATTGCACGAATCAACAAACTGGCCGTCTATGTAAAGCCAAGTAGGTTTGGTACGCTCCAAAAAGAGTGTGACAGGCTTTTTGCGCCATGTCTTGGGAATCACGATTTCTTTCTCATACCACGCTTTACCCTTAAAGCTATAAAGGCGTGACAAGTGAGTGGTCTCATCTTTCTTGCTGATGGCAATCCCTTTCTTGTTGGTGTCCATTGTGCCGGGCAGCGTCACGATGGTCTTCGTGTCACCATAGGTCAGCGACCACTCACCGGCCAGACTGACACGCTGTTGCGCCAGTAAAGGCAGGTGAGTGATGATGAGTAGAGAAAGAAATAGTTTCTTCATGGCGCTCTGTTTACTTAGCGTTGATTTCTTTCAGCAGACGGTCGGCATGACCCCAGCGATCCATCATAAAGAGCATGTAGCGTACGTCCACATTGATGGTTCGGGCTAACTGACGGTCGAAGAAGATATCGCTTGAGAGTGAGTCCCAGTTCCCGTCGAAGGCCAGTCCGAGCAACTCACCTTTACCGTTGAAGATAGGAGATCCGGAGTTACCACCCGTAATATCGGTGTTAGAGAGGAAACAGAGTTGCATAGTGCCAGTCAGCGAGTCGGCATAGGTACCAAAATCCTTCTGGCTCATCAGTTCGTGCATCACAGGTTCTGCAAAGTATTCGAAGTTCTGGTCGGCCTTCTGCATCTTCTCCCAAAGGCTGCGGGCTGTAGTGTAATAGCCTGAAGGACGTCCTCCCAGTGTGTATTCTCCGATTTGTCCGTAAGTCATACGAAGGGTGAAGTTGGCATCCGAATAGTTGGGCATATCCTGTTCCATACGAAGCACAGCAGCACACAGCAGCTTCTCCTGTTCGGCAATCTCGCTGGTCAGTTTACCACGTTTTTCGTTGATCTCGTCCCAAACTTCGCTCAGTGACAATCCATATTGCACGCCCAAGTCCTTCTTATAGCTCTTCTTGTTGAAGTAGATGGGTTTACCCGACTTCATCAGTATCGACTTGTTATAGAGCGCATTCACATAGGCTGTGTAATCACCATGGAACTTCTTATCCACCGTCTCATAGAAATCGGGCAGATAGTCATCCTCCGTCACCTGCTCACGGTAGTTCTTCATCAGAGCAGCCAGCATCTCTGAGTCGGTGGACTGATCCCATTCTTCAGCATTATCTTCAAATTCATGATACTGCTTCTTGGGCTTATCCTTGGGGCCTTTTACGGGCATTCTCCACTGCACCTTCCATGCACGCAGACTCATCTGGTCCTGAAGGAAAAAGGTCTCCATAAACAACGTGCGAATACGGGTCAGTGCCATACGCTTCTGGTAAAGCTCAGCCATCTTGTCGAAGTCAAGCTCTCCTTTCAAATAGCCTGTAGTATCCTGCCATTGGCGTATCTTTGCCTCGAACTGCTGCTTTTGTTGGATGAGACCAATCGAGTCAATACACTTGTTCATACCTATCGAGTTCTTCCAGTAGTTGCTGGAACTGGCATATTTCGAGTCGTACTTGATGCGCACAGCTTCATCTGCACGCATGTGGCGCAGCATGATTTCCTGCTTGATGCCACGAACCTGCACACGAGGAGCATTCTGCGCATCACGACGTTCCTGAATACCATAGCTACTCAGATAGCGGCTGGTAGAACCAGGATAGCCCATAATCATGCAGAAATCGCCAGGCTTATAGCCCTGCATCGAAACTGGAGCCCACGACTTGGGGTGATAGGGTACATTCTCCTTTGCATATTTAGCAGGACCATTTGTCTTGGGGTTGGCGTAGATGCGGAACACCGAGTAGTCGCATGTCTGGCGAGGCCACATCCAGTTGTCTGTCTCACCACCAAACTTACCCATCGACTTGGGAACGGTAAATACCAAACGCACATCGTTGAAATCGCGATAGGTGGTCATGTAATACTTGTTACCCTCGTAGAAAGGCTTGACTTCCACACGCAACGTAGAGTCCTTCTGACGGATCTCTTTCTGCCAGGCATTCTCGATGGAATCGACTTTTTGGCCCTGTTTCAGAGCTGAAAGCCCTTTTATCTCGGCCATAATCTGTTCAGTCACATCCTTCTGCTCAATCATGAAACTGACAAAAAGATCTTCATTGGGCAATTCCTCCTCAAACGATTTAGCATAGAAACCATTGAGTAGATAGTCGTGCTCTACGGTAGAGTGCTTGCGAATCTCATCGAAACCACAGTGGTGGTTGGTGAATACGAGTCCATCAGGGCTGACTACAACACCTGAGCAAAAACCTCCAAAGTTGACCACCGCATTCTTTACGGCATTATCGCTCTGATAGAGTTGCTCGGGTGATAGTTGGAATCCATATTGCTGCATCTGCTGAATAACAGCAGGAGGCAGGTTATAAAGGGTCCACATGCCTTCATCGGCATGACTTGGGATTGCTAGTGTAACCAGCATGACCAGTGATACTACGATTTTTCTCATAATCTTATTTCTTTTTAAAATATTTACCAATAACAGGCAAGCTTGCCAAAGGAAGGTCACGCTTGATGATAACTCCTGTAAACACGAGGAGGAGCAGCGTGTTAAACGCCAGAGAGGCAATAGGTGACCAGTCGTCAGCGACACGCATGAATCCATATAGGATGAAGGCCAATACCACGTAGAAAGAGATGTCCTTCAGCGGATAATTGATAGGATAGTATTTCTGCCCAACAAAATAGGAGATGAGCATCGCTACTCCATATCCGGCAAATCCTCCCCAGGCACAGGCCATATAGCCATATCGGGGTACAAAGACGATATTGACCACTAAGAGCACTGCGCACCCGATACCCGAGAAGATAGCTCCCCAGATAGTTTTATCGATGACCTTATACCAGAACGACAGGTTGAAATATACGCCCATCATAATCTCTGCAGCCATCACAATGGGAACGACCTTAAGACCTACCCAGTAGTCCTGATTGCGAACAATGTATTTCAAGATGTCCATATAACCCACTACGATGAGGAATGCCAACAGGGTGAAGATGATGAAATACTTCATGGCCTTGGCGTACATCTCGTGCTGGTCTTTATCTTTAACACCAGCAAAGACGATGGGCTCGTAGGCAAAACGGAAGGCCTGTGTAATCATCGCCATAATCATGGCAATCTTCGAACAGGCTCCATAAATACCTAGCTGGGTCAGCATGTCGTCACCTTTATATATATATGGGAACAGCATCTTGTCGGCAGTCTGGTTCAGAATACCGGCAATACCCAATACGAGAATGGGCCAAGAATAACTAAGCATAGTGCGAAGCAATTTCCGGTCGAGTACCCAACGGAATCCGGCGTATTCTGTTATCAGACAAACCGCGAGCATAGCCGTGCAAACAAGATTGATGTAGAAGGCATAACCCACGTCTCTGCCGTCGAGAATAGCAAAATAGATGACGTTCAGCACGATGCTGACAATGATGTTCAGCAGTTTTAAGGCAGCAAACTTTATCGCCTTCTTCTGTTGGCGAAGATGGGCGAAGGGTATGCAGAGGAAGGCGTCAATAGCTACAGTGACAGCCATTACACCCACATATTCTGGATGTTCGCCATAGCCCATCAACTGGCTAATAGGCGATAGAAACAGCAATACGAGAATGGCGAAGAGCAACGAGACAGACCCCACAGTAATTAGTGTGGTGCCATAGACAGTTTGCGAGTCTGTGTGCGTCTTGTTGGTAAATCGGAAATAGGTGGTCTCCATTCCAAACGTCAGCAATACCAGTACCAACGCCACATAAGCGTAGATATTGGTGATGATGCCATAACCACCGCTTGCTGCAGAGAGCTGGGCTGTATAAAGCGGTACGAGCAGATAGTTCAGGAACCTGCCGATTATGCTCGACAGTCCATAAATAGCTGTGTCCTTGAAGATGTTAGTTAGTTTTCCCATATTTCTAATTAAAGAATAGATAGCAAATAGCAATTGCTGAGATGATGCCAGCGAGATCGGCCAGCAGACCACAGGTCACTGCATGGCGAGTCTTCGAGACTCCTACGCTGCCAAAGTAGACTGCTAATATATAGAAGGTGGTATCGGTAGAACCTTGAAAAACAGACGACAGGCGCCCCACGAAAGAGTCAGCTCCATAGGTGGTCATTGCGTCTACCATCATGCCACGCGCTCCTGATCCTGAGAGGGGTTTCATCATCGCTGTAGGCATAGCATCCACCCATTCAGCGTTCACTCCAGTAGCTTCTACGCACCACCGCATGCCTCCAATCAGCATATCCATAGCTCCAGAAGCGCGAAAGACGCCGATTCCAACGAGAATGGCTACCAGATAGGGGATGATACGTACAGCAGTGCTGAATCCATCCTTTGCCCCTTCAATAAAGGCATCGTATACGTTGACCTTCTTTCTCAGTCCAGCCACAATGAATCCCGTGAAAATCGTCATCAGCAGGATATTGGCTACTGTTGTGCTGACGCGATTCATCGTTTCCCCATCCATCTGCGAGAAGCCCCAGATGATGGCAGCGACTAATGCGCAAGCACCTCCCAACGTCAGCAACATCACCCTATTGATGAGATTAATGCGTTGATAGAACGAGGTGATGATGATACCTGCTAAGGTTGAGAAGAATGTTGCGAGCAGGATGGGAATAAAGATGTCCGTAGGCTGGGCTGCCCCCAGTTGTGCACGATATACCATAATGCTGACAGGAATCAGCGTTAGGCCCGAGGTATTCAGCACCAGAAACATAATCATCGGATTCGATGCCGTATCCTTTTTGCTATTCAATTCCTGCATCTGCTCCATCGCCTTCAAGCCCAAAGGGGTGGCCGCATTGTCCAGTCCCAACATATTGGCGGCTATATTCATAAAGATAGAGCCTGTGACGGGATGTCCCTTGGGAATATCTGGAAACAACTTGGTAAATACAGGCGACAACAGACGAGCCAACACATTGACTACACCGCCTTTCTCTCCAATTTTCATCACACCTAACCACAGCGACAATACACCCGTCAGTCCCAACGAAATCTCAAACGCAGTCTTT
>Ga0129306_1002353_pt1 | contig 17065 bp, 14 predicted proteins | sample P827metagenome_FD_94438 | JGI IMG/M metagenome (GOLD analysis project Ga0129306, IMG submission 94438) | Capybara group fecal microbial communities from Wisconsin, USA - P827 metagenome | ecosystem: Host-associated > Mammals > Digestive system > Large intestine > Fecal | place: USA: Wisconsin... | reverse complement strand
TTCACATCATTTTCCAGGAGACGCTGTCCCTAAATGATGCTCTTTGCGAGTTAAAAGAGAAGTATGGCTGCGAAAGGATAACGATACAAAGTGGAGGAACGGTTAACGGCTTATTCCTAAGGGAGAAGCTCTTTGATTACGTTGACATTGTGATCGCACCTGTATTGATCGGTGGCAAGGATACCGCTTCACTTATTGATGGAAGATCGATCCTTTCTGCAAGTGAACTGGACGGACTCGGCGTATTGAAGCTTGTAGACTGCACTGTTTTAAACGATTCCTATATCAGAGTCAGATATCAGGTTGTAGGCTAATCTGACTGCAGAATAAAAAAGACAGCTTTAAGCCGGGGATTTCAGATTTGCTATAATAATTCTTAATGTAATCAGCCAGCCATGAGATCGATAATCCCAATTATAGTGATTCCATCGGGCAGTTGGAAATCCTTGCGAGGAGAGGATATTTCTCTATCCCAAGATATGATTTCAAAGAATCCCACGATGAAGATGGAAATCCGATATGGGATTGTAAGTGTTCTATAAAAGAAAAAGGTACAGTAACCAATGGAAAATCTTCGTTTAAGAAAGATGCGAAGAAAAAGGCGGCATATGATATGCTGACATTCGTTTTGGAGGAGGAATAAGCCATGGCAAAATATGCATTCAATTATGATTCCGGCGAATATGAATATATAGAAAGAGACGGCTTTAGTATAAATCGTGGTGAATACGTTTATAACTGGGATGACAGTGAGTATCGCCGCGAGGAAGAAAAAGAAGAATAGTTCCTACAAAGAAATTATATAAGACGGGAGATGGCTGCGTAAAGGTCTATAGCAAAAAGACCGGTGACTGGGAAGGGTGCAGCCTGTATTATTCCTATATCAGCTACTTGGGTAATTACGAAAGTATAAGTAAAGAAGAAGCAGATGAGCTGCTAAAGATAATAAAGTAGAAATGACCGGATAACCTAAAGGGACTTTTTATCTGTTTCCAATTCGTTATATATGTGATATAATATTCTATAATATGAATGCGATAATCAGAAAACGAATATTATTTACATGATTTAACGAAAACGGAGGTGCATTATGAAGAGATGGCCTAATAAAAAAGGGATAATATGTGTCGTATGCGCGGTATTGGTTGCTTTTGCTTCAACCCGCGCTTTTGGTGCCATGATTGACGCGCGGGCTTCTGATACCATTATCAAAGGGGTAGATAAGAATAAGACCGATTACAAAGCACTTAAAAATATAGAAACTCCCGGAACGATAACAAGTGAGAGCAGAGCCAAAGGAATCCTTTCGGATTTTGCTGCTTCAAAGGGTGAGACCTGTCTGAATCACCAAAACGGTATAGCATCTAACGGAAAGGTATTTGTGATCTGTGATACCTGGAACAACAGGGTTCTCATTTATAATAAGCTTCCTGAAGGCAATGCCAAGCCTGACGTTGTCATTGGTCAGAAGGATTTTAAGCATTTTGACGGCGGAAACGGGCTTGATCAGGTTAACTGGCCTGTCAGTGCCGCATTTGTGGGTAAAAAGCTTCTTATTGCCGATACTCACAACAACAGGATCCTTGTATATAATAAAATCCCTACCAAAAACGGAGCCGCTGCAGACGCCGCCATCACAATGCAGGCTGAAAATGAGGTAATAAGCTGGCCTTGGGCAGTATGGAGCGACGGGAAAAAACTTGTGGTCACTTCAACCATGAAGGGAAAGATCGCATTCTGGAATGATCTTAGTGAGGCTGTAAACGGAAAATATGCATCCTTTATTATAGACACAAAGGGCACGCCGCGAACCATCGTCACCGACGGTGATTTTCTCCTTGTGGGAGATCACAACATGAACGGCGGCGGACAGTCGGGAAGTCACGTGTGGAAGACATTCCCTGCATCTTCTGCCGACAAACCTGATTTTGATATTGATAAGCAGTACGGCGGCGCCATCATAAAAGGTAACTTCTACGGAGTAAATAACGACAGCAAAATTTACGTTTATGATGGTCTCATTGATTCGGCTAAGGAAAAGCCAAAGACGGTTTTCGGAAACTCTGATGATTATCTGCAATGCGGTGATTACAATCAGATCGTATATGCAGGCAAGAAAACCTATTTTAGCTGTTATAATTCAAGTTATGTGGCTATATATGACGGAGTCATAAGTAAGAAAAAATATGATTCACCAAAGGGCTTCATCGGAGCGGATAAAAAGGTAAGGTCAGTTTCGGTAGCTAACGGTATTTACCAGAATCCTGCCACTGCCACAAACGGAAAGAATTTCGTCGTAGCCGATGATTATAACCGTTTGCTCTGTATTTACAAGAAGATACCTAAGACTAACAATGTAAAAGCAGACGTGGTATACAGGTTTGGCGTGGATGAATATCCGCTTGATGTAGAGATAGACAGCGCTGGAAAGCTTTACGTGCTTACGGCAGCTTCGCTTCTTGTTTGGGATAGCGTGCCGCTAAAAGGAGAGACATATACAAAAAGATATGACCTTGGAAGCCGTATAGGAAATCTTGGAGCAAAGCTCGCTGTTGATAATAAATATATTTTCATCACATCCGAAACTGACGGCAATCTTTATAAGTTTAAGAAGAGCGCAAAGAGTTTTAAACTTAGCAAAGCCGCAAAAAAGCTTAAGATCGGATATTCGCGTAATATTTTCTCAAACGGAAAATATCTGATCTCGGCAGATCAGAGCAAAAATAAGATAAGCATTTATAAGGTCAGTGACCTGAGCCTTTACGGTGAAGTAAAGGGTGAAGGGTTTGATCCGTACAAACAGCTCAGTATGCCGGGCAGCGCCATAATAACAACCGAAGGCAAGTTTGTGATAGCAGACGCAGGATATGACAGGCTGCTGCTTTATGACAGTGTTGATGTGGCAATAGCTGATTTTTACTCATATACCCGGATCGGATTGCTTGATAATTATCCTTTAGTATCATATTCGGATGGTGGCTTTGAAAACACCGAATATCCGGGAGTCTCTACAAACGGCTCGCTGTTCACGCCTACAAACCTTATGTATTATGGCGGACATCTGTGGGTAGGTGAGTTTAAGTTCTGCTCAAGGATATTAAGGTATGATTTTACGGAATAGATCACATATAGACCTTGTAAATATATACATGAAGCAAAGGGCCTGTGAAAAAATGAGAGATCACTTTTCACAGGCCCAATTATAATTATATAATCTTAAGGGATCATTTTATACACAAAGATATATTGGTGGTACTCATGATCGCTATCATAAAAACGTGACAATAAAGCAGCGCGGAGGGAGTGATTCTCCAATCTGTTTAGATGTTAGTAACACATTGAATACTCACCATAATTATGACATAAATCATATTGAACTCATAAAACTTCTATGCTACAGTAATCTTAAAATTATAGATGTTTTTGTCAAAGAGGCATTTTAATTTAGGGAGGAACAATAATGGTTAAGACAACATTAAAGATTGACGGTATGATGTGCGGGATGTGTGAAGCACACGTAAATGATGCTATAAGGAAAGCTGTGCCTGAAGCAAAAAAGGTGACAAGCTCACATACAAAAGGTGAGAGCAGTTTTGTTACCGAAACAGAGCCAATGGCTGACAAGCTTAAAGAAGAGATAGATAAAACCGGATACACAGTGCTTTCTGTGAATACGGAAGAATATAAGAAGAAATTTTTTGGCTTTTGTTGAAAGAAAAGTCCTTCTGCGTTATCATATTTTCTCGGAGGGATTTTAACTATGAAAAAAGAAAATAAGACGATGCTGGGGAATGGCATCCTTTTGTTTACGGCATTTATCTGGGGCACCGCCTTTGTAGCGCAGCGTGTGGGTATGGAAAGTATCGAGCCCATCACCTTTAATGCGGCAAGAATGATAGTTGCGGCTGTATTTGTAGGAGCGCTGGCATTTATACTAAGTAAAAGAAAAGGCAGCAGTGAAAGAAGCGAAAAGGAGCGTAAGGAATACAGAAAAAACACCTTAATAGGCGGAATCTGCTGTGGCTGCTTTCTTACCTTTGGAAGCGTACTTCAGCAGATAGGACTTGTTTCTACATCTGCGGGCAAGGCAGGTTTTATCACTGCTATGTATATGCTGCTTGTGCCAATTATTAGTTTTGTTCTGTTTAAAAAGAAAAATACGCTGCTTGTGTGGAGCGCCGTTATACTCGGAGTTGTGGGAATGTACTTTCTTTGCATCTCGGGAGAATTTGCGCTGTCAAAAGGAGACGCGTTTATAGCTGTGTGCGCTGTATTTTTTGCGGGCCATATTCTTTGCTGCGATCATTTTGTAACAAAAGCAGACCCCATAGCTTTATCTGCCATACAGTTTTTTACGGCTACAGTGATCTCGGCTGTTGTGGCATCTATTACAGAAGAGCCAACGGTAGCCAAGCTTACTTCAGCAATCGTACCGATACTTTATTGCGGCCTGATCTCAGGAGGCCTTGGGTACACGCTGCAGATAGTGGGTCAAAAGTACACAGAGCCAACCATAGCATCTCTTCTTATGAGCATGGAATCAGTATTTGCGGTACTTGCAGGAACTGTGATCCTTAAAGAAAAGATGAGTATTCGTGAGGTATTTGGCTGCATTATCATGTTTGTAGCCATAATTCTAGTGCAGCTTCCAAAGAAAAACGAACACTGAGAATGCTTTAAGACGGGGCTGTAGCGGTCAAAAATGATCGCTACAGCCCCGTCTTAAAGTGCTAATTGGTTTTACAGCATTATTCCGTTTACCACGGCGCGAACTCTGTGATGGTGATAAAGTTCGTCATTTGGGATCATATTGTGCATATAAGCAACGGAATATTTAGCCACAGGATCGGCCTCAACCCAGGTGCCGGTACCTCCTGTCCAGCCGAAGTTTCCGATATGACCGTTGTGACCGAATTTCTGTGTGGTAAGGGTACGGAAACCAAGACCGTATCCGTAACCTTCAAGGTAAGGGTTTTCAAAATCCTTAAGCTGCTCAGCATTAAGCTGATTTTCGTGAAGCATGGCAACGGTGCCGCTTCCAAGGTATTTACGGCCCTTATAGGTTCCTCCGTTTGCAAGCATCTGCATAAATACCGCAAAGTCCGCAGCGCTGATAAGAAGGTTTGGACGAGCGCCGGCAGGGACGCTGTCAGGATCAAGAGCGGAAAAATCTCCGGCTTTTTCAAACTGTCCCGGGCCTTTCTTAGCATAGTTTGTAACTATCCTGTCTTTGTTATGCGGGCGTGCAAGAGTATCTGCATCTTTAAGCTCAAGCGGATCTATAAGTCTTTCCTTAAAGACCTCGCGGAGTGGCTTTTCCTCAAAGGTTTCAACAAGAACTCCGGTTATCTCGGAGCCAAAACCATACAGCCAGTGTGAGCCCGGCTCAAACATAACAGGAACTTCCGACATGGCGCGAACTTCTTCCTGTATTGTAGTAGGTCCCTTTTTAAGGAGCTCTGCCATCTGCTTACTCATGGCAGCAAGAGTAGGGGTGGTGGCATTTACGGAAGGAATCATGCAATACGGAAGCCCGCACATCATAGCTACCGCGTCGCGAATAGTGATGGGCTTTTCAAGCGGAGCCGTATCGATCTCGCCGTTTGGCTTTCTGATGTATTTCTGCGTGTTTTTCCACTCCGGGAGATAATAGTAAAGCGGATCGCTAAAAAGGAATTTACCCTCTTCAAAGATCATCCCCAAAATGGCGTAGGTAAAAAGTTTTGTGGTAGATGCCTGGCTGAACATGCTGTGAACATCCACTTTTTTGCCGGATTCAATGTCTGCGTATCCCGCTTCACCGTGGTAGATAAGCTCATCCCCCTGCATAACGGCCACAGCACAGCCCGGATTTGTCCCTTTTTCGACAAATCCCTCGATCAGTCTGTCGAGTTTACTAAAGTCTTTCATAATGATCCTCCTATTGTAGGGCGTTTTTTAGTTTTCGCCCACAAGAGATATTTTATCATATTTTTGTCTTTTGCTTCAATATATCGAAATTAAATCCATGAAAAACGAAAAACCACATCACTTTCTGAACAATCTCAGGGCACATTATTTCTTAAACAACATAAAAATCGTATAGAAGGGGTAAAAGACATCTGAAAGGGGCTATATTCAGAGAATGTAAAATGCTATAATGAATATGTAATGTTTTGATTTATGTAATGTCTGGAGGAACGATAACTGCATGCATTATTCAAGTGTAGGCATTCTGGCCCTGATCCTCAATTTCATAATAAACCGCGATGTCTTTAAAAACTTCCCCAAACGCTTTAAAGACAGAAAGTGTGGGCAGAAAGCTGCCTGTTGTTACGGGTTTTTTGTTTTGTCATGCACGTTTTATTATATTATAGATATTGCATGGGGAATTTTGGAGGCAAATAGCAATGTTCCCGGCATCTATCCGCTTTTTTATGCAGATAATATGCTGTATTTTTTCGCACTTTTCCTCACTATGCTGACATGGATGCGATATATAGTGGCATATCTTGATAGCAATAGCCGCTTCAGTAAGATAATCCTTCATCTTGTCTGGGTAATATTTTACTTTGGCGTCATTTGCCTTATTATCAATGTTTTTTACCCGATTATTTTTACCTTGTCTGAAACAAACACATACACCAAGCAATTAGGAAGAAACATACTGTTTATCTTCCAGACAACCTTATATATGCTGACTTCTTTGCACATGCTGTTTATTTCCAAAAAGGTGGCAGGCATTGAAAAGACCAGATACATAGTATCAGGAATCAATACATTTGTGATTGAATTTTTCCTGGTACTGCAGATAATTGGCTATGAATATGCTTTTTATGCAATGGGACTTATAGTCAGCACATGCGTTGCCCATTCTTTTGTGGAAGCAAAGGAAATGAGGGAAAAGGAAGTCTACGATCACATTGTAAACGGACTTGCATCAAACTATGATGTGGTCTACTACGTAAACAAAGCGACTGCGCAATATGTCAGCTATGAATTTAACAACATTTACGGACAGCTTGAAATTGGCGAATTCGGTGAAGATTTCTTTGCAGATTCAATGGAAAACCTTCCAAAGATAATTCATAAAAACGATCAGGATCTTGTGGCAGGATTCTTGACTAAAGATGCTTTAATATCTAACCTTGAGAGGCATAAGAGTTACAGCACCGATTATCGCCTTATGGTAAACGGAAAGGCAAAATACACTCGTATGACCGCGCGCAAAACTGCTGATGGTAGCCATTTTATCATATGTGTTGAAAACATTGATGCCGAGGTAAAAAAAGAAAAACAGCAGCTTAAAGCGCTAAATACAGAAAAAGAGCTTGCAAGGCGAGACGAACTTACAGGCGTAAAGAACAAGACAGCCTACAGGGAACTTGAAAAATCGGTTCAGACGAACATAGAAAACGGAATGGATTATCTTCCGTTTGCCCTTGTGGTGTGCGATTCTAACGATCTTAAGCTTATTAACGACACGGAAGGCCACGCCGCAGGTGATGAATATATAAAGGCATCTGCAAAGCTTCTTTGCGATATATTTAAACACAGCCCGGTATTTAGAGTAGGCGGCGATGAATTTGTGGTCTTTGTTCGAGGCAACGATTATCCTGACAGGTTCAAACTGATGGAAAAGCTTCGCAGTCAGGTAGAATGCAACCAAAGGATCGGAAAAAGGCCGATACTGGCCTCTGGGTATGCCGAATACGACCCCGACACCGACAACCGCGTCTCTGATATATTTGACCGCGCCGACAAAGAGATGTACAAAAACAAGAAAGAATTAAAGAGCATATCGGCATAGTTAATAAAACAGGCCATTGATTGGTGGCCTGCTTTTTTGCGCTTTTTTATGAAAAGTTTTCTAAACAATCGTAGCTTTTAATCTGAGGGGCTTTGGTTATGCCACCTTCATGAAGACTCTCAAAGGCTTCTTTGATTTTTTTTAGGTCTTTATCCGTATTATACGGAGAAAGCATCAGGATCACGTAGCCATCTGCAAAGCATTCTGGCTCGCAGCTGTGCTCTCGCAAAGCATTTGCAAAGTCGCTGCCATTAAAGCGCTCCGACTTTCTTACGGTTATACGCATAGGGTCTGATACTGCAATGTTAAAACCCATATCGGCAAGCTCTTCTTTAAGCTTTTTTACCTTAAGGCAAAAGCTTTCAAGTCTTTCTTCAAATTCTTTTGCTGCGCCGTTTACTCCGTCAAGAGATGCCATAATAAGGTAAGAGGGGCTTGAGGAGCCAAAAAGATCCATGGCGTGCTTTGCTAAAGGGATAATATCTTCTAAGGAGTCTGAAATATGCAGGTAAGCAGCCCCTGTAAGAGCAGGAAGGGTCTTATGTGCCGAAGCACATACCATATCAGCACCGCAATCTATAGGGTGAGGATAGTCTTTTGCAAACTCACCTTTAAGAAACTTAAAGTACGCGGCGTGGGCCCCGTCTACAAGAAGGGGAATATCAAAAGGAAGGATGGCTTCCTTTATAGCCTTAAGGTCTGTTACACTTCCAAAGTAATCAGGGTATGTTGCGTATACTCCGACCACTGTATAGCCGCCTGCTTTAAGTTCTTTTATCTTTGACACAATGTCTTCTTTTACAGGATCTGCACGCTCTACGGATAAATTTAGCAGCTCTGCCCCGTGATACAGCGCCTTGTGGTTTTTGCCAAGGGCTATAAGAGCAGGTTTAAAAGAAGGACTTTTATCTGCCGCTCCCTCAAAATGCTTTAGCGCAAGATACAGCATTGCTTTTATTGCAAGGCTTGAGCCCTCGCAGCTATAAAAAGTTGCAGCTCCGAATATCCTGCTTGCGGCCTCTTCGCTTGCAGATATAATGCCATCGGGGGCAAAGAGGTTGTCTGCGCCTGCTATTTCTGTGATATCAAAGCGATACATGTTTGATAGAGCTGCAGGAACGCAGGCCGGCGCAATGCCTTTGTGACCCGGCATATGAAGCCTTGTGGTATCTGAAGCCGCATATTCAGTTAGAAAATCCAATATAGGTGTCTTACTGCTTTTCACTGTTTTCACTTACTCGCATCATTATTGCGCACTCAATACGTTTCTTAAAAAGCTCGCAGCCGGGCTCATAAATGCCTCTTATTGAACCTGAAGCATGGAAAGCGTTGGCAGCGCAGCCGCCTGAGCAATAAAGCTTAGCCCAGCAGTTTTTGCATTCTTCTCTTGCATAAGCGTTGCAGCTTCTGAATTCTTCTCTTACGGCATCGTTACTTACGCCGTTAAATACGTCTCCAAGTTTGTAAGACTCTTCGCCTACAAACTGGTGGCATGGGTACAGGTCGCCCCATGGGGTTACAGCCATGTATTCCGTACCTGAGCCGCAGCCTGATATCCTCTTGTAAATGCAAGGACCCTCTGTAAGGTCAAGCATATAGTGATAGAAGGTAATAGGATGCCCTTCTTTTTCGCGACGGAGCATATCTTTTGCAAGGATCTCGTATTGCTCTTTTACTATCTCTATATCTTCAGGAGTAAGAGTAGTCTCGTCTTCAGGCTTGCCGACTACAGGCTCCATACTAAGCTCTGTAAAGCCAAGATCTGCCATGTGGAAGATATCCTTTGTAAAATCAGGGTTGTAATGGGTAAAAGTACCGCGCATATAATAGTTTTTACCGCCTCTTGCATCCACAAGTTTTTTAAACTTAGGTATGATCTTGTCGTAACTTCCGTTTCCCGCAAGGTCCACTCTGAATCTGTCGTGAACTTCTTTCCTGCCGTCAAGAGAGAGCACCACATTGCTCATTTCTTTATTGGCAAATTCGATAACTTCATCATCTATAAGAACGCCGTTTGTGGTAAGAGTAAATCTAAAGTTTTTGTTCTTTTCTTTTTCGATGGAACGGGCATAAGCCACAAGTTGCTTTACCACGTCAAAATTCATTAAAGGCTCGCCGCCAAAAAAGTCCACCTCAAGATTTCTTCTTGTACCTGAATTTTCCACAAGGAAATCAAGAGCTCTTTTTCCGACTTCAAAGCTCATAAGGGCTCTGTCGCCGTGGTATTTGCCCTGGCTTGCAAAGCAGTAAGAACAGTTAAGGTTGCAGGTGTGGGCGACATGAAGACAAAGGGCTTTGATAACATTGCCGCTTCTTTCCTTAAAAGTTCCTGCCATATCTTCAAAGGTATCTTCCGTAAAAAGCTGGCCTGAATCCTTAAGGAAAAGAACATCTTCATAGCACTCTGAAAGTTCTTCCTTTGTAACGTCTTCGCGGTCTTTATATTTTACAAGTAAAGTGTCAATTATCTCTTCTTTTGTGTGATCCTTGAACATCTCGATAACATCGTAGGCCACTTCGTCAACGTCGTGAACTGCGCCCGAGCATGTATCAAGAACGATATTAAATCCATTTAATTTGTACTGATGAATCATTTTTTTCTCCTAGTAATAAAAGAAATACCGCCTGATTTCAGGCGGTACTAATTTGATGTGCTTATTTTGCTTCGTTTTCGCACTTCTGATTTGCTACGCCACAACTTGTTTTGCATGCTGACTGGCATGATGTCTGGCATTCGCCACATCCACCTTTTTTAGCGCTTTCGCAAAGGTTGCGGGTTGCGAGTGTTTTAATTCTCTTCATAATCGTCCCTGACTCCTTGTCTTTCTCGCGCCTTACGGGCGCGGTATTATCTGAACAATATTAACATTTTTTGTCGCATTTTTCAACTATAAAATCTGTAAAAGAGCCTGTAACATTCATGTCTTTATGTTATAATAGCTAAAGTAGAAGGAGGGCGTGAAAATGGGAAATGAAAGCGGAACCTGGATCATTTACGGAGTAGATGAAAATGATCCTGAATGTTTACATACTGCAGATGAGGCAATAGATTATATAAACGAGGTGGGATTTTTACCTCTTTTTAAAAACGAGATACCCGGATTCTCTCTTGAAGAGCGCACTATTCCAAAGTACTGGTGGTCGGGAGATGTAAAAAACGACCCTTGGGAGTGGAGAGAAGTTATAGCCCGCACAGGCAAAGTGGCTTATGGCAAGTTTTTTGACAAAAAAGCCGGATTTATCTCGGTAAAATGGCTGCCTTATTTTGTAAACCACAGAAGAGACGGCTATGATTTTGATGCTCTTTGGGATGACGGCAAGGCTTCAAGAAAGCAAAAACTTGTCATGGATCTTTTTGCGGGAGATCTTGAAAATGAGGAATATCTTTCAAATGAATTAAAGGCAAAGGCAGGATTTGGGAAAGAAGCTGAAAAAGGTTATGAGGGCGTTATCTCGAAGCTTCAGATGCAGATGTATCTATGTATGAGAGATTTCAGGCAGCGCACTAATAAAAAGGGCGAGTCCTACGGATGGCCCGTGGCTGTTTATACTACTCCTGAACACGTTTGGGGTTATGAGCATATAACATCTGCCTATAAGGAAAAGCCCGAAGAATCCGCAAAGCGCATAGCAGACCACATTAAAGATGTGTACCCGGTTGCTACAGATGCCATGATCAAAAAGGTAATGGGAGTTTAAGGGCGCAGGTTTATAATTATTTGGAGTCGTAAGATGGATAACAGAAAAACAACGGAAAAAGTCCTTTCTTTCCTTGAAAACGGCAGAGGCGACTTTATATCCGGCGGAGATATGGCAGAAAAGCTCGGCATATCACGAAATGCCGTCTGGAAAGCCGTAAAAGAGTTAAAAAATAAAGGCTACGTAATAGAAAGTGTCAGTAACAAGGGCTACAGGCTCTCTGAGGAAAACGACATTATCTCCCTTGAGGGAATCAAAGCCCACATGAAAAAGGAAAACCCGTGTACTGCGGGAGAACTGCTTGTATATGAATGTGTTGATTCGACAAACAATATCGCAAAGGAGCTTGCAATTAAGGGCGCACCTTCCGGAACCTGCGTAGTGGCAGGACGTCAGTCAGGCGGAAGAGGAAGGAAAGATCACGGGTTTTTCTCCCCCGAAGGCGGCATATATATGAGCATAGTGCTTATGCCTTCTTTCGTCAGGTTTTCAGCAAATGAAAGCATAATAAAGTATATCGGCGTCTCGGTTTGCGAAACCATAAAAGAACTTACCGGAAATGAGGCCCTTATCAAAGGCAATAACGATATCTTTATCGCCGGCAAAAAGGTCTGCGGTATACTTATAGAGTCGGGCAGTGAGTTTGACAGTGACACTTTTCAGTGGCTTGTGGTGGGAATAGGCATCAACTTTGATCCTGATGTTTCCGCGTTTCCGGAAGACATAAGGGAAAGGTCCGCAAGCCTGTTTAAGCCGGGGCAGGCAAATATTTCAAAAAATCTTTTGATAGCGGATATCCTTGAGAGGATATGCAATATTGAAAATGCTGATGAAAGCGATGTTTCGGAAAGGTTTGAAAAACTGAAGATAAAATAAGTTTATGATAGATTGTCAACCTAATGTATCAAATAGGTTGACAATCTTTTTCGCCTTTGATATAATCCATGCTGTTGCCGGTAAATATCACGATAACAACGCCGGACCAAAAGGAGAGAAAATGAAAGAAACAGCAGCAGTAGCTAAAAGAAGCATTAATACACTCAGCCTTGTATACATTGCCATCGGAGCAGCTCTTATCACGGTTTGCTCATATATAACGATCCCTATGGCAGTACCTTTTACGCTTCAGACATTTGCGGTATTTACGGCACTTCTTATACTTGGAGGCAAGCGCGGCACTTTGTCTGTACTTGTTTATATCCTTATGGGTGCGGTTGGATTACCTGTATTTTCAGGCTTTAAAGGTGGACTTGGAGCGCTTTTTGGTAAGACCGGCGGCTATATAATCGGATTTATATTTATCGGCCTTATCTATACCCTTGCAACGCATTTCTTCGGAAAGAAGCTTTACGTTGAGATAGTGGCTTTGATTTTAGGCCTAGCGGTTTGTTATGCCTTTGGAACAGGCTGGTTTATGTATATTTACATGAGAGACACGGGAGCGGTTGGACTTGTTACGGTACTTTCATGGTGCGTATTTCCGTTTATAATTCCTGATCTTGTTAAGATGGCTATCGCTGTTATAGTTTCAAGACGAGTAAGAACTGTTATTAAATAATATTTATCAAAATAAAAGGCCGGGTCTGTATGAGCTTCATAGGATCCGGCCTCTTGCATTTCTCTGCGTGAACAATTATAATTACCGCATCAAGAACCTGAAAAAAGGAAACTTTTATATGAGCGAGACATTTTCAAGAACGGAATTGCTCCTTGGAAGCGGAGCCATTGAAAAACTAAAAGAAAAGAGAGTAGCAGTATTTGGCATAGGAGGCGTAGGCGGATATGTATGCGAAGCCTTGGTGCGAAGCGGCATCGGCGTCTTTGACCTTACAGATGATGATAAGGTTTGCGAGTCAAATCTAAACAGGCAGATAATCGCCACAAGAAGCAGTTTAGGGAAATACAAGGTTGACGTTATGAAAGAGCGAATGCTTGACATTAACCCGGAGGTAAAGGTTAATGTGCACAAATGCTTTTTCCTTCCTGAAAATGCGGCAGATTTTCCTTTTTCTGAGTATGATTATGTAGTTGATGCGGTGGATACCGTTACCGCAAAGATAGAGCTGATCTTAAAGGCCCAGGCAGCAGGAGTTCCCGTGATAAGTGCCATGGGAGCAGGAAACAAGCTTGACCCCGGCAGATTTAAGGTGGCGGAAATTTACGAGACCGACATCTGTCCGCTTGCAAGGGTTATGCGAAGAGAACTGAAGAAGCGCGGGGTAAAGAGCCTTAAGGTGGTCTACTCTGATGAAAAGCCTTTAAAGCCGCTTGAACCTGCAGCCACAGATGGTGAAGCCACCGCCGAGGCACCGCTTCATGCGCGCCGCTCCACACCCGGCAGCATAGCTTTTGTGCCATCAGTTGCTGGGCTGATGATTGCCGCCGAGGTAGTGAAAGACCTGATTAAATAAACTCGCTCCCTGCCGGGCGGGATTTTTCTCGCCTCATCACTTTTTCTTAGGGCAAGTTAACCCCTCTCGATCGGCGGGCGTTACCGCCGACTCTCGGCGTAGATTTATGTTTTTTCTCAACTACGGAGCGCTTTTTGGCGGATAAAATCCGCCTTTCTACAATAAGAGGATGCCGCCCGCTCAAAACCTTCGGTTTTGGCGAGCTGTATCCTCTTATTTTCTGCGCTTACTAACGTAATCGCATCAGCGCTCCTTACTTTAAATACAAACAAAACGCGTGCGACAAGTTAAACAGCATGCCTACGCACGGGGCAGTTGCCACACGAAAAAGCGAGTTCGTCTCGAACAAATCCCTGGCGCGGTCGCTCGAGGTTTACCTAGTCCGTGGCTCGTTCCTCTAAGTTTTTTATCATATTATCACCTGCTATAACCCATGAGGGCACGGTTGTCAGGGCTGATGATCGCAGGCGCTTTCGAATTGTTTTCAGTTGTTGCGTGATCGTATAAATGTTATAATTATCTGATGAAATAACTGATTGGGGGATGGTGTTTATGACTAAGCAGGATATTGAAAATATTGTAGCAAAGCAGCGTGAGTTTTTTAGGACGGGTGAGACTCTTGATGTGGATTTCAGGATCCGTCAGCTAAAAAAGCTTAAAGAGGCTATCATTCATTTTGAAAGCGAGATTGAGGGTGCGCTTCATGCAGACCTTGGAAGAAGCCCTGTGGAGGCTAATCTTTGCGATATTTTACCTGTGCTTATTGAAATTGATGAGTCTATAAAAGGCACGAGAAAATGGGCAAGGCCTGAAAAACACTTCAGCGGGATCTTAAGTTTTCCAAGTTTTACAACAAGGGTTAATAAGATGCCCTACGGCACAGCTCTTATCATTGCACCCTTTAATTTTCCGATAATGCTTTCAATAGGTGTGCTTCAGGCAGCTCTTTCTGCCGGAAACACCGCAGTTATAAAGGTTTCTTCAAAAGCCCCTGCCTGTGCAGAAATTATTGAAAAAGTCGTGGAGTATGCTTTTGATGAAAAGTATGTAAAGGTTATAAAGGGCGGCCATGATGTGGCAGATTTCTGCCTTGAGGCCCGTTTTGACAAGATTTTTTATACCGGAAGCCCGAGGGTTGCGGTCCATGTTATGGAAATGGCGGCTAAGCATCTGACGCCTGTAGCTTTGGAGCTTGGCGGGGAGACCGGTAACTGGTGTATAGTAAGGAAAGATGCCAACCTTCGCGATGCGGCAAGAAAGGTAGCGTTCTTTAAAATATTAAACTCCGGACAGATATGTATAAACATCAACCAGGTGGCTGTAGCAAGGGAAGTTGCCGACGAATTCCTTAATTGCCTTAAGGAAGAGATAATAAGGCAGATCGGCGAGTGTCCGGAAAATAACCCTGAGTATCCAAAGCTTATAACAGGCGCGGCCTACGAAAAATGCGCGGCAGAAGCCGAAAAGTATAAAGATCGCATAATACTTGGCGGAACCGGAAATGCGCAAGGCTGCAAGTATGCGCCGACGGTCATCTACCCTGTAGGCATTGACGAAGATATAGTTAAGCATGAACTTTTCTGTCCGCTTTTACCTGTGGTTCCGTTTGATGACGATAAAGTAGACGAACTCATAAAGACCATAGAGGAACGCGAACACGGCCTTGCTCTCTATGTATTTACAAAAAACAAAAAATGGGCAAGACGCATAATGCAGAAAATGCAGTTTGGCGGCGGCTGTATAAACGAAGTAATCATGCACATCATGGTCAAAGGCGTTCCGTTTAATGGCACAGGCCATTCAGGTATGGGCGCATATCACGGGAAATGGGGATTCAGAGAGTTTACACACCCATCCACAGTCCTTGAGGGAAGCACTCATTTCAACTTAAGTTTACGAGAGCACCCCTACTCCGGAAAAGCTGGTGAAAACAAGAAAAAAATGTTTAATATGATAAGAAAGCTGTAGCGCACTGCTACAGTTTTTTTAATCAATCTTTTTCATCAAAAAATTCTATCTCTTCACCAAGGGGGCCATAGCAGAAAGCCATTCTCGCATTAACAGGCGGCTCCGAAGCGATAACAATGTTCTTAGGCTCAATGAAAACCTCGTAACCCTCGGCCTTAACCTTCGAAACAATACCATCCACATCATCTGTGGCAAAAGCCATATGGCGGATAGCACCTTTCTCCTTAACCCCCGGGCCATTACTAAAAACCTCAAGTAAACAATTCCCGGCATCGATCATAATGCCTTCAGGCCACTCTCTCTTCAAAGAAAAGCCAAGTAACTCCAGATAAAAATGCTTAACCTTATCAAGCTCTTCCTTAGACTCGCACTTAAGCGAAATATGATGAAATCCCGTAATCATAGATATCCCTCCATAAAATAAATTATGAATTATTTAACTGTTGGTATCAAGGGAAAAATATAAAAACGTGGACCATTCGATAAACTATAAATAATTGATTTTTATTTGCGATTAGCTAGAAACGATAATTTAGTGATAGCCAGCGACCGCGCCAGGGATTTGTTCGAGACGAACTCGCTTTTTCGTGTGGCAACTGCCCCGTGGATGGGGGAAGTCCATCCTTATAGGTTTGGGAAATACTGAAGAATGGGATCATGGCGACGAAGTCGGCAGGACGTGACATATAAAGGGGTCAGTGAAATCTTGATTTCAGACTGACACCTTTTATGTCGCAGAGCACAGAGAGAGTAATCTCTCTGTGGCCCATTCTGTATAAATATTTATCTCACCCATCCAAAACCTTGAGGTAACGTCCTCAAGGTTTTAGGGGTTAACTTGCCCTAAGAAAAAGTGATGAGGCGAGAAAAATCCCGCCCGGCAGGGAGCGTCCCTCACTCACATTTCTAATCAAACGTTAATTGTAAAAATATTGTCTTTGGCGGGGAAAAGTGAGAAAATCAGAATAACGAAAACCACATTTATCAGGAGGTTACAATGGATAAGAAACCGGTTCTTGAGATCAAGGGATATACTAAGATATACGGAGAGGGTAAGAAAGCGGCCGACAATGTGACCCTTACCGTGGAAGCAGGCGACATATACGGCTTTATAGGACATAACGGAGCAGGAAAGTCCACCACTATCCGTGCAGTGGTAGGAGTGCTTGACTTTACTGAGGGCGAAATCTATATAGAC
>Ga0129306_1002352_pt1 | contig 17066 bp, 19 predicted proteins | sample P827metagenome_FD_94438 | JGI IMG/M metagenome (GOLD analysis project Ga0129306, IMG submission 94438) | Capybara group fecal microbial communities from Wisconsin, USA - P827 metagenome | ecosystem: Host-associated > Mammals > Digestive system > Large intestine > Fecal | place: USA: Wisconsin... | reverse complement strand
TAAAAAATTTAAGCATACGGATAATTGCCGGATATCGGCAGGGCTTCTTATCATCGGAGAACATCTCCGTTTTATGAAAAAGAAGCATGACCTAAGCCACGCTTCTATTCTATACACATTATTCAAAATGTCAATACGATTATTTGAAGATAACTTTCGTGTCCATAGTGCAGCTGTAGAAGCCGTAATTGTAAGGGAAATTGTACACTATCTCAACGCCTATGGGGGTGTAGAACCATTCCATCTCACCGCTATTGTAAGCCATAAGAAGCTCAATCTTGCTGACATCCTCAAGGATATCGGAATCGTTCTGCTCGTTAACCGCTTCGACAAACATCTCGATGAATTTGTCCTCGGAAACGGCAAGCTTAGGCATCTTTAACTCCTTACCGTCAGCCATATTGAAATTAAAGGCCTTAACGGTCTCGGACACAAGCTTGGGATCGTCATCCGAATCATTGGCAAAATATCCGTCATAAAAGGCCAAAACGCTTAACACATCCTCGTCCATGTATGTAACGTACACGTGCTCGTCGCCGTAATAGATTTCTTCTTCCTTCATATACTCGCAGTCGTACTCGTACATGTCGCAGATATATGTAGAAGCTTCCTTGATGGTCTCATTAATCTTATCCTGAAAATCAGGCTTGCCGTCAATACTCGGGTACGAGCAGTATATATAGACATTCTCCGGCGCATTGGCACCGTAATTAAGGGCATTGTATCCGCCGTACTCCCAGCCATGGTTAATTATCTTATAGCCAAGATCCGTTCTGATATAATCGTCGTACACATAATAATCAGCCGTGTCGGCATAGTCATAGCCATCCTCTGCAGCCTCTTCTGTCTCGTCTTCAAGATAGAACGTCTCAAAGCCTTCGGTAATCAGCTTTCTGAAATATCCATCTCCCAAAGCTGTGTCATTACCGGACTCATCTTCCGGTAAAATATCAAGCTTGGTAGGCTCGGGCTTAGACGTGGATACCGACGCAGTCGAAGTGCTTACAGTAACCTTGGGCGATGAATTCGAGCTGTCTGCCGTCTTTAGGTATGAATAAGCAAACATTATTCCCGAGAAAACAACTATCAAAAGAACAGAAATAACAGCCGACATTGCTACGCCATTGCCTTTCTTGCCTGCGCCGCCTGCAGCATATCTGTCCCCGGCAAAAGAAGTCGTAACGCCGGTCTTAGTATAGTCAAACACAGTCTGCTCCGGCTTGTATGCGGGCTCGGGAGGCTTTTGCATTACCGCACCCTTACTCTTATGTCCGCATGCGGTACATACTCCGTCCTTTGTCACTGCGCCGCAATTGGGGCAGAAATTATATCCCTGATAATCGCTCATTAAAAAAACTCCTTATTCACTGCCGGGCCGTAAGCCCGAAATCTATAAACAAAAAAATGGCGGTGGACCAAGCCACCGCCGCCAAATCTTACTTATTCCTGGGTGCTGTTAGCCATATCGGCGTTTAAAATCTCTCTGTCCTGCTTAACGAACATCATGGTAACAGACGCAATGATGATTGTCATAAGAACCACGATGGGTAAGTCGAACATCTTTCCGCCAAGCAATGTTACGAGGGCAATAAGCAACAAGCCGGCGCCAACTTCAAACATAATCTTAACTAATGCACAACTCTTTTCTCTTTCCATTTCTTCCTCCGACAAAATCCCTTGTTAATAGGTTATTAACTATCTGTTAATAAAGACGTAAGCAGTTTTCAAAAAGGTTCATCTTTTTGAAAAAATTTTTCAGTCTTTATTAACCTATCGATAAAGCCACCGACATTCCCCAACATCGGTTTCCCCTCGGCCTCATCAGATTGTCAAAACCTGACACAAATCGAGTTCAGACTAGCCTCGCCCGACTTCTTATATTATTAACATTTTATTAACAAAAGTCAACTTGGTAATTTTACCAATTTTTTTCATGAAAAAGCCAAATGACTGTCATTTTTGCCATTTGGCTGTAAATTTGAACCACAACATTTAGTAAGCACCGTCTTTTTTAAATACAGAAAGAACGGTTTTTATTAAAATCGATATATCAAGAAAAATTGACCAATTGTCAATATATTCTGTATCAAGTTTAACAACTTCGTCGAAGTCTGTTATAGAACTTCGACCGCTTACCTGCCACATTCCCGTAAGCCCCGGCTTAATACTGATACGTCTCCACTGGCTTGCGTCGTACCGCTCCACCTCATCGAGTGTGGGAGGACGCGTACCCACAAGGCTCATGGTTCCGCCCAGAATATTAAAGAACTGAGGTAACTCATCGATACTTGTCTTTCTGATGAACTTGCCGACCTTCGTAATACGAGGGTCTTCTTTCATCTTAAACATTGCGCCGCCTTCAACCTCATTCTGATTCATGAGGTCTTTCTTCATGGCGTCGGCACCGTCACACATGCTTCGGAACTTGTACATCTTAAAGTGACGACCGTTCTTACCTACACGAGTCTGCTTAAAGAACACGGGACCGGGCGAATCAAGCTTAATCGCCAGCGCCGTAACAAGCATAATAGGCGACGAAAGAACGATACCCACAAGGCTTCCGGCAATATCCATGATACGCTTGATAATCTCCGCCGAACGGTTAAGAGTAACCGTATGGTAAGTTACAATCGGGTAAGTACCTACAGTACTTACATAGGAATTGGCACGACGTCTCTTGTAGATATTAACAATGGTTCTCGCCGTAACACCCATTCTGATGCACAGGTCGATACTGTTTTGAACAAGATTAAGATCCACATCATGGCTGTCCATGATATACACCTGATCTATCTGATAATCTCTGATAATCTCCTCAAGATTGTCTACGTAACCGAGATAACTTCCGTCACATGCTTCCTCGCTGTAAGCCACAAAGCCTACAAGCTCATACCTGATATTGGTCTTCTCAAGGAAATAGGTGAACTTATTGAACTCGCCACGCTTACCCATGAACACAACTCTCGGGATGCCCTTGTAAGAAAAGCGCTCACCGAACTTACGATACAGATACGTAATAATGTAAATCGACGCAAGTGTAGCAAAAAGAAACTCGTAATAAGATGCCTTATCAACCAGCACCTCATCCGACATATAAAGCTCTGCGAATGTAACAAAGAATGCGAAAGCAAAAGAAAACGTTATCTTACGATATATTCTGTCAAGATAAAAGAACAACGTAACATCATAGACGCTCTGAGCATAATTGGAAATGCAGTATACCGCTCCGAAAATAACCACAAGGAGCGCGATACTGCCCGAAACGTCCAAGGCATCTGCTCTGTTACGGAAGAAATTGATTGCGAAAACGACGCCGTACCCCAAAAGGACGGCGAGCATATCCACGAACATCTTACCTATATTGGTATTAGCCCCAACATTAGTCCTATTCATTACCTATCATTCCCCTAAAGATTGTATGTACAGTAGTATACCAATTAAAAAATGCCTTGTCGATATCCAAATGGATAGTATTTTCTCTTAAGAAAAAGCGATTTCACTTAAAAACTTGAGCACCGCATCCCGCATAAGTACCAGCGCTTGGGTGGTCGCAGACTCTCTGACCTTCAGTCTGTTACCCACAAAATGAAACTCTCTTACCTCGATTCGTCCATGTACATTGCAAGCAATAAACACATGTCCCGCGTCCTCACCGTCTGCATAGCCGGTAACACCGACACATACATCGGACTTAAGCGGAGCATCGAGGTTCTTAACCATTTCCTCGGCAGTCTCGCGGCTTACTGCGGTGTGCTTTTCAAGAGTACTCTTCTTCACACCCGCAAGCTTGTGCTTGGCCTCGTCACAATAAGTAACAAAGCTGTATTTAAACACATCGGAAGCGCCAGGCACATTGACAATTCTTGACGCAACCATTCCCGCGGTGCAGCTTTCAACCGTAGTCACCTTAAGCCCTCCGCTGAGAAGTAAATCTACCACCGCTTTCTCGAGAGACACCTCATCATGGGTAGTATAAATGTTATTGCCGAAGCGATTCTTAAGCTCTCTGATAACGGGCTTAATGAGCGAATCACACTCATCTTCGTCCTTGCCCGAAGCCGTAACCCTGATGTGAACCTCGCCGGTCTTGGCATAAGTTGCAATGGTGGGATTGGTCTGGGCATCTATCATGTCTTTAATCATCGTCTCTGCGACACTTTCGCCCACAGACACGACTTTAACTGTTCTTGATTTAAAAATAACAGGCGATATCTTGCGTAAGAAAGGCACCACGCTCTCATAAAACATGGGCTTAAGCTCTCCGGGCGGTCCCGGCAAAAGAATCATGAACTTATCTTCGTAAGGAATAATAACTCCCGGAGCGGTACCGTTGTTATTGGTAAGAACCGTTGCGCCTTCGGGAATTAAAGCCTGTTTGAAGTTATTGTCGGTAAGCTTGATACCACGCTTTTTAAAGTAATCTTCTATGCGTTTCTTACTCTCTTCGTGCATTAACAGCTGCTTACCTGCAACTTTGCTTGCGATTTCTTTGGTCAAATCGTCTTCTGTGGGACCAAGGCCGCCACACAGGATAACAATGTCGGAACGTGACAAAGCAAGCTTTATCGATTCTTCAAGCCTTCCCGCATTATCGCCCACAACCGACTGATAATAAGACGACAGTCCAAGCTTTGCAATTTCCTCGGCAAGAAAGGCTGCATTTGTGTTGACAATATTGCCAAGCAGCAATTCTGTACCGACACACAATAATTCAACTGTGTTATTTTTATTAAACATTTTCGTTCTGTCCGTTATTGTCTGTCACTTCTACGGGAGCGGAAACAACGGGTTCTTCTTTCTTAGTCTTAGTAAATGCGTCGCTTAAAACGCTGATATTCTTAACGATATAATCTACTAAAGATACGATTGTGAGTGTAACTGCCACCCAGAAAAGTACCATGGTAACGTCCTTAAGGAAAGGAAGCTCTTTAACAACTATCATTAAGCAGATGGCAACCATGGTGGTAGCTGTCTTAAACTTGCCCCACATGGAAGCTGCGATTACGATGCCGGCATCGCTTGCCACAAGTCTGAATCCGCTGATGATGAATTCACGCGCAACGATTACAAGAACTGCGATAAGGCCGAGTGTCTGGCTTACGCACATTCTCTCGCCGCCGTCGATGATAAGAAGGCACATAAGTGCGCTTACCACAAGAAGCTTGTCTGCAAGAGGATCCATGAACTTACCAAAATTGGTAACAAGGTTCTTCTTACGGGCGATGGCGCCGTCAAGAAAATCGGTAACGCTTGCAAGAATGAATACGCCGAGTGCGATATATGCGTTGTAAGGCACAAAGCTTGCAAGTATAAAGAAAACAAATACGGGAATCAAAATAACTCTTAAAACTGTAAGTTTGTTAGGTAAGTTCATCTTCAGGTACCCCCACTAAGTCATATTCTCTGGCGTCGGTGACTCTTGCACGAATCAGGTCGCCTGTCATAAGGTCTTTCTCCGTCTCTAGGAACAAATATCCGTCCACTCCGGGCGCGTCCTTATAGGTACGGCATACGTAAACACCGTCCTCGGGCATCTTGCCTTCCACAAAGACCGTCATGGTCTTGCCCACTTCCTCTCGAGCCTTGTCAAAAGCAATCGTCTGCTGGAGCTTCATTATCTTGTTCTTACGGCGGTTCTTGATAAATTCGGGAAGGTGACCGCTCATACGAGCCGCTGCGGTATCTTCCTCTCTTGAGTAAGTAAAGACGCCGAGTCTGTCAAAGCGCATACGCTTCACAAATTCATAGGTCTCCTTAAAGTCTCTGCCTCTCTCTCCCGGGAATCCTGAGATAAGAGTGGTACGAAGACATATATCCGGAACCTTGGCGCGAAGCTTACCGATGAGCGTTTCAAGCTCTGCGCGTGTGGTACGTCTGCCCATACGCTTTAAAACTCTGTCGGCACCGCTTTGAATCGGTATGTCTAAGTACTTAATCACCTTTTTATTATAACTTATTTCATCGATAAGTTCATCCGTAATCTCTTCGGGATAGCAATAAAGAATACGGATATAATACAGCTCTTCTATGCCGCTTAAAGCACGAAGCAACTTGGGAAGTGACTTCTCATGATACAGGTCTGTACCGTAAAGAGTAGTCTCCTGAGCCACTAAGATAAGCTCCTTAACTCCCTGCGACGCAAGCTCGCGAGCTTCTTTCACAAGCACATCCATGGGAACGCTTCTGTAAGTACCGCGCATCTTGGGAATGGCGCAATATGTACAGTGCTTGTCGCAGCCTTCCGCTATCTTAAGATATGCGTAATGTCCGCCGGTAGTAACCATGCGGCGCTTGCCGTATACCAAAGGTCCGTCTACAGGCTTAAGAAACTCTGCCTTCTCGCCGGCTTCAACCTTAGCCACCGCAGCCACTATCTCATCGATAGCCATAGTGCCTACTATAACGTCAACTTCCGGTAACTCTGTACGAATCTGGTCCGCATAACGCTGCGCCAGGCATCCGCACACGATAACTGCCTTGAGCTGTCCTTTTTCCTTAAGCTCACCGAGTTCGATAATTGTATTGATGCTTTCTTCCTTGGCATCATGGATAAAAGAACAAGTGTTGATGACCGCAATATCCGCTAAGTTCTCATCATCTACAATCGCATGCCCCGCATCCACGAGCTCGCCAAGCATCATTTCGGTGTCCACAAGGTTCTTGTCACAGCCTAGGGATACAAAAAATATCTTCACTAAAAATCCTGCTTTCTTTTACATAAAATAGGGGAAACACCTTACGGCGTTCCCCCGGTTAATACAAGAGATTATTAATCTTCTTCGTCGCTGATGATTTTGATCTTGGCCTGATTAAGTTCATCTACTGCAATGCTTAAGGGCTTTCTGTCGGTGCTGCCCTCTACGTAGGGCTCGTCACCTCCGATGATCTGACGTGCGCGACGGCTTGTTGCCATAACGATTGAGTAACGGCTGTTAACTACCTTAGCCTCGCCTGGCTCAACATCACTGTTAACTACTTTCATTAAGTCTGAATATGAGGGATGTAACATTTTCTTCTCCTTTAAATACTTTTAAGTTCGTCTATTACTGTGTCGATAAATTCTCTGCGGCGTGATACCGTGAACTTCGCGGACTGTACCATTGCGTACATTTCCTTAACCGCAGTGTCTAAATCGTCATTGATAACAATGTATTCGTATCTGTCCATGTAGGTACATTCGGTCTTGGCCTGAGTGATACGTCTCATAATCACTTCCTCAGACTCTGTACCTCTGGCACGAAGCCTCTTAAGCAATACCTCTATTGACGGAGGAATTACAAAAAGCATAAGCGCATCGGGAAACTTCTCTTTAATCTGCATGGCGCCCTGAACTTCGATATCGAGGATAACGTTCTTACCCTTCTTAAGCTGTTCAAGGACATATGCCTTGGGGGTTCCGTAGTAATTGCCCACGTACTGAGCATACTCTACGAAGCCGTCTTCCTCAATGGCTTTCTCAAACTCTTCCTTGGTAACAAAGAAGTAGTCCTTACCGTCTACCTCGCCCTGTCTGGGAGCTCTGGTAGTCATGGAAACGGAAAAAGCAAAATCATCATAATCGGCCATGAGCCTTTTCATGAGAGTGCCTTTGCCGGCGCCGGAAAATCCGGACATAACAATCAATAAACCGTCCATTTATATTTCCTTACTCGATGTTTTGTATCTGCTCACGTACCTTCTCAATTTCGGTCTTAAGCTCGATGGCGTGATTGCCGGTCTGAAGGTCATTGGCCTTGGACAAAATGGTGTTGGCCTCACGGTTCATCTCCTGAGCGATGAAATCAAGCTTACGTCCGATGCTGCCGCCTTCGATAAGAGCTTTCTTAGTAGTCTCGATGTGGCTGAGTAACCTTACGATTTCCTCATCGATACATACCTTGTCGGCAAAGATGGTAACTTCGGTAAGAAGTCTGCCCTCGTCGACCTTAACGTCGCCGAGAAGCTCTTTAACCTTCTCCTCTAAGCTCTTCTTGTACTCGGCAATAATCTCGGGAGCACGTTCTTTAATATATGCCACATGAGTAAGCATATCGTCAAGCTTCATTATGAGATCTTTCTTAAGATTCTCGCCTTCCTTAATGCGGGCTTCCACGAATTTATCGGCTGCGCCCTGGATTGCGGTTCTTAAACCTGCCCAGATCTCCTCTTCATCCACGTCGATTTCTTCCATGGTGAAGACTTCGGGATATCTTGAAAGAGTGGAAACTCTTACATCAAGATCTAATTCAAATTCCTCGGACATCTGCTTTAAGTACTTAAAATACTCTTCTGCAACGTCCTTATTGTACTTAATACCGACATTATTCTCGGTATAGTCTTCGTAGGTGATGAACACATCTACCTTACCGCGCTGAATGCTGTTCTTAAGCTCATTGCGGATGGCTGCCTCGAAGAAGTTAAGCTTCTTGGGCATCTTAATGGCCATGTCGAGATAGCGGTGATTAACCGACTTAATCTCCACCGTAAACTTGCGGTGCTCGTCAGCGTACTCGGCGCGACCAAAGCCTGTCATGCTCTTAATCATATATATACCTCTGCATCTAGTGTGGTATACAATCATCTCTAAACTCTCATCATTGTATGCCCTTTTGTATTATAGGTAACTTTTATGCAATAGTCAACACTTGAGCACCTCTCCCGCTTATGATATTATTTCTTTTGTATCGGCAAAAGAAAAAATTTACGATAAGGACTACAATTATGGCTTTCGATGCAATTACGGTCGCCGCTTTGACACGTGAACTAAGCGACACCTTCCAGAATACAAGAATATATAAAATCTCCGAGCCCGACCGGAACGAGCTTATCCTTACCATCAAGGGTAACTCCTCTCAGTATAGGCTCTTAATTTCCGCGGACGCTTCTCTCCCGCTTATGTATCTTACGAGCGAGAACAAGCCCGCGCCTCTTACCGCGCCCAATTTCTGCATGCTTCTTCGCAAGCACTTATCCAATGCCAAGATTATATCTGTAACCCAGCCCGGTCTTGAGCGTATTATCCGCATCGAGCTTGAGCACCTCGACGAAATGGGCGATTTGTGCCGCAAGAACCTTGTGGTGGAGCTTATGGGCAAGCATTCGAACATTATTTTTACGGACGCCGAGGACAATATCATCGACTCGATTAAGCATGTATCTCACAACGTAAGTTCCGTGCGTGAAGTTCTACCCGGTCGCAAGTATTTCATACCGCATACGCAGGATAAGCAGGATTCGTTCGGTGTCGATGCAGGTTCTTTTGCCGCTACTATTGCAGGTGCGCATGAGCCTGCAGGCAAGGCGATTTACATGAATTATACGGGCTTCTCGCCTATTCTCGCTACCGAAGTATGTTACCGCGCGGGCGTGGATGCAGATGCGTCGACTTCGTCGCTGTCGGAGTCGGAGGTTGCGGCTTTGTATGATGCTTTTGCCGCACTGGTAGCTGATGTCCGTGAAGGCCGCTTCGCGCCCGAGATTATCTATGACGGCTCGGCACCGTTAGAATACGCGGCAGTTCCGCTTACCTTGTATCATGACAAGACCGTTAAACAGTACGACTCCATATCGTCGCTCATAGAGGACTTCTACCGCGAGAAAAGCGTTGTCGTGCGCATCCGTCAGAAATCCGCCGACCTTCGCAAGATTGTTACTACCGCTCTTGAGCGTAACGTTAAGAAGCTTGACCTGCAAAAGAAACAGCTCGAAGACACCGAGAAAAAGGACAAGTTCCGCATCTACGGCGAGCTCATCAACACCTACGGCTACACCGTTCCCGAAGGCGCCAAGTCCTTCGAGGCGCTTAATTACTATACGAACGAAACTATTACGATACCTCTCGATCCCGATATGACGGCTCTCGAGAACGGTAAGAAATACTTTGAGAAATATTCGAAGCTTAAGCGCACTGCCGAGTCTCTCACCGGCATCATCGAGGAAGTTTCCAACGAAGTGGCTCAGCTTGAGTCGATTCTCACCTCCCTCGATATCGCTGTCGATGAGGCCGACCTTGCAGAGATTAAAGAAGAGCTCACCCAGTCAGGCTACATCCGTTTCAAAGCCGGCACCAAGAAGACAAAAACAACTTCTAAACCCTTCCATTTCGTAAGCTCCGACGGATTCGACATCTACGTAGGACGCAACAACCTTCAGAACGACCGCTTGACCTTCGAGTTCGCGAATGGTGGCGACTGGTGGTTCCACGCCAAGAAAATGCCCGGCTCCCACGTAATCGTCAAGACCGAAGGCCGCGAAGTTCCCGACCGCACCTTCGAAGAAGCCGCCCGCCTAGCCGCTCACTTCTCCAAAGGCCGCGGCACCGACCGAGTCGAAATCGACTACCTCCTTCGAAAGAACGTCAAGAAACCCGCGAAAGCCAAGCCCGGCTTCGTGGTATACTACACCAATTACTCTATGGTGATAGATGATGACATTTCAAAAATAAAGCAGGTGGACTAGTTCCACCTGCTTTTATCATGTTTCATCCATATAGATCTTTATCTTTAAATACTTATCTGCGCTTGCGTACTTAAACGCCTCAGATTCTTTAATGTATTTAAAGATATCTTCGTCAATTTCTTCATTCCATACAGAATTATTTAATTCCTTATTCTCCTCATTCGGACTGTACATAACATCCAGATGGAGCTGATAATACTCCTCCCCACCATTGGGAAACTGCCTTGTCATCGAAAAATAGAAAAGCGGCTCGCCGGTGAATTTATATGTTCCGGTCTCAAACAAGATCATGTCATCTTCTATCGGAATTTGGCACATTTTTTCGAACGCATCGACTATCTCTGATAGAGACATTCCATCTTTAACAGAGTCTTGTAAAATCGAAATCAGATTATTCTTTTGCTTAGACAAAGCCAGCTTTTTTAATAGACTCATTTTAACTCCTTACTCAAATCCACAAGATTAAAATCATCAAACAACGCTGCCAGCGTTTCCTTTTTAGCCGTAGGCAGCAAAACAATCTTATTAGCCTTTAACAAAACAGAAACGATATTTGTTATGTGCTCCCTCTGATGAAACAAATCTCTTGAATTCATCCAAGGAAAGCAAAAGATTTGTTTATCAAAAGCATATCCTATAGCAGCCGAAGCTTTGTATCTTTCGCCACTCACGTATTTAATATTTCGTGAGAATCTCTCATCAGATATTTTAAACATATCCTGAACTTCTTTAACACTAAAAGGCTGCCCGGCCTTAGCTATTCCTTCTTTAACCTGTTTTTCGATTGAATTCTTATATAGCCTTCTACTTTCTTTAGGAGAATAAATATCGTATCCCACATACCACGCCAAAGAACGTAACTCTTCCCTTTTTACTTCAGAATCATTAACCCATACTCTTCCCTCATATGACGCCAGGTGCCCGGATAGGCCATATGAGATGGCCGCGCCGCCTTCCCCGAATTCTCCTATCACACCATACAAGTGACCGGATTCCAAAGTCAGGTTGATTCTGTCTGAATAATCATTCAAGATGCCATAATGGAACAAATCACATTTCCCGCCGGCTCTAAAATCCAATAATTTTACCTTCATTCAGTGAGTACCCCAATCAATTATGTGTGCTCTATTTCAATGTGAATTCTTGAACCATTCCGACTCAACAAATTTTCTTTCAAATCTTTTATTTTCCACATTGATGATTACATCCGCGAGTCCTTCAACATTTTCTCTTCTTGAAGTTGGTATTACTATAATTCCGCCATCTTCTTTTATATCATTGAAAAAGCGAAATACGGAGGAATTATACATGCAATCATAGAACTGTAATGAATTCATCCAAGGGAAGCAGAAAACCTTTTTATTTGATATATACCCCAATGCCAATGACGCTCTCCATCTTTCCCAATCAGTATTATTGGAAAATGTATATGTAAGCTTATCAGGACTCAAATGGAACTTATCTATTACCTCTTCAATGCAATTGAACATCTTGTAACTATTCAAAGCTTCCTGTAATGCTTTCTTTACGGAACATTCCCTTTTTATTCCAAATTTAGTTGAATATACAGTTTTGCCCACATACCAACCTATCCGATTTTCCGAGGAATCTTTTACGCCGTCCACAAATATTTCTGTGTTATTCATATCTATTTCTCCGGCAAGTGCTAAAGAGATGGCTTCACCTCCCGCGCCATGTTCACAAATAATTCCATATACATTTCCCGGTTCAAAAGAATAGGTGCCTATGCTTAAATAATCAGCGTATGTCTCACCAAAAGGATTAGATACTTGTATAAAGATATCCTTATTATTTTTTAACTCGATTACTTCCATATTTGTTACCACCCGCCCTTGAAATCTACAATTCTTATCAAGAAATATCGTAGGATGAATACCCATACTGATTAATCGCCTTTTGTAGTTTTAAAAAGGCTTTTTTATGCCTCTTACTCCATGGGAATACGCTATGTCTAAAGGTAACCTTCACTTTTTCGGTTGAAAAGAACAGAAAATATGCAGGAATTGCTGTTGAATTCCTCTCGGCTATACATCGTAAACCTGTGCACTTCATACCATTCTCTTCTGCCCAATTTTTGATGCACTCATCAAATAGTATTCTGTTTCCATCGGTGAAAACTATTCCGTCGCTGTCAATGCTCTTAATTCTTTTATATGCACACTCCACCATCTGTTTTTCTCAAGCCCCTTCTTTAGATAAAGCAGATATAATTATTCTACTCTCTTTAATACATATTCGAAGCCCGATAATTTAGCTTTCGATGAATTCTTTTCATAAAACAAACTGTACCTTCCCCAAAGAATGACTCTATTCTGAAAAGTAAACTTTCCATCAACTATCGATCTGTCTTCTGCTTCACGATAGAATTCACTTTTAGAAGACGCTAAATATGCCTTACGCACCTCCGAAAATCTTGTTTCATAATTGACACATCCATCTATTATATCTCCATCAAACGCCTCCATATCTGATGCTTCAAACTCATCGAGTTGAAAATGTTTCATAAAAAGATCTTTGCTGGCATAATGACATATTTTAGTTAAATACTGTCCCTTTTCCCCGTATTCTATACGTTCAAGATTCTCCATCTTAAATTTTCTTTCGGCATATGCCAAGAAAAAACCTCTTCCGTAATAATACAGATGAGTCCCTGGAACATTGCATTTTGCAGGACCGATTATCATCTCTACAGATGATTTATCCGTGAATTTTTTCAAGTTTTTCAATTTTTTCCACATAGCAGCTTCTACCAGTTACAATCATTTGAATATGTTGTGCATTGAATCAATTCTTATGATTGGTAACTAAGTTCAAATATATTGCATTATTCATTAGGTGTATATTGAAATCCTGATAACTTTGCTTTAGACGAATCCTCCTCAAAAAAAAGTCTAAACGAATCCCAAAAAATAAACCTATTTCTAAAAACAAACTCCCCATTAGATAACACTTTATCTATACCGCATTGAAAAAAATCGTTATTTCCTAAACGCTTGTGCAATTTGCATATTTCGGAGTACTTTGACAAGTAATTTACATGACCCTCCATGATATCATCTTCAAAAGTCGCTATTCCGGAATCTTCAAAATCTTCAACATTTAAGTATTTCATAAGAAGTTCTTTATTCGCGAAATGATAAATATTCGTGAGGTACTGTCCTTCTTCGCCATATTCAATTCGTTCAAGATTTTCAATTCTAAATTTTCTAGTTGTAAATCCCAATAAAAAGCCATTACCATAATAGAACAGAGGTCGGTTGCTTACTTGAAATTTTGCAACTCCAACAATTTTCTCAACGGATTCTTTTTCCATAAATTTTCTAAGTTTTTTGTACTGTTTCCACATATTTAATCTAAAATTTAAAATATCGTTTCGTTAAACCTCTTTTTTGCATCTTCTTTATTCTTTAGGATTATATTTAAACCCGGATATCTTTGCCCTAGCTGTTTTTCCGGCGAAAAATAAATTGTACGAATCCCAATATATTACTTGATTTTGAAAAACAAATTTACCATCAACTAAGGTTCTGGTCTCACTTTCTCTGTAATAATCGCACATTCCTTTTTCCTGATACACTTTTCTGACTTCAGCCCTAGATAAAGAATAATCAACGCATCCTTCTATAATATCACCATCAAAGGCAGTAATGTCTGAATCATCAAGCGAATCCATCTTCATGTATTTAAGCATAAAATCCCTATCTGAGAAGTGATATACAGAAATTAAAAATAGTCCCTCGTCTCCATATTCGACACGTTCGAGATTCTCTATTCTAAATTTTCTTGTTGCAAATCCCAAGAAATAACCTCCTCCATAGTAATACTGTGGCTTGTTACCTACTTGAAACTTTGCTGAGCCAATCGCGCTTTCAATTACACCTTTTTCCTCAAATTTCTTGAAACGTTTTAGTTTTTCCCACATGAATCTACCCTAATAACCCTTGCTCAAATCCACGATATCTATATTATCAGACAACACAGTCAACATTTCATTTTCAACCTTGTTTCCTATTCAAAAGGAGTATACTCAAAGCCTGATACTCCCATTATTGCCATGAAAAAATCAAACTGTTCGTGAATTTGTTGATTGAAAAATTGCCATATCCGGCAACTTAGAAATAAAAAAGTTGGATAAGAAAAAAAGAATAAACGCAACGAGCGCTTTTAGACATACCAAGAACAGACTCTTCCCGGTATAGTCTTTTGAAAACTTATGCATTATAAGTACCCTCCCACCAATGTAATTTCTACACTGTAATACTTGAGAGTATATCTTCCAAAAGACTATATCCGATATAAGATAACTAAATTCCCTTATAGGTATTTTAAGTCATTTATCAAATGAGTGCAATTATTATTTTACAAATGTTAGAAACGGCCGACTTCTTTACATTCCCAGTGCAAACAGCATCTCCGGCAACAACTGCTTCTTACGGCTCATAACTCCCGGCATGTCGTAGATGCCTTCCTCTAGAAGCGCGTAAGGAAGATTCTTGGCGGACTTAAAGTCTGTGGACAAAAGAACGCTGTTTTCTTTCATAACATCTGTTATCATTACTACTGCCCAGTCGAGACCGTTCTTTAGGCGGACGTCTTCGAGGGCTTTGATGAATTTATCCTTGTAGTCGTCAAGGTCGTTAAGGGTAGTGGCTTCGCACTGGCCGATGCCGAGCATGACGCCTTTCTCGGTGTAGCGCTTGAAGTCGGTAAGGATTGCTTTTTCGGGCTTGAGGGCTGACAAGCTCTCGACATGGCTGAATATCTTGATGCCGAAGTCCTGAACGCTTTCGCCTACTATCTCGGCCAAGGCATGGGCCGCCTCAACATCCACGGGTGTGGTGGTGGGGGACTTAAGAATCAAGGTATCAGACATCATACCTGTAAGCAGGAGCTTCGCAGTTTCTTTGTCCGGCATGAGTTTGTTGCGGACAAAAAGCTCGTATACGATGGTGCAGGTGCTTCCGAGGGGCTCGGCATCGATGAAGATAGGTGTGTTGGTCTTCATGGTATCGAGCCTGTGGTGGTCGATAATCTCCGCAACGTTGGCGGTCTCGATACCTTTGATGCTCTGACGGGGCTCGTTGTGATCCATTAAGATAACGTTGTACTTGGGGGCTTTTAAGAAGCAGCGACGGGTAACATATCCGATGAACTCGCCGTCTTCAAATACCGAGAGTCCGCGCTTGGGCGATGCCGACAAAGCTTTCTTGGCATCTTCGAACAAATCGCCCGCAAGCAAAGGCTCCGCCTGGTCGCGCATCACCTCGCCTACAGTGGGAATCTTGCTTAAATCGTTGCCGTTGCGAATACCTTCAAGGTACCATGCAGTAATATCGTCAATCGACAGAAGGCCTATGAACTTGCCGCCGTCGAAAATAGGCGTAACCGAGGGATTGGTGTCCTTGTAAGACTTGGCAATCTCGGTCATGCTGGCCTTTTTTTCCACCATTAAATTAGGACTTAACATTACATCCTTGACTTTCGGATACACGTCGGGCATATACGGAGGCGGCGTAATCTCAAGCGCCGCGAGGATATTCTTACAGCTTTCGCCGAGATGTCCGCATCTTACCGCAACATATTCGTTGTCCGGATCCAGAATCGATTTTAATTTCGCATACGCCATCGCGCTGCAGATAGTGTCAAGGTCGGGGTTCTTGTGTCCCGTGATGTAGTATTTTTCCAACGCTTAATTCCTCTTTTAACATTTATTTCTTGTAAAGGCTTCGTAACCTGTAGAACAGATACAGCCATTTTCTGGTTTCTTTGAGAAGTCTTGCCACCGACTCTTCGCTCTTTACTATCTCAGCCAAAGAATCCGCGTCGACGCCCCTGTCCGAATACAAGAGCCGCTCGTAACAAGGAATGAATCCCAGTCCATACTCAACGCCTTCGGACTGTAGCCTTTTTCCAAACTCACTTAGAGTCTCGCCCGGCATAGGCTTCTTACCACAAAATAATAACATATTCATGATTCTTACGCACAGAATATCTGCTTTTTCATCGGTCGACGCCTTTCTGAAGCGCCTTCTGCTTATGAGAACTTCAATCACTATAAACAGTATTGCAAAAAGAAGGAATGCAGCTACCGGTATTGCAAAGATGTACCAGTTAATCGGTGTCTTCTCTTCCTCTTCAACGACGTTTTCTTTGTCAAACTCGATTACAGTTTCGGAATTGTCATAGGAGTACTCGTCCTGCTGCGGTGAATTGCTTCTGCCCTCTGCATCTGCCGCAAGCTCAGCCTTTGTAGCCCAGCCCGCTCCTGCGGTATATCTTCCGGGAGTCGGTTCAAAAATCACCCAGCCGACACCGTCCAGCCAGACTTCCGGCCAGGCGTGCGCCATCGACGTATCCACGCGCGTATCGCTACTGTCCGTAACCGGCACCTGATAGCCCTGCACATATCTCGACGGATATCCCATAGCCCGCGCCATAAGGCAGAAAGCCGTCGCATAATGCACGCAATAGCCCTTCTGCGACTCCGTAAGGAAATAATCAAGAAAGCTTTCCGCATCCGTCACCTTACCCGGAAGCTTACCGGGCGTATTGGTGTAGGTCATCGATTTAAACGCCGATTCCAAGAGTTTAAGTCTCTCATAATCGGT
>Ga0129306_1002351_pt1 | contig 17067 bp, 18 predicted proteins | sample P827metagenome_FD_94438 | JGI IMG/M metagenome (GOLD analysis project Ga0129306, IMG submission 94438) | Capybara group fecal microbial communities from Wisconsin, USA - P827 metagenome | ecosystem: Host-associated > Mammals > Digestive system > Large intestine > Fecal | place: USA: Wisconsin... | reverse complement strand
TTTTATATAAGGAAGCTATGGAGAAATACTCAAGTGGCTGAAGAGGCGCCCCTGCTAAGGGCGTAGATCGGGTAACCGGTGCGAGGGTTCAAATCCCTCTTTCTCCGCCAAAGCATTTAACTCTAAAGTTAAATGCTTTTTATTATAAGTTGATTTATAATGATTTTTATGTTAAAATAAATATGTCAAATTTGCATCGGTAGCTCAGTTGGATAGAGTAGCTGGCTACGAACCAGTTGGCCGCGGGTTCGAATCCTGCCCGGTGCACCATAAATAAAAAGTCTTTCGATTTATCGAAAGACTTTTTATTTTTTGTTCCCAATAGGCTCACCCATTATAACAGATGTTTCATATCCTAATTTACTTTGATTTAATACATCATCATCAATTTTTATAGTATTTTCTTTAAAGAATAAAATTACTGTAGATCCTCCAAATTTAAAATAACCTTTTTCATCGCCCTTTAAAATTTTAGTATTAGGTTTATAGGTCTGTATTATAGAACCTACACAAGTTGCTCCAACTTCCATAAATATTACATCACCAAAGTTTTCACTATGAAAAATAGCATATTCTCTTTTGTTTTTGCAAAATAAACTAGGAATTTTAGACAATGCAATTGGATTTACTGAATAGTAAAAACCATCTAGCTTTATAGTATTTTCACAGGTACCATTGTCTATAAAATGAAATCTATGATAGTCTGTGGGACATAATCTTAAAACTAGGCAAGTTCCATTGTCATATTCTTTTGCTAATGAATCATTATTTATTAATTCATAAAAACTATAATTGATTCCTTTTACTTCAGTTACTGAATTTAGATTTAAATTTTTATATGCAAGTATTTTACCATCACCTGGGGATATTAAAATATTTTTATCAGCTTTTATAGGTCTAGCTTCTTTTTTTAATTTTCTAGTAAAAAAATCATTAAAGCATTTAAATTTACTTGATTGATTCTCACTTAAAGACATATCAATTTCAAAATCATTAATAAATTTATTTATTTTTTTACTACTTAACTTTCTATCACAATAAAATCCATATATTTTTGAAAAAAACTTCTTTTTTATAAAAACTTCTAAAAGACTCATACCAATAGGTGATGAATAAGTCCAATTTAAATATTTTTCACCTGCAACTTTTTCTATATCATAATCGTTAGTTTTTCTATTGTAATATTTTATCATTAAAAAACCTCTTTCTAAGTAAAATATGATAAATTAATTATTATTTAATTAGCTATAAATGTCAATAAATTAATAGAAATATCGGAAATATTCATAAATAGATTATAATTTACCAGATTTTATTATAGATATAAGAAGCCAAAAACCCATAAAGGCTGCAATAAGATATCCTAATATTCCTATTATAGATATATCATAAAATTTAGGACCAATATTAGAATTAAGTATAAAAGAAGATCCAATTATCATTGAAGATATTATTAAAGCAAAAACTATTCTGTTTATCATTCTATTTAGCTCATTAATTGATCTATCTAAATTATTGACATTAAGTTGAATTTTTGATCTACCATTTAAAATACTATTTAATAGTTGAATAGTTTTAGTAGGAATTTTTGATAAATCTTCTGCAGTTTTATAACTATTTAATATTAATTCGTCCAAATCAATATTTTTAAAAAGATTAATTTTGTTATTGTTTTTTACATAGGGAATTGCAATATCTAATATTTGAATATTAGGATCTATTTTTTCTAATATACCCTCTATTATAATTAAGCTTCTTATAAGCATGGTTAATTCTTTAGGTAAACTAATATTATTATTATTAGCACATTGAAAGACTTCTTGAAGCATAGAGGACATTTTTATATTTTTTAAGGGAGTAGAAAGATAAATATCAAATAAATAATTTATATCTTCAAATAAATTATTTTTATTTATATAACCTTTTTTTATTCCAATAGACAAAAGTACAGATATAAGTTTATCTACATCTTTAAAAGCTACAGCAAACATAGCTTCATTTAAATAATTTTTCAAATCAGATGTAAGAGTACCCATTATTCCAAAATCAATATAACATATTTTACCTTGACGTATGAAAATATTTCCAGGGTGAGGATCACCATGAAAAAAACCATCTTCAAAAATTTGTTTTAATATAGATATAGCTAATTTATGGGCTACATCCTTTTTATCATAATTTAATTCATCTAAAGACTTTGTATCAGTTATCTTAAAACCATGAATTTTTTCCATAGTAATTATCTTACTGCTACAGTATTTATCTATGGTGTTAGGGATATAAATGCATTTTAGATTTTTATTAAAGTATTTAAACTTTTTAATATTTTCTTTTTCATTAGTAAAGTCTAATTCTAAATTAGTTGCATTTATTAGCTCATCTATAGCCTCTTTAGGATCTATCAATGTATCAAAGGTTTTAATTTTTCCAAGAGTAAATATTTTTTTTAATATGGCTAAATCCATGTTCATTTTTTCTTTTATTTCTGGTCTTTGAATTTTTACTATAACTTCTTCATTATTATGAAGTTTGGCAGAATAAACCTGGGATATGGAAGCAGAAGCTAGAGATTTTTTATCAAAATCTAAAAAAGCATCCTCTATTGATATATTAAATTCCTCAAAGAATATTTTGTTTATATCATTATAATTATCTTCAGGTACACTGTCTTGAAGTTTGGATAATTCTTTTATATAAGGCTCTGATAATATATCAGGTCTTGTGCTTAATATTTGGCCTATTTTTATAAAGGTAGGTCCTAACTCTTCAAAGGCTTTTCTTAAGTTTTCAGGTGCTTTATATTCGTTAAATTTTGAATCTACAATGTGACCAAAACCATAGAATGCTAATATTTTTATTATTTCTTTAAATCTTTGAACAGAACTTAAGTACATTTTAATACCTCTCTGATAACTTTTATCTATATTATAGTATAAATAAAAGCCCTAACCTTAGTTGGGCTTATTAATATTATTTTTCTAATTCAGAAATTTTAGCTTCAATTGATTTTATTTTATTATTTATATCATTTAAATCATTTTTATTAACAAAGTTTAATTCATTAAATATAGAAATTATATCTTCCTTTGTAAGCTGTTTTTCTTCAGATGAATTTTTACATTTTTTATTTTCATCAACAGTTCTTTTTAATTCCTCAGATAATTCTTTACCTTCATTTACAGTAATTTTACCCTTTTGAACCATTTCATCTATTAGATTAGAGGCTTTTTCATAGGTATAAGCAGCTGAACCAATACCAGCTAAAAGTATATTTTTAAATTCGTTTATCACAATATACACCTCCTACTTTTACATATATTATACTACAATAGAATATGCTACATAAATTAAATAATTATTAACTTTAGTATTAACTATAATTATTGAAATTATAGCTAAAATAAGTTATAATATATACAATTCTTGACAATGATCATGAATTGTAATAAACTATTAAAAGTAAAAGAATAAATGAGCGCTCGTAGCTCAGTAGGATAGAGCAGCAGTTTCCTAAACTGCGTGCCGCAGGTTCGATTCCTGTCGGGCGTACCAAAAGCCTTATAACTTAATTGTTATAAGGCTTTTTATTTTTTTGTAAATAATAATCTTAATTAAATATAATTTAAATTTGATATAATATAAACTAATAGGTATTATTTAGTATTCCATAAAAGGAGCGAATTCTATGAAAAATTCTATAAAATTAGAAATAATAACAGAAGATCGTTTAGGCATGGTGCTAGATATTTTAAATGCTTTATATAACGAGAATATGGATATAAAATCTCTAGAGGTATTCCCTAAAAGAATATATATGAAAATAAATAAGAATAGTTCTTACAACAAAAGTATACTAATTAAAAAAATAAAAAATATAAGAGGAGTTGTAACTGTAAAAAAGACAGATATATTACCATATGAAAAAAATGAAAAAAAATTATTTACTATAATTGATTCTTTAGAAGAAGGAGTAATTTTTGTAAATGAAAAATGCCAAATAGAAGTTTTTAATAAGTATTGTGAAAATCTATTTAATACTTTAAAAGAGAATGTAATTAAAAAACATATAAAAGAAATTTTAGGACAAAATCAACTTATACTAGACGCTTTAAAAATGGGAAAAAATTATGATAATCTACAAATTTTTATTAATAATAAGAATAAAAAAGGAATGTATATATCTACAGCAAGAGCTATTAAAGATGATGGAAATAAATCAATAGGTTCTGTTATATTAATAAAAGATTTACAAGAGACTATTGAAATAGCAAATTCTATTAAATATAAAGAAGAAGAAGCATTTAAAGGAATAATAGGAAATAGTGTTTGCATGGAAAATTTAAAAGAAATATGTAAATCAGTTGCTAAAACAAATTCAACAGTATTAATTCGTGGAGAATCTGGAACGGGAAAAGAACTTTTTGCAAAGGCTATATATAAATTAAGTCTAAGAAACAATAAAAATTTTGTTACTGTAAATTGTGCTGGGCTGCAGGATAATTTAATAGAAAGTGAACTTTTTGGTTATGAATCAGGAAGTTTTACAGGAGCTAAATCTAATGGAAAACAAGGATTTTTTAAGCTAGCTAATAAAGGCACTATATTTTTAGATGAAATTGGAGAACTTCCTCTTAATATCCAATGTAAGTTTTTAAGAGTGCTGCAAGAGGGGACTATAAGAAAAATAGGAAGTACTAAGGAAGAAAAAATAGATGTAAGGATAATTGCGGCTACTAATAAAAACTTAGAAGAAATGGTTTTAAATGGACAATTTAGAGAAGATTTATACTATAGATTAAATGTAGTACCTATAGTTATACCTCCACTAAGGGAAAGAAAAGATGATATACAGCTATTGGTAGATAATTTTGTTAAAATTTTAAATAAAAATTTTCATAAAAATATTAGATATGTTGATAAGAAATTTATAAACAAATTATTAAAATATGATTTCCCAGGTAATATTAGGGAACTTGAAAATATAATTGAAAGGGCTATGAATTTATGTTCAGACAATATATTAAGTGATAAAAAATTCACTATAAATACTAGCAATACATTAATAGATAATAAAAGTAGTGAAAGTGGTGCATTACCTTTACAAGATATAGTAGAGAAGGCAGAAAAATCTGCTATACAGAGTGCAGTGAATGAATATAAAAGTTTAAGAAAGGTAGGTAAAGTATTAGGAGTTTCCCATACCACTGTAATGAATAAAGTAAAAAAGTATGGAATAGTCTGTAAATAAATATTTACAACTGTAAAAAAACATTGCCACTTGCAAATAAAATAATAACATAGAATATTGATATAATCCTATATCTTCAATGGTGATATTGTTAATTTATATGTTTATAACCATTGGCATATTATTTGCTCAAATATATATATATATATATATATTTGAAAGGGGATTAATATATGGAGAATATTAAAAAAATGGGGTTTGCCACAAAGGCTATACATGGAGGACATATAGGAGATAAACAGTTTGGTTCATTAGCAACACCAATATATCAAACATCTACATTTATATTTGATTCTGCAGAGCAAGGGGGAAGAAGATTTGCAGGAGAAGAAAGTGGATATATATATTCAAGGTTAGGTAATCCTACATCTACAGAAGTAGAGAATAAATTGGCTTTGTTAGAAGGTGGAGAAGCAGCTGTTGTAGCAGCATCAGGTATGGGTGCTATAGCAGCATCTTTGTGGTCAGCTTTAAAGTCAGGAGATCATGTAGTTGCATCAGATACTTTATATGGGTGCACATTTGCACTATTAAATCATGGATTAACAAGATATGGAGTAGAGGTTACATTTGTAGATGTATCTAATTTAGATGAGGTAAAGAATGCATTAAAACCAAATACTAAAGTAGTTTATCTGGAAACTCCAGCTAATCCAACACTAAAGGTTACTGATATTAGAAAGATATCAAATATGGTTCATGAGAGCAATAAAGAGTGTTTTGTTTTTGTTGATAATACTTTTTGTACGCCATACATACAAAGACCATTAGAATTAGGTGCTGATGTGGTTGTACATTCTGCTACTAAATATTTAAATGGTCATGGTGATGTTATAGCTGGATTTGCAGTAGGAAAAGAAGAATTTATAAATCAAGTTAAATTATTTGGCATAAAAGATATGACAGGATCAGTTACAGGACCTTTTGAGTCATTCTTAATAATAAGAGGAATGAAAACATTACAATTAAGAATGGAAAAACATTGTAAAAATGCTATGGAAGTAGCAAAGTTTTTAGAATCACATCCAGCAGTTGAAAAAGTTTATTATCCAGGACTGGAAAGCTTTAAATACTATCAGCTTGCTAGAGAGCAGATGAAATTACCTGGTGCTATGATTTCCTTTGAGTTAAAGGGTGGAGTAGAAGAAGGAAAAATAGTTATGAATAATGTTAAATTAGCAACTCTTGCAGTAAGTCTCGGAGATTCAGAAACACTAATTCAGCATCCAGCATCAATGACACATTCTCCTTATACAGCAGAAGAAAGAAAAGCAGCTGGTATAAGCGATGGATTAGTAAGATTATCTGTAGGTCTTGAAGATGCAGAAGATATAATAGATGATTTAAAACAAGCTTTAGATTTAATAGTTAAGTAATTATTCCATAAAAAATGCAAATGTTGATTACTTTCATAAGGAAGCAACATTTGTTATTATAAATATAAACAGAGTTCTAAGCTTCAGAGGCAGTTTTTACTTCCCCTGAAGCTTAGAAATCGTTATCCAGGGACGTACCCGCTCTTTATTCCCGCTTTGAAGAAGATGGGAGTATTAGAGCTGGTAGTCATCGGATAAAAATAGAGAAATAATATTATATAAAGATGTTGATATAAAAAGGAGTTTTACATGAATAGTTATATAGAATATGCAATAATTGAAGCAAAAAAAGCATTAGCAATAGGAGAAGTACCTGTTGGAGCTGTTATAGTTAAAGAAAATAAAATTATAGCAAAAAGTCATAATTTAAAAGAGGAATTAAAGGATCCAACAGCTCATGCGGAAGTATTAGCTATAAAAAAGGCATGTAAGATACTTGGAAACTGGAGATTAAAAGGATGTAAGATGTATGTAACATTAGAACCCTGTGCTATGTGTGCTAGTGCAATAATTCAATCTAGAATAAGTGAATTACATATAGGAACTTTTGATCCAGTAGGAGGGGCTTGTGGATCAGTAGTAAACATTACAAATAATAGTTATTTAAAAAGTAATTTAACTATTAAATGGTTATATAATGATGAGTGTAGTAAAATAATAACAAATTTTTTCCAAAATATTAGAAAAAATATATAAAAGTGTTTTAATTTAAAATAATAAATACAATTAATGTATTTATTTTAATATAATTACATTAATTCAAAATAAATATTATATTAAAGTATTGAAGTTATTATAATTTCATAGTATAATACTTTATGTTGACAATAAAATAATGATTAAAAGATTTATGGAGAGATGTCCGAGCGGTTTAAGGAGCACGCCTGGAAAGCGTGTATAGGGGCAACTCTATCGGGGGTTCGAATCCCCCTCTCTCCGCCATTTAATCTTTCCGTGCTAGATGGGGAGTTAGCGGTGCCCTGTAACCTGCAATCCGCTACAGCAGGGTTGAATTCTTCGCTTAGGCTTTAACTTGTGGGGTCTGGCCTGTAAAAGTGGTGTTGATAATTGGGTCCCACGCAACGGAAATTCATGAACTCCGTCAGATCCGGAAGGAAGCAGCGGTAAGTGAACACTTTCGTGTGCCGTGGATAAACCTGATTTGAGCTAACTGTACAGGTAACGCTCATAAGTTAACAGACAAAGCGAAGTGCACGGTTTAATAAGAATTTTAAAGGTACTTTTAAAGGTACCTTTTATTTTTTATAATAAAATATTAGTGTATAATATTATATATAGTTTCAATTATTTATGGTAAGAAGGTGGTAACAGTGGGTTATACCGCATTATATAGAGAGTGGAGACCAAGAACATTTAAAGAGGTAGTTGGACAAAAACATATAACAGTAACACTTAAAAATCAAGTTATAGAAAAAAGAATAGCTCATGCTTATCTTTTTTGTGGAACAAGAGGTACTGGAAAGACCTCTACAGCTAAAATACTATCAAAGGCAGTAAATTGTTTAAATCCTAAGGATGGCGAACCTTGTAATGAATGTGAAATTTGTAATAAAATAAATAGTGGAACTTTAATGGATGTAATAGAAATGGATGCTGCATCTAAGAGAAAATTAGAGGATATAAAAGAAGTTATAGAAAATGTAAAATATCCACCACAGGAAGGAAAAAACAAGGTTTACATAATGGATGAGGTTCATATGTTAACTCAAGAAGCAGTAAATGCTTTTTTAAAAACTTTAGAAGAACCTCCGAGTAATGTAATATTCATATTAGCAACTACAGATCCCCAAAAATTACCTATAACTATATTATCTAGATGTCAAAGATTTGATTTTAGAAGAATAAGAAATGAGGAAATATTTGAAAGGCTTAGATCCATAGTATCAGAACAGGGAATATATGCAGATGATAAAAGCCTTAATCTTATAGCTAGAATGTCAGATGGGGCTATGAGAGATGCTCTTAGTATATTAGATCAAGTTATATCTACTGGAGATGGGAAAGTAGAGTATGATCAAGTTTTAGATATGCTAGGATTAGTTACTAATGAAAATCTTCTAATAATTACAAACAGTATAATAGAAAAAGATGTAGAAAAATCTATGAGAATAATAGAAGATATAGTGTTAAGTGGAAAAGATATAAATAATTTTATGAAAGATATGATAACCCATCTTAGAAATATACTTATGGTAAAAGTAAGTAAAAATCCAGACGAAATATTAGATATGTCCAGTGAAAATATTGATTTAGTAAAAGAGCAGGCTGAAAAAATAAGAATAGAAGAAATAATGAGAAATATAAAAATACTTCAAGAGGCAGAACAACAATCTAAATGGGTAAAACAAAGTAGAATATATTTAGAATTGGCTGTGCTTAAGATGTGTAAAATAGAATATGATACATCTAAAGAAGTAATACTTTCAAGGCTTAATAAAATAGAAGAGCTTATAAAATCAGGTAATATAAAATTAGCAATGAAGGAAGAAAAGAAAAAAACAGAATCAAAAGAATTTGATATAAAAAAAATAAAAGAAAATATAAAAGATGAGAAAATAGAAGAAAATTTATTAGAGGAATATAATAAAGACTCTAAATTAACTGTAGAAACTGTAAAAAAAATGTGGCATGATATATTAGAAGCCTTTAAAGCAAGAAGACTTATGGTATTATATGCAGCTTTAGTTACTGCAAATATAACAGATTGCAAAGAAGGTATTATTACTTTAAATTATAATAAGCAGTATTCTTTTAATAAAAAGAGATTAGAAAAGCCAGAAAATAATAAAATAGTTCAGGAAATTTTTTCTGAGGTACTAAAAGAGAAAGTTAGAATAATATATACTGTAGAAGAAAAGGCTAAAGAAGAAAATTTACCAGAAGAAATTTTAAAAAATACTTTTGGAGAGAATATACTAGAAATAATTGATGAATAGCTAGTTAAATATTACAATTATGATATAATAAAAATCGAATTATTTATATTAAGGAGGAATTTTTTATGGCAAAAGGTGGATTCCCTAACATGGGTGGAGCAAATATGAATAACTTAATGAAACAGGCTCAAAAACTTCAACAAGATATGGAAAAAATGCAGGTAGAAATGGAAAAGAAAGAGTTTTCAGCTACAGTCGGAGGTGGAGCAGTTATAGCTGTTGCTAATGGCAAGAAACAAATAGTAGATATAAGAATTAAACCAGAAGTTGTAGATGAAGATGACATAGAAATGCTTCAAGATTTAATAATGAGTGCATGCAATGAAGCTTTAAAGAAAGCTGAAGAAGACACTTCAAGTGAAATGAAAAGATTAACTGGAGGAATGAACTTACCAGGAATGTTCTAAATTTAAGCTAAAGTAAAATAGAGGTGAAAGATTTGGATTTTTATCCTATAGCTATAGAAAAATTAATAGAAGAGTTTGCTAAATTACCGGGCATAGGTTATAAAACAGCCCAAAGACTTACTCTATATGTATTAAATTTACCTAAAGAAGAGGTAAAAGAATTTTCAGAGGCCTTAGTAAAAGCTAGAGGCACAATTAAATATTGTTCTGTATGCGGTAATTTTACAGATAAAGATCCTTGTGCTATATGCGGTAATCCTAATAGGGATAAATCTATTATTTGTGTAATAGAACAACCTAAGGATATAATGTCTATGGAAAAAATAAGAGAATATAATGGAGTATACCATGTATTACATGGCAATATATCTCCTATGGCAGGAAGAGGTCCTGAAGATATAAAATTACGAGAATTAATAAGAAGAGTAGATGGTAGTGTAAATGAAGTTATAGTTGCTACTAATCCTAATGTAGAAGGAGAAGCAACAGCTATGTATATATCTAAAATATTAAAGCCTCTAGGAGTTAAAGTTACAAGAATTGCCCACGGAGTACCAGTAGGTGGGGATTTAGAGTATGCAGATGAGGTTACTTTAGCTAAAGCTTTAGAAGGAAGAATAGAATTATAAAAAAAATTTATGAATATAATTCCCATTTTACGTCTATTATTGAAATAGGAGATAAAATGGGAGGTTTTTTTATAATGAAAAAATTAAATAATATGCAAAACGAAAAAAAATTATTACTAGAATCTATAGACAGTGTAGTATCAGAGATAAATAATATAAGAAGATTGTTTGAGAATGCAAGTGATCCTAAACTAATTGATTATGCTATATATATGGAAGAGGCATTAAAAGCCAAATATATTTATCTCTTAAAAGAAGCTAAAGAAAAAGGTATCAAGGTAGAATATTGTGATACCATAAAAGAAGTTGAAGTAGGATAACTTTATATTTAATAAACCATTAGAAATATAAAATTCTAATGGTTTATTTTTTATTATTTTTTACTTAATATAATATTAAAACAATATATAATTTTTAGTATTAATATAGAATCTATATATAATATATATTAGGAGGTGCTCAGTTTATGGGAGTAGAATATATTGCTTATTTTGTTTTAGCTATATTTTTGTTGTTTGTAATAGTAAAAATATTTTCATGGCCATTAAAAGTTCTACTAAGCTTAATAGGAAACGCTATTTTAGGAACAGTATTATTATTAATTTTAAATGTGGTTGGAGGAGCGTTCAATTTTTACATAGGTATAAATATATGGACAGCATTAATAGCTGGATTCTTTGGAATACCAGGGGTTATATTTCTTATAATATTTAAATTATTTCTATAAATCTGTGGATAACTTAAAAAAATAGAAGTTTTCAACAATACGCAGGTTAATGTGTGGATAAAATCTGTGGATATGTGTATAATTATATTTGAATTTATATATTACCTATGAGAGGAGGATTATCGAAATTTTTTTCGATAAAATAAATTTGAAAATAACTAAAAATATATTAAAAGCTGAATTTATAAAAAGGCCAAATAGATTTCAAGCTTATGTAAAGATAAATAAGGAAATAGAAATGGTTCATGTACCCAATACCGGAAGATGTAAGGAGATATTAACACCAGGTTCTACGGTTATATTGAGGGAAGAAAATAATGAAAATAGAAAAACTCGATATGATTTAATAGCTGGATATAAAGGAGATATGCTTATAAGTATAGATTCCCAGATACCTAATAAGGTGGTTCATGAAGCATTAATGAACTTTAAAATAGAAATTCTTAAAGAATACACTAACATTAAAAAGGAAAAAACCTTTGGGAAAAGTAGATTTGATTTTAAATTAGAAAAAGAAAATGGACAAATATACTATTTAGAAGTAAAAGGGGTAACTCTTGAAAATGATGGTTTAACTATGTTTCCAGATGCCCCTACGGAAAGAGGAACAAAACATATATTAGAACTTATAGATGTGAAAGATAAAGGAATGGGAGCAGGAGTACTATTTTTAATACAATTAAATGGTGTGAAGAAATTTACACCGAATCATAAAATGGATGAGAAGTTTGGAAAAGCCTTAAGGTTAGCAAAAGAAAAGGGTGTAGATATTTTAGCCTATGATTGTTTAGTTGAAGAGAATAGTATTTCTTTAAATAACCCTGTATCAATAGAAATCTAGACAAAATTTGAAATTACGAGAAGTGGAGGGAAAGCTTTTTATTAAGCTGAATATATGAAATTTGAATATTGTCCACTATGTGGGGAAAAATTAATCGAAAAATATAGTTGGGATGAAGGGGGAGTCCCATACTGTAAAAAGCATAACATAATGTATTTTGATACTCCTAAACCATGTATTGTAGTAGGTGTAATTAAAGAAGAACATGTTTTGTTGTTAAAGCAAAGTTACATATTTAAAAATTCTAAAGTTCTTTTATCAGGATATGTATCTAGTGGAGAGACCGTTGAAGAAGCTGTTCACAGGGAAGTTAAAGAAGAAGCTGGTATTAATATAAAAGATTTGAAATATCTAGGAAGTGATTATCTAGAGAGTAAAGATATAGTTATGATTACATTTATGGCAACATATAAAGACGGAATTTTAAACAAATCAGAAGAAGTAGAATGGATTAATTGGATACCTATAAAAGAAGCTATAGATCACATGGAAGAAGATGAAATAGGGAAAAAAATAATAAGAAAAATAATGAAGAATTATTTGTGAATAAATTTAAAACTTTAAGAAGAGGATAAAAATAAGAAGGGTTTTAATAAATACATATAGAATCTATTTATTAAAAAATTAAAGCTTTTTAAGGAGGAAAAAATGAGTAAATGAGTAACAAAATTGAAAAAACACCTAAACGTGTACCGGAAATAAAAGGTGTATTAAGAAGTCATATGATAGAAGTTCCTTCAATTATTAGAGAAGCTAGTGGTATTAGAGTTTTTGGAAAAAGAATAAAATCCTTTGTATATAGTACAGATGTTGCTGTTATTAAAAATACTAACGCAGATGCTGTAATAGCAGTATATCCTTTTACTCCTCAACCCATAATAACTCAATCTTTAATTTTAGCTGCGGATATTCCTGTTTTTTGTGGTGTAGGAGGAGGATTAACCACTGGAAAAAGAGTTGTTAATTTGGCCTTAGATGCTGAATTTAAAGGTGCTATGGGTGTTGTTGTAAATAATCCAACTCCTAATGATGTAATACAGCAAATAAAAGATACTATAGATATTCCTATTGTAGTAACAGTCGTATCAGAGTATGAAGACATAGAAGAGAGAATTAATTCAGGAGCCACTATACTTAATATATCAGGAGCTAAAAAAACAGCGTACATAGTTAGAGAAATAAGAAAACGATATCCTGACTTCCCTATAATAGCTACAGGAGGGCCAAGTGAAGCTAGCATAAAAGAAACCATAGAAGCAGGTGCAAATGCTATAACATATACACCACCCCCAGCATCAGACATATTTAGTGAAGTTATGGATAAATATAGATTTAATTTTAAAAAGGAACATGATAGAATGGAAAATGAATAATCCTAAAGGAGCTTAAGTTTAAACTTAAGCTCCTTTTAAGAAAGTTTTAATACTTTTGTAAATATATTTAATATATATAATGTTATTATAAAATAGTGTAAGTATATATATTTAGAAAGGTATTAGGATGGGAGGGCTAATATGAATGGGATACTATTTTACTTTAGTGGAACAGGTAATACCAAATGGGTAGCAGATAAAATAGAAAGTAAATTATGCAAATTAGATAATACTATACATAAAGTTAATATAGAAAATGTTGATGAGGATGTATTAAATAAAATTCATAATTATAATTTTATAATAATAGGAACACCTATCTATGCTGAGATGGGGCCAAAACTAATACAGGATTTTGTTAATAATATTCCTAAAGCAAAAGAAAAAATTAAATGCATACTATATTCAACTCAAGGCGGCAATACTGCTTGTGAAACAGAGAGTATGCATAAAATTTTATGTGATAAGGGTTATGATGTAGTTATAAAGATTAATATAAAGATGATAAATAATTATTATTTTTCTTTAGGTAAAAAGCCAGATAAAGCTGAAATAGAAAATATATTAAGAAATGCAGAAAAAAAAGTAGATCTAGTTGTAGATAAATTTTCAAAGGGAGAAAGATATTTAGAAAATATAAGTAAGACTAGATTATTTTTTGGGAAAATAGCATCTAAAGGATTTAATAAATTCCTTCCCAAATTATCAAACAATCTTAAATCTACAGAACATTGTATTAAATGTGGTATGTGTGTTAGAAATTGTCCAAAAGGAAATATAGTATTTGAAAATGGAGGAGTAGTTTTTCATAGTAATTGTATATTGTGCTTAAGATGCATATATATATGTCCAAGTAATGCAATATTCTATAAAGAAAAAAGAATAGATCAAATAGAAAAAAATATAATAAAATTATTGGACATAAAATAGGAGGCAAGGTATTATAATATGAATATAAATAGTGATAATTGTAGCAAATGTATAGATATATTAAAAAGTAACTGTGATGGTAATGTAGAAAACTGTATTTGTAAAAAGTGTGTTAGAAATATAGAAAAGTGTATAATTACTAAGTATTGTTCAGAAACAGAATCTACATTAAGTATATAGCAAATGGTAAAAAATACAATACATTGATAAAATGGCAAAAATATGGTAATATTTTAAATATACTATACTTTTAAAAATTGATAATAACAGTTTTTAAAGTTTTATTTTTTTAATAATATATAATTTAAGTTTCGGAATAAGGGTTAAATAATTATATATTGTTATGAAAATTATAATTTTATAACAATCTAACGGTTAAAAAAGGCTAGGAAATAGTTTTGTTATAAAAAAATTTATATAGCTTTATAAACTGTTTATGATTTAAACCTCTATTCTTAATTTGAGCGGTTATATATAAGAATAGGGGTTTTTATAATTTTTGTGGATTAAATAATTGATTTTATTATAAAATAGTAGTAATTAAATAAAAACAAGGAGGATTAAAATGGAGAACTGGTTACAAAGAACTGAATTTTTAATAGGAAAAGAGGCTATAGAAAAATTAAATAAAAGTAAAGTTGTGGTTTTAGGTGTTGGAGGAGTAGGAAGTTTTGTAATAGAAGCATTAGTTAGATCTGGAGTAGGGAATATAGCAATAGTTGATAATGATACAATAGATATAACTAATATAAATAGACAAATTCATGCTAATCTAAATACTGTTGGAAAATCTAAAGTTGAGGTAATGAAAGAGAGAATATTATCTATAAATCCTAATTGTAATGTTAAAACTCATCAAGTATTTATAAATGAAGGTAATATAAGTGAAATAGTGGATAAGGATACAGATTATGTTGTAGATGCTATAGATACGGCTTCTTCTAAAATATTAAGTATAGTATGGTGTGATAAGAATAATATAAATATAATAAGTAGTATGGGTACAGCAAATAAATTATACCCTAGTAAATTAAAAATAGCAGATATATATGATACTAAAGTATGTCCATTAGCTAAGATTATGAGATATGAACTTAGAAAGAGGAATATAAAAAGTCTGAAGGTTCTATATTCAGAAGAAACTCCAATAAAAAATAATAATAGACCATTAAATGATAAAGGTAGGCCAACGCCAGCTAGTATAGCTTTTGTTCCACCTTGTGCTGGTCTTATAATAGCAGGAGAGGTAGTAAGAGATATAATTAAATAAAGTATATATTAATTAAATTTATTAGGGGGGAATAAGTCATAAAGAATAAAAATTTTATTTTATTGTTATATATTTTTTTAACAATGATACTAGTAGCAGTTTGTGATAGTACAAGGGGGATTTTTATTCCTATATTTAAAAATGAGTTTAATGTAAATAATACTAAAATAGGATTAATGATTACTATAAGTACATTGGGCTACACAGTATTTACATATTTGGGTGGTATACTATGCCAAAAGAAAGGCCAGAAGAGAGTTTATTCTATAGGACTTTTAATAATAAGTATATCTTTTTTATTATTAAATTTTACGCCTAATTATATAATTCTTGTTATTTTAATGTTTTTGATAAACGGAGGCCAAGCTTTCTTAGCTATATCTAGTAATACAATAATACCTATAATTTTTATAAGTTTTCAGGCTATAATAATGAATTTAGCTCATTTTAATTATGGAATGGGATTAGCTTTATCACAAAGAATTTCTGGTATGCTTTTGTATAGAGGTATAACCTGGAGAAGAATATACCTTTATTTATCAATTATAACTTTCATAGTATATCTATTGTTATTTTTTATTAATGTACCTGTGATTAATAAGTTAAAAGACGATAATAAATTAAAATCCAAAGAAATTTTTAAAGATAAATTATTATATTTTTATATATTTGCATTAGGATTTTATGCATTTAGTGAAATAGCTACAGGAAATTGGTTTGTTAATTTAATGGAGAATGGATATAAATATAATAAAAATCAAAGTTCATATTATATATTTTTATTTTCAGCCTTATTTGCTTTAGGGAGATTATTAGGGGGATTTTTAGTAGAAAAATTCAACTATATAAAGGCTGTATGTACATCTTTGACTGTGGCTTTAATAATGTATTCTATAGGCATAACATTAGGACAAAAGGGGCTAATTTTGATATCATTATCTGGAATATTTTTTTCTATAGTATATCCTACAGTAGTATTAACTATTAGCAAAGTATATTCTACTAATAGTTCTTATGTAACAGGAATAGTAGTAACCTTATCTTCTTTTGTAAATATGATTATAAATTTTTTAATGGGATATCTAAATGATTTAATAGGTATTTATATATCATATTATCTTATTCCTATAAGTTTGTTTATTTCCTTAATGTTCATGTTTTTAATACACAAAAATATAAAAAAATTAGCCTAAAATTTTTGACGTGTAGGGGAGAGGATTTATGAACAATAAATTTAAGGTAAGCATAGAATTAGCGAAAGGTACAGTAAATGAATATATAATTAAAGATATTACAGGGATAAGTATAG
>Ga0129306_1002349_pt1 | contig 17090 bp, 15 predicted proteins | sample P827metagenome_FD_94438 | JGI IMG/M metagenome (GOLD analysis project Ga0129306, IMG submission 94438) | Capybara group fecal microbial communities from Wisconsin, USA - P827 metagenome | ecosystem: Host-associated > Mammals > Digestive system > Large intestine > Fecal | place: USA: Wisconsin... | reverse complement strand
GTGTCGGGATAAGGGCCGTACATGTAGTAGTCGTAATATTCTTTGATTTCTTTTTTGCGTGCTTCCCAGTTTTCTGCGGTGACCTTGGTGGTGCCGTCGTAGAATGTGAAAATGTCGGGAAGTTCGGGATGCTCGGCCATCTCAAGGGGGCTTAAGTAGCCGGAGCCGTCGTCGAGAGTGTTCACGCAGGTAACAAGCTTGTCGTAGTAAGCATCGATTTCGGCCTGGGTGTAGCCGCCTGCTGCGAGGAATGCCTCTACTTCAGCTATGAGAGCCTTCGCCTCTTCGCCGTTAACATATACGGAAAGGTCGATTGCTTTGACCTTCTCAAGGTATGTGTAGAGCGAGTAAGGGAAGCCGGGTGTCACGTCATCGGCGGTCTTACCGGTCAGCTTCACCTCTCCGAAAAGGCTTGTGTCCTGGTAGCCGTCGCCGGAGGTTGCAAAGAGTGAAAGCTCACCCTTTCTTGAACCGCCTTCCGCGCAATTTATCTGAGCGTCGAAGCCGAATCGGGCATCATTGTCGGGGGTTGCACTCTCCCACTTGATGCATCCTTCAACAATGTAGCCTTCTTCGGTGACGGTGGTCTTGGTGTACCAGCGTCCTTCTTCACCGCTGTCGGTGCTTCTTTCATTATCAAAATTAACTCTGTAGTGCGCATCGTCAGAGCCGTATGCGCCGCTTCTGTCGTTGAGTTCGTCTAAGAATACTTCAACGGAGTCCTGCTCGTAAGCGTTGCCGCTTGCCTTGTCGAGTGTGGCGTCCTTAACGTCTACGAGAACGTAGAGTGCGTTGTCGTCCCACATAAGCTTGGCGGTTGCGCTTGAAGTAGCGGTGTTTCTGGTCTGAAGTAAATCGTATGACTTAGCTTTGCTCCATATTTCGTCAACTGCGCCGTCTACAAGCGGTGAGCCGTAAGGTGCGATTACGCCGGCAAAAGAATCCGTTTCTTCAGCCGTGATGTCTTCTCCTGAGACATCGTTATCTGAAATTGTGTTGTTTTCGGAAGTTCCGGGTACTTCGCCTTCTGCGGGTGCGGCGGGCGCTTCTTCGGTGGGTTCTTCCGCTTCTTTAACAGGTGCTTCCGCAGGTGTTTCTTCGGGCTGTTCAGCCTCTTTGCCTGCGGGGTTGGTGCTTTCTTCGCCGTCTTCGGCAGGTGCGGGCTCTTCGTATCCGCCTGCGCCTATTTCAGCCGCATAAGCCGGTGCGATGTTGGAAAGCACTGTTGTGAGTGCCAGGGTCACTGCCGCGGCACTTTTGAAAAGTTTATTCCTTCTCATCTCCCTCTCTCCTTTTCATAAGATTGTGAACTTACACACGTCCGTAAGAGAAGGCATCACCCCCATGCCAATGTCTGCTTACCCCTAATCCAATGTGCAATTTGTTCACCGTATGTATACAATTTTAATTTTTTTTGGTAATATTCACTAACGAATTATTGCGGACAAACTTAGAAAAGTTGCGGATTTGTATGCATACAAGTGGGCAGTTGTATGCCCTTTTTCTCGCATATACGAGAGGGATTATGTCAAAAAAAGGGCAGACCGTTTGAGGTCTGCCATACTTAATCTGATATAAAATTGGTGACTGTCCTTGTCATGGGAATCTGCGCTTTAATTTCTCACAGGATTAGTAATCGATTCTGCGTCGATTCATTTCTATTCAAGCGTTTCGCCGTTAATCTTAAGCTCGTCGGGAGTGACGGTTGTGGTGAGAAACAATATTTTCACGCCTGCTTTTCTCGCGTCTTCCATCGCTTCGCCGAACTCGGGATGAGTCGCAACGTGAGGAAGTACACGATCTACGCCTTCCATTTGGATGACAAAAGCAAGACTTGATTCATAACCTTCTTCTCTTGCCTTAATTAACTCGCGGATGTGCTTAACGCCTCGCTCCGTGGGGGCGTCGGGGAAGTAACCGGTGCCGTCAATCTCGAGAGTGCAGCCTTTGACTTCCATGAGGAAGCGCTTGGTGCCCGCAGTGGTTTCTTTCTCCATATAGAAGTCGATGCGGGAGTTGCCGTAGGTGTACTCGGGAGTGACCTTGTCGTAGTCTTTGGTCGACAGCCATTCTTTGACCACTTTGTTGGGGGCCTGGCTGTCTATGTTGAATAAGATGCCGGTGGAGGGCTTCTTAACGGCTACAAGGTCGTAAGTGGTCTTGCGACCGGGAGTGCCGGGAGCCGTAAGGTAGACTTCGGCGCCTTTTATAAGAAGTTCCTTGCATCTTCCTGTGTTTTTGACATGTACGCGCTCGTCTTGACCGTTTAAGTCAACATCTGCTTCAAAGCGGTTGGGACGCGCTAAAAATGTGGCTTTTACTATATTTGAGTATTTCATGATTCGGTGTGTGATTCGGAAATCTGAGCCAGTTCGTCGTAGAAGCCTACAAAGGACTTGTCTACGCATCCGTAATCCTTAATAGTCATCTTGCCGGTGCGAAGGCCGAGGATTGAAAAGGCCATGGCTATGCGGTGATCTCTGTGAGGGTCGATGGTGCCGCCCTTGGGATTGCCGCCTTCCACTACTATGAAGTCCTTGCCGCGAGTGCACTTGATTCCGCATTCTTCAAGGTTCTCGCATACATTGAGGACTCTGTTGGACTCCTGTTTCTTGATATGGCCTATGTTGGTAATCTTGGTCTTACCCTTTCTCACGGATGCAAGAACCGCTACGGTTGCAACCTGGTCGGAAAAGTCTGCCATATCGATGGTGATATCTCCCTCTGGAAGCGAATCCGTATCGTGAAGCAGGCTTATCTCGCCCTTATCATCACTTTCAATACGGGCGCCCATAGTCTCCATAAGCTTAAGGAACTGCATGTCGCCCTGAATGGAAGACTGCATTACACCATTAACGGTGGCTTTGCCGCCAAGGAGCATAGGTATTGCATAGAGGTAGCATGCCGACGAAACATCGGGCTCGGCTTCGACATCGGCACATCTGTAGGCGCCGGTACCGCCCACCTTAAATGTGTTGCCGTCTTTGATGATAGTGCAGCCAAAGATCTTGGCTACGCTGATGGTCATATCTATGTATGAATTGTGGGTCTTACCTGCGGCCGTAATCGTTGACTGATTTGGTAAACAGCCTAAAGCCATAAGCATTCCGCTTACGAACTGAGTGCTCTCGGATGCGTCAATATTCAGGTTAATCGGCACTCCGAGGCGGGGTTTCCTGCCGACGATTTTAATCGGAAGGTGACCTTCTTTGCCGAGACATTTTATTTTAACTCCAAGAGTCTTAAGCGCGGATAACAGTCCTGCCATGGGGCGTGCGCAAAGCTGAGGCGACGCGTTGACTGTATAAGTACCGTCCGAGCAGGCCAGCATTGCAGTCAGGAATCTTGCCGCTGTTCCGGCACTTCCGACGTACACTGTTGCTTCTTTTCTCGGAATGTCTCCGTTCTTACCGTATACTCTTATAACCTTAAGACTTGCGTTGTAGTAAACCTGAAATCCCAGGTCTCTTAAGGCATTCATCATTACTCTGCTGTCCTCGGCAAGCGCGGCGTTCTGAATAACGCACTTTCCGTCGGAAAGTGCTGCAAATACCATCGCCCTTGCGAGTATGCTCTTTGAACCGGGAACATTACCCCTGATGTCAACCGGCCCTTTAATCTTCTCAACTTTAATCGATTCCATTAAAAATTCCTAAGCTCCCCTGCTTCATCTATAGTGGAATTATCAATCTTTCTGATGGTTACGAAGTAGGAATAGTCCTTACTTACGCTGATTTCAACTCTGTCGCCTACCTTGTGGCCCATAAGCGCCTTCCCCATAGGAGATTCGTTACTTACCAGGCCGTGGAGGGAGTCCTCTCTCACGGTAGTGACAATTTTATATACTTCTTCTACGTCGTCTTCTTCGACATAGACGGTGATAGTCTTATTAATACCCACTTCGTCGTCGCCCGACTCATCGTCTACGACCTGAGCGGTTCTGATCATTCTCTCTAAGTATCTGATACGGCTTTCGTTCTTGTTCTTTTCTTTCTTGGCCGCATAGTATTCAAAGTTCTCGCTTAAATCGCCGAGAGAACGGGCTTCTTTGACATGTTCGAGCAGTTCGGGGCGCACTACGCACTTTCTGTACTCGATTTCTTTCTCCATGTCTTCTATGTCTTTTCTTGTAAGTTCGTTGTTCATTTACAGTAAAACTCCGTGTTTGGTTTCTTACGAGGCTTCTGAGGAGCCTTCTTTATATAAGTTACGTATTTGTAGGGAATTTCTCCGTCCACTTCTTCGTCCACGATTCTGGTGTACTTAGACTTGTCGAATTCGGGGAAGAGAGTGTCGCCCTCGATTTCCATATCAATCTCTGTTATGAAGAGCTTGTCCGCGAGGGGTAAGCCTTCTTTGTAGATGCCTGCGCCGCCGGATAAGTAGATGTTCTCGCCGGGGCGGTTCTTCTTAGCATATTCTATTGCTTCGGTGAGGCTCGGAACGGTTACGCAGTTCTCCGCTTCATAGTGCGCCGTCTTCGAAACAACAATCGTAAGTCTATTCGGAAGGGGGCGTCCTATCTCATCATAGGAACGTCTTCCCATAATCACTACATTGCCTGTGGTAAGCTCTTTAAATCGTCTCTGCTCTCCCTTGATTCTCCAGGGAATCTGGCCTTTGTTACCTATTACGCGGTTCTTGGTGTACGCTACTATAAGTCCTATCATAACAAATTCTCCATAATTCCAATAGACTACTAAAAATAGCGTTTCGCTCGCGAAACGCTTGCGCCGAACGTGGTTGCTGAAGGCAACAAATTACCGTTCACGTGAGTGTGCATCCTTGCGGAGCGCTTTTTCAAAGAAAAAAGTTGCCGTATATAATACGACAACTTTATTGTAACATTCTTATTTAAATAAATCTATTGATTAGCCTAGGCTAATCGTCATTTTTTTGCTGTGTATCAGCCTTCGCCGTAGGGGTTTTCGGGTGCTTCTTCTTTCGGCTGTTCGGCTTTAGGAAGGCTGGCGCCGCAAGCAGGGCAAAATGCGCTGCTCTTAGAAACCTCTTTGCCGCATGCGGGGCAGAACGCTGCGTTCGCTCTGGTGACTTTTCTTCCGCACGAGGGACAAAAGGAACTGTTCTTTACAAGTTCCTTACCGCAAGAGGGGCAAGTGCGGTTTCCTTTTCTTTCATTGATATTGATCTTAGCTTCTTCAATTTTGTTAACGCTTGCATCAATCTTCTCTACAAGCTCGGGAACCTTGGCAATAAGCTCTTCCTTGTAGTTCTCGTACATCTTCTTGCCAAGCTCGTTGTAAAGCTTCTCAAGTGCAAGTTTTTCTTTTTCCATAGTTGCGGTAGCGGAAGCGATTTCCGAAACCTCTTTAGCTTTCTCGGCAACTGCAGCGCCACCCTTGGTAATTGTCTTGGTTAAATCATCGAATAATCCCATGTTAAATCCTCCTTTATAGGTAACTGTTTATTTCAGGTGTGTTTGTGTCGTCCTGACTTATGAACTAATTATAGCGCACGCTCCGGCTTTTCGTACCCGTTAAAGTCGCAAATAAACTGCCCCTAAATGCACCCTCCGTGAAACTTAAGTCGGTTTAATGTGCTACTATGTAGTTTTATAGAATAGTATACCTAAATGAGTATTATGTCAAGTATTATTTCTTTGGCTTTCCGAACGCGGGGTGGCTCGGGCAAAAGGCTTTCATAAAAACCCTCTCCCGCTTCCGTCTCACGTAGCGGCCGGTCAGACGCTCCGCGGCCCCTGTTTGAGCATGATTTATCCCAATATGAAATTTCTCCCGAATTGGGATAAATATCGGGCACCCCTTTCGCAAGTATTTGCGACGGTTATCCCAATATGAAAAAAAGTAGAAATTGGGATAAGTTTTCGAGCTTTTTTTATCCCAATTTGAAATTTTTTCCGTATTGGGACAATTAGTTTACATAACTCGGCGTCTGCGGTAGTTTTTTTATCCCAATTTACAACTTTTTTCATATTGGGATAAAACTCACACCTTACTGTCGGTTTAATTAAGCCTTCAACCTCCGGTTGTACACCCTGTAAACCTGCGTCATTGCGGAGATGAGATTTATTCGTTACAATGAGTTTGTCAGTAACGAAATGAAGCTTCGTTTCTTCAAATTCAAAGGAGAATCGCAATGAATATAGGTAACAAAATTAAAGCACTCAGATTACAGTCGAGCACTACGCAGGAGATTCTGGCGGATGTGCTGGGAGTAAGCAGTCAGTCTGTGTCCAAGTGGGAGAACAACGTGTGCGCCCCGGACATTTCGCTGCTTCCGGCGATATCGGAGTTTTTCGGCGTAACGGTTGATGAGCTTTTCGATCTTTCCACCGACCGTAAGCTTAACAGAATCGAGAACATGCTCGATTACGAAAAAGAACTTACGGATGAGCAGTTTAAGGCTACGAAAGAGTTTCTTTTGCAGATAAAGGATTCATATGACGAAAGCAATCCTGCGAGGCCGGACGGGCGCATTGAGTCGTTTCTTGCGCATCTTTACCACCACAGAATGGTGAGCGACAGCAGGTATGTAAGCCTTTATGCGAGAAAGGCCATGACTCGTCATCCCGCGGCCAAAGAAGATCAGTGGCTCCTTGTAAAAAGCGAAGGTGCCACAGTATGGGATTGGAATGCAAGGCAGCACGGCAGTACCATCGAGTTCTATAGGGGACTTGTTGAAAAGAATCCGGAGATAGGCATTAACTACCTGTTCCTTATGGATAATCTCATCGCGGACCACCGCACGGAAGAGGCTGCCAAGTATTTATCTGCGTACAAGGCTCTACCCGAGCACAAAGCCATTCTGGTTCCGGTATATGAAGCGCATATTGCTTTTGCCGAGTATCGTGCCGATGATGCTTGGAAGATTGTGTCCGAGTACGAAAAAGCAAACAGCGATGATTACGGTGCAGTGTTTGAAGTTGCGGGAATATACGCAATGAACGCAAGGTATGAAGAGGCTCTGGAAAGATACAAAAAGGCTGATGAAATATACAAGGCCGGCCACTTGAATCACGGCTGCATGGATCACCTTACGGCGCAGGCCAAGATATACGAGATTCTCGGCGAGTACGAGGATGCGATTGAATATGTCAACAGGCAGATTGAGTTCTTAAAAGAACAGTGGAACTTAACCGAAGGCGCCGACGTGGATGCTCTCGAAGAGGAAAAGAAAAGACTTATAAGTCTGCTTAAATAACGGCACTATAAAGGCGGGAGCACTTAAGCTTCCGCCTTGTTTTTAACTGTATGCCGGCCGGTAGGTGTCCATGCCTACCGCTTCGTATAAATCCATGCCCATCTTCATTTCGAAGTAGCCTTTGAGCTCGAAGTTGTAGTTCCACTTGGAAACCGGGTAGTCACCGTAGCGAGCCTTCACGTCGCCCATTCGGTCTTCAAGGTGCGCAACCCCGGTAGCTGTGCCGCAGGCGTCGCAGAGGTGGATGAGCTTGTCGTAGTCGTCGAACTTGACTTCGGAAAGCTTGTTAAGAAGATCCGCAGTGTCGTCTTCGTCAAGGTCGTGGTTGCCTACATAATCATCGATACCGTGTCCCTCGGCAAAAGAATGCGTAAGGCAAATCTTAGCCACTTCGTCGTATCCTAATAACGTCATATATTTGTACCCTTCATACACATGTCTTAAGTGGAATACTCCGAAACGCCTTCCTATGTCGTGAAGAAGACCTAAAACGTAGGCTTTGTCGGCATTAAGGCCCGAGCGCGCGGCAATGGCCTCGGCGCAGTGCGCTACGCATAAACTGTGGGCTTCCCAGGGGCCCGGGTTGTGGGTTACGGCTTCTTTGAGCAGGGTGAGAGCCGCTTCTTTGGTAGGATACATGCTATGCCCTCCCTATGAACATTCCGTATTCCTTGGGAATAGTGAGGACACCGTCCACACAGTTGTCAGTGAAAACTTTAATCATCGTCTCGCGTGACACACCGCTGATTTGGGAGGTTCCCGTAAGTGACTCCACGTAGTCGGCAAGGTCGTTCACGTCCGTAATCAAAAGCTTGTCGCTGTATTTGTTGAGGCGTACGTCGTTAAAGTGCCTGCGAAGGGGCTCCCAAGCGTTTTCAAGCATGAAGTGGCGCTTGAATGCGGGTGCCTGCATGTATTCTCTCAATAAATTATGCACAAAAGGCATGATGTTCTTCTCGCCGTATGTAGCCGCATAGAAGGTGCCTTCCGGCTTAAGTACGCGCCTTACCTCGGAAAGCGCAAGCTCCAGATCGGGCACATGGTATAACATCATGTTGGCAATTACTACGTCAAAAGAAGCATCCTCGAAAGGAAGGTCCTGAATGTCGCAGACCATGAATTCAATGCCATGCATATCCCTTAAGTTCCTGCGGGATGTCTCCACCATACCCTCGGAAAAGTCGGCAAGAATAAGCTCAGAGCATTTATCGATTAAGTCCTGACGGCCTATCCAGAAATCGCCGGTACCGCAGCCGATTTCAAGAACTCGCGCGCCGGGTGCCCAGTCATAGCTTGACAGTATCATTCTGTCAAAGCCCCCGTTGTCAACGGAGTACTTCTCGTGAAGCGAGATACGTGTCTCTAAGTTGTTCGACTTCTTGTACTGCTCCTTAACATTTTGTGCAAAAGAATCTTTTTCCATAACCTTTTGTCTCCTCTCTCATTTAATGTACAAGGAATAGTATGACCTTAAGAATTTAAGGTCACCAAAAGGATAATCTGAAGATATTATTAATTATTCGCAATAAAGTTCTCTGCTTCTTTCAGGCCCGCTTCCGTTAGCTCGTAGACTGTGTCGCACACTTCACTTATGTACTTTCTGTCGTGAGATATACTGATGATTGCTCCCGGGAAGTCCTTTAAAATTCCGCGGATTACGGGACCCGACAGCGGTGAAAAGTTACGCGTGGGCTCATCTAGTATCAGAACATTGGCGTCGGACAGACTCATCTTAAGGAGGAACACCTTAGCCTTCTGTCCGCCTGAAAGTGCGCGGATAGGATGGTCCATTTCCTCCGCAGTGTACTTAAGAGCGCCTAGATATGTGCGGATGCGGGTACGCTCCTCTTTGTCGCCGGACTTATCGAGAAAGTCGACGGGAGTCTCATCCATATTAAGCATTTCCTCGTAGTTCTGCGGCATGTACTGCACACGGATGTCGGGCCGCGCCATAAGTTCCTCGGCCATCTTCTTAATAAGAGTAGTCTTGCCGCAACCATTGTCTCCCACAATGCACACTTTCATAGGTCCGCGAAGCCTCATAAAGATATTCTGCGAAAGAACGCGCGACGCATCGGGCGTCATCAGTTTATCAAGCGAATACTCGATAACCGTCTTGCCTTGCGGCATCGCCGCATCCTTGCCGCCGAGCTTAAAGAATATAGCTTCCTCGGTGTCGGGATGCTCCGTCATTTCTTCGTCCATTTTCTCAAAACGCTTGCCCATGGCTTTGACCGTGTGCATCTTATCTTTTAAGTTCTTGCCTACGCCGGGCGCCTGGCGGGATACGTTGCCGAGTGCGCTCGTTACGCTTTGGTAGAGCTTGTTGTATTTGTCTTCACGGATTTTCTTTTGCCGTCTGTCGTTCTCGGCTTCCTGCTCCTGCTTTTCAAGGTTCTTAAGGCGCGTCTCCACGTATTCGCGGTACGCAAGATGCATTACCGTAAACCTCGACTTGCGCTTACGCTCCACAAGTTCTAAGTGCACCACCATGTTCGCGGTGTTCTCAATGAGGGTCTCGTCGTGGGAAATGAAGAGCACGATTCCCTTGAAACCGTTTATCAGCTTCTCAAGAAGCTTCAAAGTATCGATATCGATGTCGTTAGATGGCTCGTCGAGAAGCAGCGCGCTCGGGCGTTCCATGAGAATTCTCATAAGCTCCGCCTTAATCTTCTCTCCGCCGGACAGACTCTTCATCATCTGGTCGCCGTAAAAGAAATCGGCCGGCACGCCAAAATCACTTGCCATGGCGCTTAAGTCACGCGGCGACTGCTCCAGGAAGGCTTCTTTTGCCGTAAAATACTCATAAACCGTCAGCTCGCCGTCCGCTGCCGGAAGCTCCTGAGGAAGGTAGCCTATCGTCTCGCCCGTGATGATGCGCTCACCTTCGCACTCTGCGTACTCGTCGGCAAGCTCGGGATCCACAATCCACTTCATAAGCGTCGACTTGCCGTTTCCTTCCTCGCCGATGATAACCGCCTTGTCGCCGGCGTTGAGGGTCAGTTTGAAATTATCAAGGATGACCCGCAGGTCCTTTTTATGCGTAATTGTTAAGTTCTTAATCTGTAACATATATATCACCCCTTTGCGTGGCGGCCTATGCCCAGGTAAAAAGAAAGAGCCAATTCAGTGTACGCTGAATCGGCTCACGCAAACTAATCCCTATTGGTAACCAAAGGAACGTAAGGTAAGGACAATCCAATTTAAGCATACACAAAGAACCGGTCCGTCAAGGCCGCTTTAAAATCCTGTAATTGCTTAAATCAAACTATCTGCCACACATTCTGTTGAATCACCGTACGCTTTCGCGTTCCTTTTAATCATTCGCAGTTTTCTGCGTTGTCTTGATATTAGCATAGCGTTTTTTCAAACGCAAGCTTTATTTTTCATAGAACAGTACGCCGAGGGTGTTGGGTCCGCAGTGGCTGGAAATTACGCCGCCCGCTCTGGTCTCAAGGACTTCCTCGAATACGCCTAAGCCCTCAAGGTAGTCGCGCACCTCTTCAACCAACTCGCGACTGCAACCCGAGTGAGTGATGAAAACCCGCGAGGGATGAGCGTTCTTAAGGTCATCTTCAAGTCCCGTAACGTAAGACATGATAGCATGCTCTACATGACCGCGAAGTTTCTTGGCCACTCCCATGGCGCCGTCGTGAACCTCGATAATCGGGTGAATCCTGAGCGTATTGGCAAGAAGTGCCGCAACCGCACTGCAACGTCCGCCGCGCGCGAGGTATGTAAGTGTATCGATTACGAAGCTGGCGCGAACTTTGGCTCTGTCTTCGTTAATCCTTGATGCAATAGATTCTGCATCCATTCCGCCGGCTGCAAGTTCCGCTGCACGAATCACCTGAAGGCCGATGCCCGTCGACAGATTGCACGAGTCAATCACATGAAGCTTCTCGTATCCCTCGCCTACCATGGCAATCACATTGCAGGTAGAACTCATCTTACTTGAGATACAAAAGAAAATGATGTCATCGCCCGCATCAATCAAAGGGCGTAACACTGCTTCCGCGCGATCCTGCGATACTGCCGCGGTCTTGGGCGTAGTCTTATTGGCATCCGCCCACTCAAAAATCTTATCGGGAGTCACGTCCTCACCGTCATAGTAAGACCGATCTCCCATAATAATGCTCAATGGAACAATCGTAATACCGTATCTCTTAACCAGTTCCTCCGACAAATCGCAGGTACTGTCCGCCAGAATTCGAATAGCCATTACTGTTCTCCCATAACCTTTGCATATGATAAAACTGCGTTTCTTACGCACTGATCGCAAGGACAGATTACCACGCCGGTATCGATACCCTTTAAATCCTTACAGGTAAGCGCTCCCGACATTGCTTCAAACTCCTCGCTCATAGTCTTAGAATACTTAACTGTGCCGTTTCCGTCAAGTTTCATACCCGCTACCATAACCGCGCCGATTAACGCGCCGCAGGTAGCCTTCATGGTGCCCATGCCCACGCAGAAGCCGGAAGCAATCTTCTTCATCGTATCTTCGCTTAACCCGGTCTCCTCCGCAAGTGCCACAGCCACTGCCTGACAGCAATTGCACTGTCCCGTTGCCTTGAGCTCTACAGCTCTCTTAGCCGCTTCATCAAAATTCATAGTCTACTCTCCCATCAAACTATTATACTTAATCACTACAAATATGATTTTACATTAAGATACGTTTTTAGTAAAAGAAAAAATAATTTAATTTTTCTTTTGCGAGAAATTATTGACAAAAGATAATTTTACTGTCATCGTCATATTAACAAAACAATACGGGGGTATTAGGGTGAATAAAAAGAAAATAGTGTTGGCCATAGTCGCGGTGACCGCGGGAATCATCTATTTGGTGCATCGGGCTTGCAGCGCCACAAAAAATGCCAAGGAAAGTGTTCCGGAAGACAGGCTCATTGGTGTATTCCTGACTCAGGATTACTTGGATTCAAGCCAAAAATTGTATGCGACAAAAGTTCCTGAAACTTATACCTATGAGGACGGAACTACCTCGTCATCATTCGATTATGTTTTCGACGGAGTCGAGGGTTTCAGATGTCTCACAGCGACCGCGCAGATGCCCAAGTATGTGAGCGATTCTACCGGAGAATTCATAGACGAAACCTATGAATCACACATTTCCATATCTGACATAACGTGTACAATGGTTACGAATGTCGGTCAAGAGGAAAACGGAGCAAAGGTCTCCAAATCAGAAGTTAACTGTTATCTGTATACTTACGCAGGAACAGGTTCCGAAATCGTAGGAATATATTGTAACCCTGTATATCAGGACAGTGAAGGAAATGTATACGCTATCAGCGGTCACAATATTTCAGTTTCCTGCGACAAGGACTCTGTCGGACTTTCCGTAACAAACACTCTTGACTACTCAAATTCCAAATCAAAGCCTTCTGCCGATTCGGATGAAGAAAGTATAACCGTTAATGTACAGTTTAGCGTTATATCAAGACCTGTAAGCTATACCGTTACGCAGTATGATGCTTCGGGAAAAGAAATAGCAAATCAGGTCTTTTATCCGGAAGATGTGCCTTCGGAAATCGAGGTGCTAAGCGATTGCGATTATGCAATAGCCGTCGAAACTCCGGAAAACGGAGACATAAACAGGTCTCTTCTTGATAAGGACAACTCAAGTTTCAGCTATTATACAACCATCGAAGGTTCTTTTGCCTTAGGGAGTGCATGTCGGCTTATATGGCCTTAATAGTTTACAATAAGGACAAATCTATGAAGGGTTTGTCCTTTTCTCTTTTGGAATATATGGTTTCAAGCTCGCTTATGAGCTCGTCTTTGGTGTATAAACTGTCGTCGTGGCTCTTGATGGCGGTGGTAAAATCAATATTCTTCAAGACCTTGATCATATCGAAAGTGACAGATACGTTATAACCCTTGATATTGCAATAACACCCGTCACCTAATAAAATGAGTTTTCTGTTGACTAAAATGGTCAAACATCCTTTTGCGTGGCTGCTCGGAAGCGGGAAAATATCGATAATTACGCCATCTTCTATGTGTACGGGTTCTTTAACGACAGTGCCGCCACCGTAGTACTTGGCGGTGTAATCTCCTACATAAAGGTCGTTATTTTCGGGATCGAGATTCTTGAGGTTACCCATGTGATCCGCGTGAAAATGGGTGATGATTATCTTCTTATTCGGTATCGATTTGAGGGTTTTAAGAGCCTCTTCGTTACTGCCTACGTCCACAATGTAGGTGTGCTTTTCGCCTTTGATGATGTAAACGTCCGCTGAGAGGGGATTGTCGCTACATTCAATTTTGGAAATGTAATCGTTAATTTTAATCATAATTCTTCTAGTCGCCGGCTTCGCTGTCGGGAATGCGTTTAAACTGGGTGTTGTAAAGCTCGGTGTATACGCCACCTGCTTTTACCAGGTCTTTGTGCTGTCCGCGTTCTGCAATTTTTCCGTCTTTGATTACAAGTATCTCATCAGCCGCGAGAATAGTCGATAGTCTGTGGGCTATCAGTATGCTGGTGCGGGACTCGATAATGGGGTCGATGGCCTCCTGAATCTTGCTTTCGGAAATGGAGTCGAGGGCTGAAGTGGCCTCGTCAAATATAAGTAATGCAGGGTCTTTGAGAAGGACTCTGGCAATGGATATTCTTTGTTTTTCACCGCCGGATAATTTCAGGCCGCGGTTACCCACCATAGTGTCGAAGCCCGTTTCCTGGCTCTTGATAAAGTCGTAGATGTTGGCTTTCTTGCAGGCGTCGATGAGGTCTTGCTCAGTAGCGTCGGGCTTGGCATAGAGTAAGTTGTCTCTAATGGTGCCGTTAAAGAGGTAGGTCTCCTGCGATACGACGCCGACGTTTCTTCGAAGGTAATCAAGGTCGATGGCTCTTACGTCTTCCCCGTCGAAGAGAACTCGTCCGGCACATACATCGTAGAGTCTTGGAATCAGGTTGATTATGGTGCTCTTGCCGGAGCCGGAGGGGCCGACGATGGCTATGCTTTTGCCGCTGTCCAAGGTGAAGCTTATGTCATGCAAGATTTCTCGCTCGGGGTCGTAGCTAAAGAATACGTGGTCGAACTCAACCCGGCCCGTGGTCTTTGCAGGAATAACGGGTGTTTCTGAATTTTTAATTTCAACTGGCATATCGAAGTAATCAAAGATTCTTGTGAATAGCGCCATGGAGCGCATCCAGTCAACCTGAATGTTAAGGAGCGAATTGACCGGCATGTAAGTTCTGCCGAGGAGTGCTACAAGTACAGTAACGTCACCGATGGTGAGCGAACTGTTGTATTTGATCATCAGGATGCCGCCTGCGAGGTACAGGAGCATAGGTCCGATGTTGGTAACGGTAGTAAGTACCACAAAGAACCAGCGGCCGGCCATGCGCTCTTTGATGTTGAGCTTGACCATGCGGGAGTTGGCTTCTTTGTAGCGGTCGTATTCGTGTCTTTCTTTGCCGAAGAGTTTAACGAGGAGCTGGCCGCTTACTGAAAGGGTCTCATTGAGGATGCCGTTAATCTCGTCGTTGCAGGCCTGCGCTTCGTTGGTAAGTGCCCAACGGGTCTTGCCTGCCCTTCGGGTGGGAATTACAAAAAGCGGGATAACGGCTATGCCGATAAGTGCCATAATCCAGTTCTTGCTGAACATGGCGATGATTGCAAAAACAAGTGTTATCGAATTTGATAATATGCTTCGGAATGTATTTGTAATGACGTTTTCAACGCCGTCGATGTCGCTGGTCATGCGGGTAATAATGTCGCCCTGATTGTTGGTGGTAAAGAATCTCTGGGACATCTTCTGGAGGTGGCTGTACATCTGATTGCGCATGTCGAAAGTAATGTGCTGGGCAATCCAGGTGTTGATGTAGCTTTCGAGTACGCCTATGAGATTGGCGCCGAGGTTGGTAAGAAGGGATGCCACGATGAAGAATACGAGCATCTTAAGGTTTCTTTTGCCAAGACCTTCGTCGATAATCTTACCCGTCAAAATCGAGGGCATCAGGTTAAGAACCGATGACAGAGAAATTGCAACGAGTACCAGTAGCAGTTGTTTCCAATAAGGCGTGAGGTAAGAAATGACGCGCTTTATCAGTGCTCCGGTAATCTTCGGCGCGTTTTTCTTCTCTTCTTCGTCCGTAAAGCCCCTCATGATGGGGCCGCCCATTCTTCCTCCGGGTGGCATAGTGTAATCCTCCGATGTGTTTTGTTTTGAGAAAAGGGTTTTGAAGAAGACTCCAAAACCCTTTAATGTTACTTATTTCTTCAATTAATTGAGACCTGAGATGTCGTCGGCGAGGTCGCTTAAACGGTCTTCAAGTCCTTCAACTGAATTGCCTACCGACTCTACGTTGGAATGCAAAGTCTTAAGCGCCTCTCTGTTGGCTTCCGGAAAATTCTTGAATGAATCCGTATCAATGCCATCAAACGCATCTCTGAGTCCGCTTAATACAGAGTTATACTTACCGATTTCATTGCCGATTGCACCTAATTCGTCGGTAAAACTGTCAATTTCCGACTGAAATTTAGAAGCATCGAAATCGTCATCCTCCATAATCTCATGAAGGTCTTCGTCTGCATCCTCAAGATCGCCTGCGATATCGTCGAGATTGTCTTCGATATCATCGAGCATGTCTTCGATTTCATCATGAAGTTCTTCAAGTTCTTCCGCTAATTCGTCACGGTCGTCATCGTCGTCCGAAGAAAAGCTGAAGTGGAAATTCTTTTTGAATTTTTTGTTGAATTTCTCGTTAAATTCTTTGTTGAACTTCTCGTTAAATTCTTTATTGAATTTCTCGTTAAACTCGTCTGCGTCGAAGGGAACTCCGTTCTTGAATCCTTCTTTAAACGATCCTTTGGCTAGCTTCTTGCGGATAGCTTCCGTTGAGTACTTGTCTCCGCCGTACTGAGTGATGCTCGGCCAGCCGTCCTGGAATACGATGTTGTGACGCTGCGGTCTGTAAGCTGCGTACTCGTCAGGCTCGTCTTTCATATCGCTGTAAGCTGCAGGTTCTTTGGCCGGCATAACTGCCATGGGTGCCTTAGCTGCGGTAAAGGAAAATGTTACGCTTACGTCGCCTGCGACATCGGGAGTGGTGAAAGGAATCTCGTAAAGCTCCCATCCCTGCTGATGAAGGAGGGGCTTGATGTAGCCTCTGTTGAGTCTGTAAACGTTGCAATTCTCCCAATCGTTAAAGAAGGTGATTTTAAAATTGCAGACTTCATTGGCTGACTCGTTCTCACCGCCGTTAAGCCAGAATACGTAACTGTATGAGGTGTTAGGGGTAAGCATGTAGGGTCTTGAAACTGCTACCGATTCGGCGCTGTCCCAGCTTCCCAGCATAAGTGTCTCGGAAAGTTTACCGTCGAGGCCGGTCATAAAAGAAATGTCAGTGTTGCGACGAACCCATTCGTCGCCTTTGAATGTAATATAGATCATTGATTTAGTCTCCTCCGAAATAATCGATTTATGTTCGGGCGGAGCCTTGCCTGCAGACATTCGAATGGTTCCTTCGTCTACGAAGCTTGCTCGCCCACTCTTAATGAGGCCCTTCGCCCGTTTGGGAAAAGTGGTCCCGATAATGTCTCCATTGGCATCTGTAACTAAAATGTTTTTTGTCATGGGTGTCGTGCCCCGACCTGCGTTTTTACGCTATATATAGGCTATCATTAACGCAGTGCCGTGTCAATTTGATTTGTTGCGATTTTTACTTATTTTTGCGCAAATTTTGAGTAGTTTGGGGTCGATTATTCTGCGGTTTGTGTTATCATTCTTAATAACATATGTTTTTGAGGTTAAATCATGAATGTCATAAATATTTGCGATTGTCGTGACGAGCGACTCAGTATGTATACGGAATGCAACGAAACACAGCTTTTTCACTATTATGAGCCCCACGGAGGGGTGTTCGTGGCCGAGACTCCTAT
>Ga0129306_1002345_pt1 | contig 17111 bp, 10 predicted proteins | sample P827metagenome_FD_94438 | JGI IMG/M metagenome (GOLD analysis project Ga0129306, IMG submission 94438) | Capybara group fecal microbial communities from Wisconsin, USA - P827 metagenome | ecosystem: Host-associated > Mammals > Digestive system > Large intestine > Fecal | place: USA: Wisconsin... | reverse complement strand
TTCTTTGTCCGCACCTGCGCCAATTCATCGCTCAGGCCAGACAGACTTACTTGCTTATCCATGCCTATATTTTACCACACTTGCCTTTATTCCGCATCTTTTCTGTGCGGTATTGCCCTAAAATTTATTCGTTTCCGGGAGGTATTCCATGTCCAACACACCAAACGTCCCAATGGACGACGCACATTTGAGAAACCATGCAATGAACGCGGCCCGGGAACTGAAACCGTGGGGCGCTGTCTCCGTCAGAGAGCTGGAGCGCACCATCTGCGCCTCCCTGATACAGACGGAGGCGTGCTGCCGCCGGCTGATCCAATGGAGCGCCGGACGGACCACGCTGCCCCCGGCGGTGGAATGGCTGCTGGACAACCGCTATCTGGCTGTGCGGGAGGGGCGGGAGGCCGTGCTGGCCTTTCGCCGGGGCCGTCCCCTCCGTGGGGCGAAGGGGGGCGGCAGTCTGCTCTGGCGCTGCGCCCAGGGACTGCTGTGGGCAGCCCCCGACCTGGACAGCGGGCGGGTGGCCCGGTATCTGGACGCGTTCCAGGGGGAGCGGCCCTTGACCGAGCGGGAATTGTCACTGATGGTCCCCGCCCTGGCCGGCGTACTGGTCCAGCGTCTGGCCGACCTGTGCGGCGATGTTGAGGCTTTAACGGCGGGAAAGGGGGACGCGCGGGATTTTGAGACGCTGTTTTCCGCCTTGCGGGCCCTGTCCTCCGCCAACTGGGGGCCGGTGCTGGAGAATGCCAGCCGGGTGGAGGCCATCCTGCGCCAGGACCCCTCGGGCCACTACCCCCACATGGACGAGGACAGCCGCCGCCGCTACCGCCAGCGGGTATGCCGTCTGGCCAGACGGTACCGTATGGAGGAGAGCCAGGCGGCCCGCCGCGCCCTGGATCTGGCCCGGAAGGGGGAAGGCGCCCGGCGCCACATCGGCTGGTATCTCTACCGCCAGCCCCTGGGACGGAGAGAGTACCTGCCTTCCGGGGCGGGCTATATCGGGGCGGTGTGCGGCCTGTCCCTGCTGGCGGCCCTGGCGCTTGGGATCTGGGCGGGCTCCTTTGCCATCGCCGTGCTTCTGCTGCTCCCCCTGTCCGACATTGTGAAAAATACCCTGGATTTCGCTCTGGTCCGGCTGGTGCCTCCCCGTCCGGTGCCACGGATGGAGCTGCGGGAGGGGATCCCCGCCGAAGGCCGGACCCTTTGCGTCGTGGTTGCCTTGCTCACCGGAGCGGACAGCGGTCCCAAGCTGGCCTCCCTCCTGGAGCGGTACCGCCTGGCCAACCGGGACGCGGGGGAGGAGCTGCGCTTTGGCATCCTGGCCGATCTGCCCGACAGCGGGACCCCCATGGGGGAGGAGGGACGCACCTGGGCGGACAGCGCCAAACGGGCGGTGGAGGCGCTGAACGAGACATACGGCGGGGGCTTCTATCTCTTCTTCCGCCGGCCTCAGTTCAGCCCCCGGGACGAGCGGTATATGGGCTGGGAGCGGAAGCGGGGGGCCTTGCTCCAGCTGGTCCGCCTGCTGAAGGACCGGCCCACCGGTCTGAAGGTGGAGGCGGGGGACCGGGAGGCGCTGAAGGGCACCCGGTTTGTCATCAGCCTGGACTCGGACACCAGCCTGAACGTGGGCACCGCCCGGGAATTGGTGGGGGCCATGCTCCATCCGCTGAACCAGCCGGTGGTGGACCGAAAGCGGCGGATCGTGATGTCGGGCCACGGGCTGTTCCAGCCCCGGGTGGCGGTGGATCTGGAGGCGGCCAACCGTTCCTTCTTCTCCCGGGTCTTTGGCGGCCTGGGAGGTGTGGACCCCTACGGCTCCACCGCCAGCGACGTGTACCACGACCTTTTTGACCAGGGGACCTACACTGGCAAGGGCGTCTTCCAGGTGGACGCCTTTTATACCTGCCTGGACCGCCGCTTCCCCGACAACGCCGTTTTGTCCCATGACCTGCTGGAGGGCAGCTATCTGCGGGCGGGCCTGCTGGGGGAGGTGGAGCTTACCGACGGCTGCCCCTGGAAGGTGTGCAGCTACTTTGCCCGCCTCCACCGCTGGGTCCGGGGGGACTGGCAGCTGCTGCCCTGGCTGCCGCGCCGGGTGCCCGACGGCCGGGGCGGGAAGGAGGACAATCCCCTGACCCCGCTGGCCCGGTGGAAGATCTTTGACAACCTGCGCCGGTCCCTGTCTCCAGTGTTCACCCTGACCGCCCTGGTGCTGGGTATCTGCCGGTGGGACGCGGCCTTTGCCTGGGCGGGGGGCATCGCCGTGGTGGCCGCCGCCTCCAATCTGCTGTTGTCGGGGGCCGAGCTGGCTGCCCGGCGGCGAAGCGGCAGACACCGGCGCTACCACTCCACCGTCATCGCCGGACTTGCGGGGGCGGTGCTCCAGACCGCCCTCCAGCTGCTGTTCCTGCCCTACCACGCCTATATCTCCGCCACCGCCGCCTGCACCGCCCTGTGGCGTATGGGAGTCTCCCACCGGGACCTGCTGGCCTGGGTGACAGCGGCCCAGACGGAAAAGGGGAAGGACGGCCTGTGGTCCTGTTTCAAAGCCCTGTGGTTCTCCGTGGCGGTGGGGCTGTTCACCCTGATCTTTGCCCGGCTGCGCCTGGGGATGGCGGTGGGCTTTCTGTGGATGCTGGCCCCCGCTCTGGCCTGGGCCATGAGCCAGCCCGCCGCCGGGCGGACGAAGCTGTCCCCCGCCGACCGGGCCTTCCTCCTCCACGAGGCCACCCTGATCTGGCGGTATTTTGCCGACTTCCTCCGGCCAGAGGACCACTGGCTGCCGCCGGACAACTGGCAGGAGCAGCCCGGCCCCCTGCTGGCCCGGCGGACCTCCCCCACCAATATCGGCCTGGCCCTGTTGTCCGCCATGGCGGCGGCGGATCTGGACCTGCTGCCCCGAAAGCGGGCGGTGGAGCTGATCGCCCATATTCTGGACACGGTGGAGGGGCTGGACAAGTGGAGGGGGCACCTGTACAACTGGTACGACACCGGCTCCCTGCGTCCCCTTCACCCCCGGTATGTGTCCACGGTGGACAGCGGCAACCTGCGGGGCTGCCTCATCGCCCTGCGGGAGGGCCTGTACGAGTGGGAAGAAGGGGAACTGGCCCGCCGGGCGGGAGAGCTGGCTGAGGCCATGGACTGCGCCCCTCTCTATGACCGGGAGCGGAAACTATTTTCCATCGGCTATGAGGCGGAGCGGGACAAGCTCACTGACGGGTACTACGACCTGATGGCCAGCGAGGCCCGGCAGACCAGCTATATCGCCGTGGCCCGGGGAGAGGTGGAGCCCCGGCACTGGCGGCGGCTGGGCCGGATGCTGCTGGGGGACAACGACTACAGCGGCATGGCCTCCTGGACCGGCACTATGTTTGAATACTTCATGCCCAACCTGCTGCTGCCCTGCGAGCCCAACTCCTTCCTCTATGAGACCCTGGCCTTCTGCGTCTATGCCCAGAAGCGGCGGGGGAGCCGGACCGGGACTCCCTGGGGCATCTCCGAGTCGGGGTTCTATGCCTTTGACCCGGCCATGAATTACCAGTACAAGGCCCACGGAGTACAGGCTCTGGGGCTGAAGCGGGGGCTGGACTCCGAGCTGGTGGTCTCCCCCTACTCCTCGTTCCTGGCTCTGCTGCTGGCCCCCCGCAGCGCCCTGCGGAACCTGCGCCGCCTGCGGGACATGGGGCTGGAGGGCCGCTGCGGCCTGTACGAGGCGGTGGACTACACCCCCTCCCGCCTGCCCGCCGGAGAAACCTACGAGGTGGTCCGCTCCTATATGGCCCACCACCTGGGCATGAGCCTTGTGGCGGTGGACAACGTCCTCCGGGACAACATCATGCAGCGCCGGTTCATGAGGGACCGGGACATGGCCGCCTACCGGGAGCTGCTCCAGGAGCGGGTGCCGGTGGGCGCGCCGGTCATGCGCCAGGGGGAGCGGGACATCCCGGAAAAGCCCAAGCCGGCCGCCGGACCCGGTCTGGAGCGGGCGGGGGAGCGCTGGGGCCGTCTGGAGTCCCGGTGCCATCTGGTGTCCAACGGAAGCTGGTCGGTCCTGGTCCGGGACAATGGCCTCACCGACTCCCGGCTGGGGGAGGACCGGATCACCCTGGCACGGCCGGGGGAGTACTATGGACCGGCGGGGGTATCCTTCTTCTTTCAGGGGGCGGAGGGCCTTGTGGGTCTGACCCCGGCGCCCCTGTACCAGGAGGGGGAGTATCGCTGGGAGTTTTACGCCTCCGGCGCCGCCTGGACGCTGAAGCGGGGGGAGCTGTCCGCCCGGACCGAGCTGTCCGTCCCCCGGCGGGAGAATGGGGAGCTGCGCCGGGTGGAGCTGAGCTGGGAGGGCCGGGCTCCTCTGGAGGGAGAGCTGCTGGTATACCTGGAGCCGGTCCTCTGCCCGCTGGCGGATTTTGAGGCCCACCCGGCCTTTTCCCGGCTGTTTCTGGAGGGACAGGCCACCGAGGAGGGGGCTGTCTTTCACCGCCGGCCCCGGAGCGGAGGACGGGAGCCTGTCCTGGCTCTGGCCTGGGAGGGGGAGGAGGCCAGCCTGGCTCTGGACCGGAGCGCCGCCCTGGGCCGAGGGGGCCTGCGGGCCCTGCCCTCCCGAAGACAGGGAGAGCTGGACCGGGGAATCGGCGCGGACCCATGCCTCATGGTCCGCTTCCCCGTCGCCTTGCAGCCCGGGGAGCGGGCGGACTTCGCCCTGGCCCTGGCGGTGGGGGACAGCCCCGCCGCGGCTCTGGAGGGAGCCCGCCGGGTTCTCAAGGGGGAAGAGCCGGGCAGTCTGGCTCCGCTGGTCCGGCGGCTGGCCCTGTCGGAGCGCCAGGCCCTGGAGGGCTTCCGTCTGCTGGACAAGCTGGCGGCGGTGGAGGAGGCGCGGGAGCGACCGCCCCAGTCCGCTCTTTGGCCCTTCGGGATCTCCGGTGACCTGCCCATTGCCGCCGGAGCGGTGGCCGGGCGGGAGGAGGGGGAGCAGGCCCTTCTGTGGTGCCGGTGGCACCAGCTGCTGACCCGCTCAGGCTATCCTTTTGACCTGGTCCTGTTGGTGGAGGAGGGGGGCGATTACCGCCGTCCCCTGCGTACCGCCATTCTGGAGGGACTGAAGGAACTGGGGGCCGAATCCGCTCTGGGGGCCAAGGGCGGCGTCCATCTGGTGGCTTCGGAGGGGACTCCGGCGGTGCTGGCCTGGGCCAAGGCGGCGCTGCCCCTGCCCCGGGAGGAGGCGGGGAACGCCGGGGAGGCGGCGGCCGCTCCCCCTCCGCCTGTGGAGCTGTCCTCCGGTCCCGCACCCTGGACGGCGGCGGAGGGCGCCTTCACCATCCGGACCGGAGACCGGCTTCCCCCCGTAGTCTGGAGCCAGATCTTATGCAACCCGGAGTTTGGCTGGCTCACCGATGAGACGGGAGCGGGCTTTTTGTGGGCCGGGGGCAACGCCCGGGAGAGCAGGCTGACTCCCTGGCCCAACGATCCCCTGGCGGTGGGCGGCCCGGAGCGGATCGTCCTGGACCTGGAAGGAGAGGAGATCTCCGTCTTTGCCGACGCAGACGGCTTTCCCTGCGCTGTCACCTACGGCCTCGGTTTTGCCCGGTGGGAAAAGGAACTGAAGGGGGCCTCCCTGACCACCCGGGGTTTCGTCCCGGCGGCGGAGAACTGCCGCATTTTGACCTTTGAGCTGACGGGGACCTCCGGAGTGCTGAAGGTCTGTCCGGCGGGGCGGGAGCCTTTGACCCATCCCCTGTCCCGGGACCTGCCCATGACTCTGGTGACCACCCCCGGGAAACGGGGGCCGGAGTACCGGTTTTCCGCAAGGCGGTATGTCCAGACCTGCCGGGAGACCCTGGACTGGTGGAAGGGCCGGGTGTCCGCTTTGACCGTCGCCACACCGGACCCGGCTCTGGACCGGTATCTGGGGGGCTGGTGCCTGTACCAGGTCATCGCCTGCCGGCTGATGGCCCGGACCTCCCAATATCAGAACGGCGGGGCTTACGGCTTCCGGGACCAGCTTCAGGATGTGGCCGCGCTGGTGTATACCAGCCCGGACCGGGTCCGGGCGCAGCTCCTGCTGGCCGCCTCCCGCCAGTTTGAGGAGGGAGACGTCCAGCACTGGTGGCACCCGCCCAAGGGGGCCGGGGTGCGGACCCGGATCAGCGACGATCTGCTGTGGCTGCCCTGGGTGCTGTGCCGCTACTGTACTGTCACTGGGGATTGGGGGGTGCTGGAGGAGACCGTCCCCTATCTGACCTCCCCGCCCCTGGCCGCGGGGGAGATGGAGCGGTATGAAGTGCCCCAAGTCAGTGAAAAAACAGATACCCTGTACCGCCACGCCCTGGCCGCTATCCGCCGGGTGTTGGAGCGGGGGCCGGGAGTCCACGGCCTGGCCCTCATGGGAGGCGGCGACTGGAACGACGGCATGAACCGGGTGGGCGCCGAAGGCCGCGGAGAGTCGGTGTGGCTCACCTGGTTCCTGGTGATGGTGCTGCAGGACTTCGCCCCCCTGTGCCGCCGTATGGGGGAGGAAAAAATGGAAGGGGAGCTGCTGGACCGGGCAGAGAAGTATCTGTCTGCCGCTCACCGCTCCTGGGATGGGGAGTGGTACCGCCGGGGCTACTATGACGATGGGACCCCTCTGGGCTCTGCCCAGAGCCGGCGGTGCCAGATCGACTCCATCGCCCAGTCCTTTGCCGCCCTGCCCCGGGGGACGGACCGGGCCCGGGCCGACCAGGGGGTGTCCGCCGCTCTGGAGCGGCTCTTTGACCGGGAGCGCCAGGTGGTGCGGCTCTTCGACCCGGCTTTTGACGGCGGAGAGGACCGGAACCCGGGATATATCAAGGGCTACCCCGCCGGCGTCCGGGAGAACGGGGGGCAGTACACCCACGCCGCTGTCTGGCTGGCGCTGGCCTGCTTTCGGCTGGACCGGGCCGGGGACGGCTGGGAGATCCTGAAAGCCCTGCTGCCCGAGCACCACCCGACGGAGCACTACCGGGGGGAGCCCTATGTCATTGCCGCCGATGTGTCCCACGCCCCCGGCCGGGAGGGCCGGGCGGGCTGGAGCTGGTACACCGGGGCGGCGGGCTGGTACTGGCAGGTGGCGGTCCGGGAGCTGCTGGGTCTGGAGGTCCGGGAGGGAGTCCTGCGGGTGGAGCCCCGCCTGCCCCCGGACTGGCCGGGCTATTCCGCCCGTTGGACCCTGCCCGGCGGCCTGCTCCGCATCGAGGTGAAGCGGACGGGCAGTCCTTCCGTCCTGCTGGACGGAGTACCGGCGCCCCAGGGCGTGGCGCTGCCGGAGATCACGGGAGAACACCGTCTGGAAGTCACGGTTTAAAGAAAAAAACTCCCGCCGGCCTTTGGCCGGCGGGAGGGCGGAGCAATCATTCTTTTTTCGCGGCGATAAACAGGTTAGGCGGGGCGGGGAAGAGGTTTTCCCGGTCCAGCACGGTGAAGCCGGCCTGGGCGACGGCCCGCTCCAGGCCCTTCATGCGGTAAAAGGCCACATAGGGCATGGAGCCGGTGCGGCTCTTGATGAACTTTTTGATCCCCACTTTGGTGACGGTCTGGCCCAGGCAGTCGGTGGCGGAGAGGAACAAGCCGCCCGGCTTCAGCAGCTCGCGGATGCGGGCCAGCACCTCCCGGGGGTTGTCCACATAGCACAAAACGTTAAAGGCGGTGACTACGTCAAAGCTGCCGGGCTCCAGACAGGGGTCAAACAGGTCGGTCTGGGAGATCTCCACATTGGGGACCTTCAAGGCTTCGGCCTTTTCCTTGGCATGGCGCACCATCTCGTCGGAGATGTCGATGGCCCGGATCTGGGCTACATGGGGGGCCATCTGAAAGGTCACGATCCCGGTGCCGCAGGCGAAATCCAGCACCCGGTCTTGGGGCTTCAGGTACTTCAGGGTGTTGGCCGCGGTCCGGGCATAGGCCTCCTCATAGAACGGGCCGATCTGGGTATCGTAGTTTTGGGAGCGCATATTCCAGAAATCCTTGCAGCTAATCATGGGGGACACGTCCTTTCTAAAATATAGGCTTGTTGATTCATTATATCGTATCCTTCGGCAAAAGACCACCGCTCTGAGAAAATTTTCTCCCGGCTTCGGACAAAAATCAGGCGTTATTCCCCAGCGGGTCCGTAGGAAATACACTTTACTTTTGGCGGCCAGTCGTGGTATGATAACAAAACCATATTCTGTATGCAGCGAGGAAGGGCTTTCCTCGCCATTCCCCCGGAGAAAGGAACATTATTCTATGTCACAAGTGAAGCGCCGGGAGCTGTTCCCCGGCGTGTGGCTGCGTGCAGTCCACACCGATAAATTTAAAAGCGCCTACCTGTCCGTCACGCTGATGTCCCCTCTGGACCCGGAGACCGCCGGGGCCAACGCCCTGATCCCCTCGGTTTTGCGCCGGGGCACCGCGGTCCACCCGGACATGGAGTCCCTGTCCGCCGCGCTGGACGGACTGTACGGCGGAGCCATTGAGCCGGCGGTCCGCAAGAAGGGCGAGACCCAGTGCGTGGGCTTTGCGGCCAGCTTCCTGGACGACGCCTATGCCCTGGAGGGGGAGCAGATCCTGGAACCCGCCGCCGCCCTGCTGGGCGAGGTGCTGCTGAAGCCCTATACCCAGAACGGGGGGTTCAGCCCCGACTACACCGCCGGCGAGAAGGCCAACCTCCTGGACCGCATCCGGGGCCAGATCAACGACAAGCGGACCTACGCCACTCACCGGCTGACCCAGCTCATGTGCGGGGAGGAGGCCTTCGGCGTGGACAAGCTGGGGGACGAGGCCCATGTGGAGGCCATTACCCCCGCTTCCCTGTGGCAGCGGTATCAGCAGCTGCTGCGGGAGGCCGCCGTGGAGGTCTACTACTGCGGCTCTGCCCAGCCCGACCGGGTGGAGGCGGCCATGCGTTCCGCCCTGGCCGGCCTGCCCGTGAACGGGGACCGGCTGGACCCGGACTGCGAGGTCCGCATCTCCGCCGGCCCGGAGCCCCGGGTGGTGGAGGAGGCCATGGACGTGACCCAGGGCAAGCTGGCCATGGGCTTCCGCACCGGCGGTCTGACCTGCTGGGAGGAGGACTACCCCGCTCTGGTGCTGTGCAACGCCATTTTTGGCGGCACCACCCTGTCCAAGCTGTTCCTGAACGTCCGGGAGAAGCTGTCTTTGTGCTATTACGCCAGCTCTGTGCTGGAGAAGATGAAGGGCCTGGTGCTGGTGTCCTCGGGCATCGAGTTTGACAAGTACCAGCAGGCCCGGGACGAGATCCTGGCCCAGCTGGACAACATCCGGTCGGGCAAGATCGAGGACTGGGAGCTGGAGGGGGCCCGCCGTACCGTCATTAGCGGCCATCTGGCCACGCTGGACGACCAGGCCCGCCAGGAGGAATTCTGGCTGGGACAGGCGGCGGCCGGGCTGGATGAGACCGCCGAGGAGCTGGCCGCCCGGTTTGAGGCGGTGACCCGGGAGCAGGTCATGGAGGCCGCCCGGAAGCTGGAGCTGGACACCATCTACTTCCTGAAGGGAAAGGAGGACTGACCCATGGAACAGGTGAATTTTTCCCGGGTGGGGGAGCGGATGTACCACCGGGTGCTGGAAAACGGCCTGAACGTCTTTGTGTTCCCCAAGCCCGAGTTCCGGAAGGGCTATGCCTTCTTCGCCACCAACTACGGCGGCATGGATATGCGCTTCTGTCTGGACGGAGAGTGGCACCAGACCCCGGCCGGGGTGGCCCACTACCTGGAGCATAAAATGTTTGACACCCGGGAGGGCAACGCCCTCCAGGAACTGGCGGCCAACGGGGCCAGCCCCAACGCCTTTACCAGCTCCGCCATCACCGGCTACTACTTCGAGTCCACCGAGAAGTTTGAGGAGAACCTCCGTATCCTGCTGTCCTTCGTCTCCATCCCCTGGTTCACCCAGGAGAGCGTGGACAAGGAGCAGGGCATCATTGGCCAGGAGATCGGCATGATCGAGGACAACCCCGACTGGAAGGTCTTTATGAACCTGATGGCAGCCCTGTACAAGAGCCACCCCATCCGGGTCAGTGTGGCGGGCAGCGTGGAGTCCATCTCCCGCATCACCGCCGATACCCTGTACGCCTGCCACAAAGCTTTCTATGACCCGGCCAACATGGTGCTGTGCGTGGCAGGCAATGTGGACCCGGAGCACATCTGCGACGTGGCCCGGGAGATCCTGCCCAAGGAGGCCGGACCCATCGCCGTGAAGGACTACGGAGAGAAGGAGCCTGACCGGGCGGCGCAGAGCGTGGTCGAGACCGCCATGGAGGTGTCCACCCCCATCTTCCAGCTGGGCTACAAGGGCGACGTCCCAGAGAAGGGGGAGGGAGGCCTGAAGCAGCAGCTGGTGGGCGAGTTGGCCATGGAGGCCCTGGTGGGCAACTCCAGCCCCCTGTACGCCAAGCTGTACCGGGAGGGGCTCATCAACCAGAACTTCTCCTACGGCTATGAGAGCTATCCCGGCTGCTCCTTCCTGTACGCCGGGGGAGAGTCCCGGGACCCCTACGCCGTCCGCCAGGCGGTGGCCGACGAGGCCGCCCGCATCGGCCGGGAGGGCATCGACGCCCAGCTGTGGGAGCGGCTGAAGAAGGGCGTCTACGGCGCCAAGGTCCGTTCCCTCAATTCCTTTGAAAACCTCTGCGTGGGTCAGGCCCAGGCCTTCTTTGCGGGCTTTGACTTTTTGCGCTTTGCCGACCTGTTTGCCTCCGTCACCAAGGAGGACGGGGAGAAGCTCATTGAAAACTGGGTCACCGGGGAGCGGACCGCCCTGTCTCTGGTGACGCCCAAGAGGGGGAAGGAAGCATGACGAACGTGGTCTCCTTTCCCGGCCTGGGGCTGGAATTTGCCCTGAACCGGGTGGCCTTCACCGTCTTGGGCCGCCCCATCTACTGGTACGGCATCATCATCACCTCCGGCCTGCTGCTGGCGGTATTTCTGTGTATCAAGTGGGGGCCCCGCTTTGGCATCAACGAGGACCAGATCATCGACATGATGCTTTTCGCCGTCCCCGCCGCCCTGGTGGCTATCCGGGCCTACTATGTGGTATTCAATCTGGACCTGTACCGGAGGATGGACGGCTCCCTGGACTGGGGGGCTATCTTCCGGTACAGCGACGGCGGCCTGGCCATCTACGGGGCCATCCTCTCCTCGGCCATCGTGCTGCTGATCTTCTGTCATGTGCGGAAGGTCAGCTTCCTGGCCTTTGCCGACCTGGGGGTCCACGGCCTGTTCATCGGCCAGCTCATCGGCCGCTGGGGCAATTTTATGAATGTGGAGGCCTTCGGCGGCGTCACCGCCCTGCGCTGGCGGATGTGCGGGCCCTCCATCGCCCAGTACATGCTGGAGCACGGCTATGTGGACGAGGCGGGCGCTCAGGCCATCCTGTCCGGCAATCTGGGCGTACATCCCACCTTTTTGTATGAGTCCCTGTGGAACCTGGCCGGCCTGGTCATGGTCTATTTCCTGGGAAAGAAGCGGAAATTCGACGGCCAGTGCTTCCTGTTCTACTTTTTCTGGTATGGCCTGGGCCGGGCCTGGATCGAGGGGCTGAGGACCGACAGTCTGTACTTCTTTGGACTGGAGCTCTTTGGAGTGCCCATCCGCACCTCGCAGATGCTGGCCGTTGTCTCCGCTTTGGTCGCGGGGATCGCGTTGATTTGGATGTGGCGGCGGAGCCTGCGGCATCCCAAGGAGCTGTATGTGTACCGGCTGGCCGCCCAACAGGCGGCGGAGGGAGCCGGGGACGCCCCGGAGGGGGAGAACGAGACACAAAGCGAACATCCGTCGGACGAGGAACACCGGCCGCCTGAGGATGATACAGAGGAGGAATGACCATGGCGGCTGTGATCATGGATGGAAAGGCCCTGGCGGCCAAAATCAAGGACCATGTGCGGGAACAGGTGGAAGGAATGGAGCGGAAACCTGGATTGGCGGTGGTCCTGGTTGGGGAGAACCCCGCCTCAAAGGTCTATGTGAACGGAAAGAAGAAGGACTGCAGCCAGTGCGGTATTTACAGCGAGGAGTATGTGCTCCCTGTTGAGGCTACCCAAGAGGAGCTGCTGGGCCTGATTGAGGGGCTGAACCAGCGGGAGGATATCGACGGCCTGCTGGTCCAGTTCCCCCTGCCGGAGCATCTGGATGGCAAGGCGGTGGAGCTGGCCATCCGGCCGGACAAGGATGTGGACTGCGTCCACCCGGCCAATATGGGCTACCTGATGATGGGGGAGGAGACCCTTTGGCCCTGCACCCCCGCGGGGGTCATGCGCCTGCTGGCCGAATACGGGATCGACCCCACCGGCAAGCGCTGCGTGGTCGTGGGCCGGTCCAACATCGTGGGCAAGCCCCAGGCCATGCTGATGCTGTGGGGAGACGCTACCGTCACCGTCTGCCACACCAAGACGCCCGATCTGGCGGCGGAGTGCCGTCAGGCGGATATTCTGATCTCCGCCGCCGGCCACATGGGGCTCATCACCGGCGATATGATCAAGCCGGGGGCCGTGGTGGTGGATGTGGCCGTGAACCGGAACGAAGCGGGAAAGCTCTGCGGCGACGTGGTTTTTGAGGAGGCCCTGGAAAAGGTATCGTACATCACTCCGGTGCCCGGCGGCGTGGGTCCGGTGACCCGGGCCATGCTCATGGAGAACACCCTCCGGGCCGCCCGGCGCCACGGGAAGTAACCCGGCGGAGTGCCGCGCCCGTTCCTTAAACCCGCGTAAATATGACTGACAAGACCACCGGGTCCTTTGTCCGGTGGTCTTTCCTTGCCTTGGTGTGTGCCGGGAAAATAATTTTCTCTCCCGCTGTTCAAAGAGGATGAATTTTAGTATAATATTGTCTGCTGGACATACCGCGCCGTCCTTTGACGCGGTACGCGTTTAGAAAGACAGCCGGACCATAAGAACAAACAGGAAAAAGGAGCGTGCGCCCATGCCGCAGTTCGACCCGCAGAAATATGCCTACCCCTCCCGCCGGAACGTGGTCTACGCCCGCCGGGCCATGGCCTGTACCTCGGTGCCTCTGGGGGCGCAGATCGGACTGGATGTGATGAAGGCCGGCGGCAACGCCGTGGATGCCGCCGTGGCCATGGCCGCCGCCATGCCCCTGCTGGAGCCCACGGGCAACGGCCTGGGCTCCGACTGTTTCGCCCTGGTCTGGGTGGAGAAGGAGAAAAAGCTGTACGGACTCAACGCCAGCGGCGTGGCCCCCATGGCCCTCAGCGCCGAAAAGGTGCGGAGTCTGGGATATACGCGGATGCCTAAGGAGGGCTGGCTTCCCACCATGGTCCCCGGCGCCCCCGCCGGCTGGGCGGAGCTGAACCGCCGGTTCGGCACGAAGCCCCTGGCGGAGCTTTTCGCTCCCGCTGTCTCCTACGCCCGGGAGGGCTGCCCCGTCCCCGTGAACGTGGAGCCCCAGTGGGTGGAGGACGCCAAGCGCATCGCCGCCGCCATGGAGCGGGACCCGGCCCCCCACGCCTGCTGGTGGAAGTCCTTCATGAAAGAGGACGGCTCCCCCTACCGGGCGGGGGACCTGTTCCGCTGGGAGGAGTACGCCGACACCCTGGAGGAACTGGCGGCCACCGGCTGCGAGAGCTATTACCGCGGGACGCTGATGGAGAAGATTGTCGCATTCAGCCGGGAGACCGGGGGCTATTTCTGCGAGGACGACTTCCGGAACTACCGTCCGGAGTGGGTGGAACCCATCACCGCTGACTACAAGGGCTATACCGTTTGCGAGATCCCGCCCAACGGCCACGGCATCACCGTCCTCATGGCCCTGAACATCCTGAAGGGGCTGGAACTGCCCGCTGAGAAGGACTGCGCCGAAACCTACCACAAGATCCTGGAGTCCATCAAGCTGGCCTTCGCCGATACCAAGACCTATGTGGCCGACCCCCGTTACATGAAGACCTCCGTGGAGGACATGCTGTCTGAGGAGTATGCCGCCCGCCGCCGGGCCCTCATTACCGGCGAGGCCCTGACGCCCGAGGCGGGGGACCCCTCCTGCGGCGGCACCATCTACCTGTGCACCGCCGACCCTCAGGGCAACATGGTGTCCTTCATCCAGAGCAACTACACCACCTTCGGCGCCGGCGTGGCCGTCCCCGGCACCGGCATCTCCCTCCAGAACCGGGGCGCCAACTTCTCCCTGGACCCCGACAGCGACAACTGTCTGGCGGGAGGCAAGCGGTCCTACCACACCATCATCCCCGGCTTCATGCTGAAGGACGGGGAGGCAGTGGGCCCCTTTGGGGTCATGGGGGCCTTCATGCAGCCCCAGGGCCATGTGCTGGTGGCGGTGAACACCATCGACTACCACATGAACCCCCAGGAGTGCCTGGACGCCCCACGGATGCAGTGGGTGGGCGGAAAGCACATCCAGCTGGAGCGGGAGGCCCCCGCCCATGTGGGGAAAAAACTGGCGGAGATGGGCCATGAGGTGGAGATTTTGAACACCAACATCTCCATGGGCCGGGGCCAGATCATCTGGCGGACGGACAACGGCCTGCTGGCAGGGGGGACCGAGCCCCGGTGCGACGGCACTGTGGCGGCTTGGTGAATTGAACTCCTTCTGCCGGAGAAATGAGAGGTGAAGCCCTTGGAAAGCCTGTTTTGCTGCCCCCTGTGCTCCGGTCCCCTGGAGCGGGAGGAGCGTCAATACCGCTGCCCCGCCGGCCACTGTTTTGATATTGCCGCCGCCGGGTATACCAATTTGCTGCCCGCCAACCGGAAGCACTCCAAAAATCCGGGGGATGACAGGGAGATGGTGGCGGCCCGGTCCGCGTTTCTGGAGAAGGGGTACTACGCCCCTCTGCGGGACGCCCTGTGCGCCCTGGTGGTCCGGGAATCGGGGGAGGAGCCCAGCCCGGTACTGCTGGACAGCGGCTGCGGAGAGGGCTACTACACCGCCGGCCTGTTCCAGGCGCTGACCAGGGCGGGAAAAGAGCCCCGGGCAGCCGGGGTGGACCTGTCCAAGTTCGCGCTGCGCCGGGCGGCCAAGCGGCTGCCCCAGGGGGAGTTTGCCGTGGCCTCGGTCTACCGCCTGCCGGCGGCGGACGGGAGCGTGGACGTGCTGACCAATGTGTTCTCGCCCCTGGCGGCGGAGGAGTTCGCCCGGGTGCTGAGACCCGGTGGACTGTACTGCTATGTGGTGCCCGCCCCGCGGCACCTGTGGGAGATGAAGGAGATCCTGTACCCCCAGCCCTATGAGAACCCGGTCAAACGGGAGGACTATCCCGGCTTCCGGTGGCAGGGGGCGGAGCAGGTGCGGGGCCGGATCTGTCTGGAGGACGGGGCGGATATCATGGCCCTGTTCGGTATGACCCCTTACGCCTGGAAGACCCCCAAAGAGGGCGTGGAGCGGCTGCGGGCGCTGAAGCGGCTGGACACGGAGATCGGCTTCGACCTCCACTGGTACCGCCGGCAGTAGACCCTGCCGCCCTTGAAAATCCAAAGAAGGAACGTGTGATGCTACCATGATGATCTTAGCTCTGGAATCCTCCGCCACCGCCTGTTCCGCGGCCCTGACCCGGGACGGGGAGCTGGTGGCCCAAAACTGGCAGAACAGCGGACTGACCCACAGCCGTACCCTGCTGCCCATGGTGGACAGCCTGCTGAAAAACAGCGGCCAGACTCTGGACGGCGTGGACGTGATCGCCGTGGCCGCCGGCCCCGGCTCCTTCACCGGCCTGCGGATCGGAGTGTCCACCGCCAAGGGACTGGCCTGGCCGGGGGACAAGGACTGCGCCCCCTGCTCCACCTTGGAGTCTATGGCCTGGCCTCTGGCCCATCAGAAGGGCAAGCTCATCGTCTGCGCCATGGACGCCCGCCGCCACCAGGTGTACAACGCCCTCTTCTTGGCCACGGGGGAGGGGCTGGAGCGGTTGACCCCGGACCGGGCCATTTCCCTGGCGGAGCTGGGTGAGGAATTGAAAAAATATGAAAATTCCAAAATAGTCGTTGGAGACGGCGCCAAGCTGTGTTATAATACTTTGTTAGAACAAGGCATGGAACTGGAGCTGGCCCCGCCCAATCTGCGCCTGCAGAACGCCTGGGGCGTAGCCCGGGCGGCGGAGGAGCTGGCGGCCCGGGGCGCTCTGGTCAAGGGCCGGGACCTGGTCCCGGTGTATCACCGGCTGTCTCAGGCGGAACGGGAGCGCCTGGAAAAGGAGAAACAAATCACAAAAGAAGGGGATCATACAAATGTTTAACGAAAAAGTACACGTTCTGAACCACCCTCTGCTTCAGCATAAGCTGTCCATCCTCCGGGACGAGCGCACCGGCGTCAAAGAGTTCCGTGAGATCATCTCCGAGATCGCCGCTCTGGAGTGCTACGAGGCCACCCGGGACCTGCCTCTGGAGGACGTGGAGATCAAGACCCCTGTGGCTACCGGCACCTTCAAGCAGTTGGCCGGCAAGAAGCTGGCCATTGTCCCCATCCTCCGGGCCGGACTGGGCATGGTGGACGGCATCCTGGACCTGATCCCCTCCGCCAAGGTGGGCCACATCGGCCTGTACCGGGACCCCGAGACCCATCAGCCCGTGGAGTACTACTGCAAGATGCCCAACGACATCGCCGAGCGGGACGTCATCATCCTGGATCCCATGCTGGCCACCGGCGGTTCCGCCTCCGCCGCCATCACCTTCATCAAGGGCTATGGCTGCAAGCACATCAAGCTGATGAATGTCATCGCCGCCCCCGAGGGCATCGCCTGCATCCAGAAGGACCACCCCGACGTGGAGATCTATGTGGCCGCCGTGGATGAGAAGCTCAACGACCACGCCTATATCGTCCCCGGTCTGGGAGACGCCGGAGACCGTATCTTCGGAACCAAGTAATTTTGCATCAAAAAGTCCTCTGAACCGCGGTTCAGAGGACTTTTTTTAGCCTTTTGCGGCGCGCCGGGGAAGGCGGCGGAAAGTAAAGTAATGAAGAGCGGAGAACGTCCCGGTGGAATGCAGAACGAAGGCTACCGCCGGATATACAAAGGCAACACCGCACAAATAGCGTATAGGGAGAGCCATAGTAAGCTCGTCTGTAGGGCAGCCAGTATTATCCCCTCAGTTCGCCTGGCAGGGCGCATTAACTCAGGCTGCCAGGCAGGGCCTG
>Ga0129306_1002344_pt1 | contig 17131 bp, 15 predicted proteins | sample P827metagenome_FD_94438 | JGI IMG/M metagenome (GOLD analysis project Ga0129306, IMG submission 94438) | Capybara group fecal microbial communities from Wisconsin, USA - P827 metagenome | ecosystem: Host-associated > Mammals > Digestive system > Large intestine > Fecal | place: USA: Wisconsin... | reverse complement strand
TTTGCTATACTGTTCTGACCTGAAAATACCGTTACCAAATCGCAACCGTGTAAAGTACGCTTAAGCCGCATGGCATGAGGACTTCAGCGCATTTAACTAACCACACTCATGCCAGAAGAGCCATATAGTTTCAACTAACCGCCCAGCAACTATCTCGCTGTAAGAATACTTTTCTCCTTTACGGGCAATACGTTTCTCCAAAACATTTAGTCTAGAGAAAAGCTTATTATTCAACAATTCCTCTGTTAGTGTCTGCGGTTCACACTGCGTCGATGGTTCATTAAGATTAAAGCTACCCAAAAAAGCCCCCCCCGGTTTCAGAACCCGAAGGATTTCCTCCACCATATTATCTAATACAGATACATGGTCTAATGAATTGATTGTACTGATAATATCAACATAATTATCAGGGAGAGGAATCTTGTACTCATCTGAATTCAAATAAATCATTCCATGTTTAGACATGCTATCTGCAAAATAGCGCATATACTGATTGGCTAAAACATCGATTCCAATTTTAACCTTCGGAGCATCGGTCCAAGCCAAACTCCCCCTGGGTCCACAGCCAAAGTCCGCTATCACCTTATTTTTCATGAAAGAATCAGACGTCTCATTGGATATTCCTAAAAAAATGTCTTTATAGAAAGAATTCTGAAAGATGCCATTTTCAGCTCTATAAACCTTTCTCCAATAAGCCAGTTCACCTGAATACTTCGTTTTTTTGTATTCAAGTCTTTTTATCTTTTCCCCTTCACACCCCAAAGCCAACAGTTCTGTCCTAATACTCTCGTAATACTTCAAAGACGAGACAAAGATGTAATCATATTCTAGTTTAGGAAGTTCTGTAGGAGCAAAAACTGTTATTCCCTCTACACTCCGACCTTGCATAGACTCCGACTTGTCTATCAGGGCAGTCACATCTTCTAACGCGTGCTCAGTACTAATAACATATTCTTCAAAATTAACTCCAACTCCATAAATAATGTTTCTCATTATTCGTCCCCTCTTACGACAATTCTAATAGATGCAGATTAACACCATTGTTAATCGAAAGTTCATAATTTTTTCGTTCGCATCCTACTCAAGATATTCTATTGTGGGAACCAAAAATGGATCCACAAACTACTATGCTAGAGGTGGCCATATTTAAACTGGTATCTCTGGATTAGTCGATATAACCGAGTATTTTTCTGGAATCATAAACACTGGATAATCCATAATGATCTTCTGTTCATCAACGCCCATCTTCAACAATTTATCTTTCATTTGATCAGCGAAATAATCTGATACAGTAGCAATGAGAATGTAGTCATAATCTAGATTTGAAACACTATCTACACTGATAATTTTATCTCCATCATACTTCGCATCAACCCACGCTACTATATCTGCACAGTCACAGAGTTCTGCGCAGTAATCCTGGCCAACCAGACCTGCACCATAAATCACAACGCGTTTTCCGCAGAATCGCTCCTTGTCAACATAATAATATGAAGTAGACTCATCTAATTCCACATTCCAGATGTGAAAGAATTTATTGTAATACTCTTCTATCATTTCCCTATACACACTGGCACTTCGGCTTTTCAAGATCTCAACATAGGCAAATGATTGAAAAATGCGTTCATCCAGTTCCCGATCAATAATCAAGTTTCTAATGGAATCAAGCGCTTCCAGAAGGAAACTCTTTTCATTAGTACGTTTGGAAGTAAGACTCCCGGACACTCCTTTTCTATATCTGTACAACCTGCTATCTACGTATGAAACCCTATCCGAAAACAAAAAGGCTGCAATCGAAAAATAAACATCATTACAGTTCTTTAATTCTTGAAACCGGACATGCCCAGTATTCCAAAGCCGTCTGTTGATAAGTTTGTTAAAGGGTGCATTGCATATTACTAAACAGGATAAATCAAATATCTCATCACCTTTTTGAAATACTGGATAATGACTAACTCTGTGTTTAATATAATCAAACAATCTATTAGACGACGTATCCTCACCAATGTTTCCATAGGCACATATCACCATGTCTGACATATTATCCACAGCTGATTTATAAAGTATTTCTATGGCATCGCTTTCAACTATGTCATCAGCATCCATGAAAATCAGCCATTCGCCTCTGCTAGAATCTGCCCCCTGATTTCGAGACGCTGCTGCTCCCCGGTTTTCTTCTCTATTATAAATTTTTAATCGACTATCGAACGCATATTTATTCAGAATATCGACAGAACCATCCGTACACCCATCGCAAACGTACACGATTTCAATGTTGGAATAAGTCTGACCTAATAGACTTCTTACATTCTCCTCCAAATGCATTTCCGCATTATATACCGGAATAATAATAGAAATAAGTGATGTCGATTTCATTTGCTGCCCCTACCATACAACGCCATCAAGTATTTTAGTTAACCTCTATCAGTCTGTCTCTGCCCCCGGCTATTATTCTCTCCCCCGGCACTCCCAGTGCTGTAAGAAATCTCTTTATTTCCTTGACCAGATCATCCCTTTTAACGGAAACCACAACATAATCATATTCCATATCGCAAATCTGTTTTGGATCAGTTACTCCTTCCATATCCATGTATTGTGCGTCACATAAAGCCACTATATCGCAATAGTTTATTGCCTTAATCTGTTTGCAATAGTCTTGGCCATATGTTCCGGCTCCATAAATCACTACTCTTGAACCTTTCTCTATTTCAGAGAACGGAAAAAGCGATATTCTCTTTCGCGGATTACTTTTTCTGGAAGAATAAACATCTTCGAGAGTATCATTAATTGCCTGACCGTTTTCTAAGCTGTCTACTACAAAAGAGAACCCATAGTCCGCACTTCCAACCACCGTATTAAAACCTGTAAAACCAATATGCTGAACCATACTGCTTTTCAGAGTATAGATTTTCTTTTGTTTTTTATTTAGCAGTGATGACCATTTCCAGTCAAATGAGCCTGAATCATATTCACCTAGGCCATCTATTATTTCCTTAACAACAGCTCTTCGAAACATTGTCCCCGCGGATCCTATGTTGGCTTTCTCCACCAGAGTTATACCATTAACAGAATACTCATTCTCGGGTTTATGATTACCAATAGAATTAAACGCAGACAGGACTCCATCCGTATAGTCAATTAATCCAACTAATACATTCATCCATTCCTTGTGAAAAAGGAGATCAGAATCAGCGTTAAAAAAGAATTCATCCCCTGTGTTTAAAAAATCCTCATACATAAATCTGATGTTTTCATCTGATCCAAGATTATGCTCCTGTACATGGATGCTTTCAGCGTCAGGAAACAATTCCCTCAGGTATTTTTCATCATATTCGTCGGATGCATCATCATATATTAGCAGTCTGTGCTCATGAGACAAATTCGAGTTATAGAAAGAACGTGCCATCATTTCAAGTGTCTTTTTTCGATTATATGTAGTTATACCTATCGTAATCATATGCTGCAAAATCATTCCGCAAATAGAGAATTTCCTATACTATTAAATCCCATAACATCCGGTTATCTCTCATTTTTTTGAGCCTTTTATTATCTTTCTCCGAGCTCCATCCGAAATTATCATAATGAACACAAAATGTTTTATCAGTTCTTTCGAACGAGTTAAACAACACATGATCCAACGGCATAAAGAATTCACGCGGGAATAAAGTTGCCTCATCTGTCCTTTGCAAACTTCCGTCCATCCTAAATCCACTATCAATAATCTCATCCCTAACATAAGCAGGCTGGAAATAGGAAACGAACCCCTCCTTTTCCTTGGGAATCTGAACATGATCATATAATGCTCTGAGCCGCTTAATCAGAGGATTAGCAGGGCGAGCACCGAGAACCGCCAAATCAACCATTATATGATTTGAAAAAGATAGGAGTCCGTCGCAGGATAACAAGCTATCAAATGGTTTAAAAACTTCTACGTCCATATCAAGATACAAACCGCCTTGTTCATGTATAACGTCAAGTCTGGCATAATCTGTAGCAAATGCCCATGCTTTAAGTTCTATAGCCCTCTTCATAAAAGGATGCTTTTCCCAGTCATAGTTGGTTTTATTCCATTCGATTATCCTATATTCGGGAAGAACACGATGCCATGAATCAACACACTTCTGATATATTTCTGGTTTTTCCTCACCACTGAACCAAAAGGAATGGATAGTTTTGGGGATTTTCTGTTCTTTGTCGTTAAGAACTTGTTTCAAAACAGACTCATCTACCGTATCAGGAGTTATCATTTGCATAAATGGAAAGGCGTAACAATCCACTCCATCTCCTAACTTCATGCTGACTAACTGTTGATACATGTCATACATATATACAGGGCTTGTTAAAACAACTATGCAGTCTATCTCTTCTCTGAGCTTGTCAACACTATAGACATCAATTGTTCTGCTGCCTATTCTGACGCTATTAGATTTGGGGTTAGAATCAACTACATATGAATTATCATCTAAAAGACCCATTAGGGATGTCCCATTAATCGCCGTAAGCCAGGTCCCACATCCAAAAAAGATTATCTTTCTCCCCTGAAATATAGTACGAGCAGAATCCAAAGAGCAGTTCCTAATCCTCATATTAATTCCTCTCCTCAGAAATCATGTTACAAATAAAAGAACTCAGTTTGTTACTGGATTTACCGTCTTCCAAGACAGCATGTTTGTTTATGAATAAACGAACGTTTTCAAAATACTGGTTACAGTCAAATTGGTTAATTGATTCCGACAAAGACTCCACATTTTCCGATATAGAAAAAGGCAGTTCATCCCTCTTCCACATAAACTCCCCTCGGTTAGCTTTGTACTCCTGAATATCATCCGCAAACAGTATGACAGGGATTCCGGCAAAGGCTGCATCGAAAGCACAACTGGAGTAATCTGTGATAAGAAGATCGCTGGCTCCCAATATTTCACTCATGTCAGGTTCCTGACTCACATCTATCAGTCTTTCATCTTCACTCAACAGTGGCATTTTATCCATTTTGGCTGCTAGTTGTGGATGAAGACGAAGCAGCACTTTCCAGTCTCCTCCAAATTTCTGAATTAACTCAGAGATCAGCCGACTGAAATCTATCTGCGGGATCTCTGAAACAACTTCTTTTTTTCCTTTTTGATTTCCACCCCTGAAGGTAGGAGCAAATAAAACAAGTTTGGTTTCCTTGGGAAGTCCCAATTTTACACGTATCATTTTATGAAGTTTTTCCCGGTCATTGATCAGACAATCCACTCTGGGCGAACCTGTTCGAAGAGTCGGACCGTTGTATAGCAGTTTCTTAGGGTATACTCTGTCGCAATACTCAGAATTGGATATTACATAGTCAGTAAGATTGGCATCCCATTCACTTACGAGTCTTGCTATCTCCGGAAAGGCATCTCCCCGGTATAGCCCGACTGCCTTAAAACCTATACTGGCATGCCAGGTCTGGATATAAAGCTGTCCTTTCCTCTTAAGTGTTCCAAATGGTTTTCTGTAATTGTCTATCCAAACACGGGCCGTACTTAATTGATATGCCAGACTCCAGGATGAATATGGTTTCACAGTAATATAATCCGGAAAAACCCGATTGATATCCTTAGTCAGCCAGACTAGTTCCAGATCAGGTCTTTGTTTGTGTAGTTCTTCGGCAATATATCTTGGATTGCAGCAGAATCCACCATCTCCTTCATATGAAGAAAACACAATCTTATTCTTTTTAACCGGAAAAACACGCATCAGCAGGAATCGGGCGCTGAGCATCCTCGCCTGTCGTTTTCTTTTTTTTATATACGGATCATTCGACACGATTCGGTACCTCGACTCTTAACAAAGTGGATGACACTTGTGGAGTATGCGGAAGATAAACCACTTTTGCTCCGACAGAGGCAAGATCTTTTTCGGTCTGCAACCATCTGTCATTTCCCTTCCAATCATCACCGATAAATACTGCATCGAATTGAATGTCTTCCCAGAGCAATCTCTTATCCAGTGTACTGACTATCATTACCTGATCCACCGCTTTGAGATTACGGATTATTTCTGCCCTATCTAACTCCCCTATTACGGGTATTTTATTCTTGTAGTCACTAACAAGCGCATCCGAATTGACTCCAACAATCAATCGTTCACACAGTTCCGCGGCATGATTGATCAGACGGAGGTGACCAACGTGGAACATATCAAAAACGCCTTGCGTATAACCTACCTTATACTCTTTCATTCATTATCCACCAATACAATCTCTTAAATAAATTATAAACCGAACACTAACATCTCACTATGTTCAGCAAGATCAAAAAAACTCCACACCTCAGTGCAGAGTCCTAACTAAACCACCTGTTGCTTCCCTGCCACAAAATATGGTTTCAACATCGCTTTCTACTACAACATCAATACATATATCGGCATTTCATGCGCAAATGTTTATAGATCGGATCATCATACCGGTTTGCATTACTATCGTACGTCAGAGATACTTCTCAGGTTCGTTAAGGAAGACATCTGTCACGCCTGCTGCCGCGAGTTTGTCCAGATCCATTTTGCCGGGAGTGGGTTTCTCAGGATACAGATGACCGCTGAAATACATCCTGACTGTACGTCCGGTGAGTTCTGACGGCGGTAGATCTATGCATCCGGCACCCGGATGAAGCGCGAGCTTAGTGTCGCTGTACATCGCCTCTATTCCACGAGCTTTATACATACAATCAGACAATCTTGGGTCAAGCATACCCAGTTCCGCATCCGGTACGAGCTCATGAAGGAGTGTCAATGATTTTGCATAAAATGTGGAGTAGACTATCGCATCCGCCACGCCGTATTCATCTACCATACCAACGATCATCTTCTCCATACCGGGATACGGGAATACACCGTTCTTAAGTTCGATATTAAGCCGAAGTCCGTTTCCGGATTGACTGTTATTAACATAGTCCGACAGTTTGGGGGCAAGCAGATCCAGCACCTCTCTCATAGTGGGGATATGCTCTGTGCGCCCTTCTCCTGCGTCGATCTTCAGTGTCTTGAGTTCAGACAGAGTATAATCCCTGACAAATCCTCTTCCGTCAGTCGTCCTGTCCACACGCTCATCATGTATTACCACCATTTCACCGTCGCGTGTCAACTGTATATCAAGTTCTATACCTTCAAGTCCGGGTATGGACATTGCCTTTTCAAATGATGTGATAGTATTCTCCGGATAGCACTGACTGCATCCTCTGTGTGCCCATATTTTCATCTCATTCTCCCGGCCAGGAATCTCTCATACACAGCTGCCCTGGCTATAGTCTCTTTTCGCTCTCTGCCTGCAGGTTCTATGCTCTGTTCGCTTATCCTCCGGACAAACTCACCTATCTCATATCGAAGCCCGTCACCTGCAAACTCGCAATCGCATCTTGCGATTCTTGACGGATCCTCATATCGTACCTCATAGTATTTCGTAAGCCACCACGGAGACGGCACAAGTATATATCCCTCTGTTCCGGATATCAGCATCTGTCCTTCGCTTTTGACCGACAGTCCTGTCTTGGCTGTTCCGAATCTGTCACCATAGTCAAAGGATGCTTTTGTATATCCATCCACATCATATGCCTGTCGCGACATAAAGGACACATCACCGTACTCTGTTCCCAGGAATCTGAATATCGGCAGCATACAATAGCTGCCGAATTCCGTGAACGCACCACCATACAGCGTATCTGTGTACTCCCTTCCTCCGGGTGCAGTCAGTCTGGTAAAAGCAGCCTCAACATCGACTACGTCTCCTATATCTCCCCGCACTACGGTCTCCTCTATGCTCTTGAAGCCGGGACAATATGCAGTCTTAATGGCCTCCATGAATACCAGTCCATGTGCAGAAGACCTCTCATACAGGTCGGCAACGTGCGCCGAACTGAAAGCCAGCGGTTTCTCACAAAGCACATGCAGCCCTCTGTCGAACGCCTGAACACAGTATTCATAATGACTCTCGTGGGGAGATGCAATATATACGGCATCCGCCTTTCCCACAACCTCATCCAGGCTTCCGACAGCACAGACCGATCCCGCAGTCTCAGGGCTAAGATTACCGTCTATAAACTCCTGTGCATGTGCAGTATTGGGATTAACTACCGCCGACACACAGACATTATCGACTTCATTCAACTCACGGACAAACCGCCTTGCGATCCTGCCCGTTCCTACTATAGCCAGTTTCAATCGCTATTCTCCCATCCCTGCTGTCTGCGTCTGATATCCATAAACTTCTCAACCACTCTGGCCATCGCTATGGATTCCTCCGCTGTCAGCTTATAATCCGTTCCTGCCGTTCCTTTGATCTTACCCAGGAATTCTGCGATCTCATATCTGAATCCATCTTTTCCGACAAAGGGCGCCTCATAGTGGTCCACCTTACCGGGATCCTCATATCTCACATCGAAGCTCCTTATGAGCCACCATGGTGATTGTGCGAGGATATATCCTTTGGTTCCGGCTATGACCAGCTGTCCCTCCGACTTGACACCGGCACCGGTTTTGGATGTTGCCAGTCCGCTTTTGAATCTGAATGATACTCTGGTAAATCTGTCTATACCACCTTCGCCCAGTATGGAATCAATATTGATATCTTCATACTCCGTACCCATCAGTTTGAATATCGGCAGCATGGTATGACTTCCGTATTCCATGAATGCACCGCCGTACTTTGCATCCGACATTTCTCTGGTTCCCGGGGTACCTATTCTGGTGAAGCACGCTTCTATATCACATACCTCACCGATCGTCCCATCCTTGGCAACCGAGAGAAGCTGTTGGAATCCCGGGAGATATGCCGCACGGATGCCCTCCATAAGTACAACTTCTTCTTTTTTGGCCAGCTCATAAAGCTCCACAGCCTCGGCACATGTAAATGTCATGGGTTTCTCGCAAAGGACATGCTTTCCGGCTTTTATGGCCATACGTACATATTCCGCGTGGGTTTCATTGGGAGAAGCGATATAGACAGCGTCCACGCAATCAAGGAACTTGTCGAAGTCCTTATTAAACGGGACGATTGAGCATTCCGCCGCAAATGAATTCAGATTATCACTGTCCGGATTATATCCCGCAAAAGGCTCTATACCTGATACAAAACGTGTTTCCTCATAGAAACGCCGGGCCACTCGGCCGGTTCCCACTATGCCCAGCTTAACGAGCTGCATCCTGTCATTTCTGAGAAAAGAAGAAGAGATATTGGGGGTACGGTCCAGATAAACCACCTCACAATACTCTTTCAGATAATCATATCTGCCGGTCCAATCGCTGCCCAGCACAAAAACATCTACGCCGTACTTCTGTATATCCTCGACTTTCTGTCCCTCATGATCCTCTATGATGATCTCATCTGCAAATCCTGTCTTACGCACATTCTCAATACGTGTCATGATCGGATCTACAAGATTCAGTTTACCACGCTGTCTGTCGTAGTGTTCCGTAGTCACTCCCACGATCAGATAGTCTCCCAGAGCCTTGGCTCTCTCCAAGATCTTATAATGTCCCTCATGAAACAGATCAAAAGATCCGTATGTGATCACTTTCTTCATTTCACATCTCCATCTGAATAAGCATCCATTCCTTCTATATACAATCCCCGGCGGGCCAGATTGTGGAAGTGTATACCCTCTTTTCTTCTGGCTGCCACCTGTTTGCTTATCTGTTCCGCATATACCAGGAAGTTAGGTGCCGTAGCCACTTCACTTCCATCGTTTGCTCTGGCTGTAGGATATCTCTGCCCGACCGGATCATCCGTCTCAGATAGGCCCGATGAATATTTCGATCCTCCCGGATATGCCAGATCCATACCTATAACATATACCTCTTCAGCTCCCAGCACGCAGGCTGCCTCGATAGCTACGCTGGTAACCGTTCCTCCGGCATACCAGAGCGGAAGGTCGTGCTCCTCTATCTCACTATGCGTAACGGGATTATCATCGGATACTGCGATAAGGTATTGGGGGCCCCTGTACAGATCGGTAAACTCCCAATATGTCTGTATGTCTATGAGAAGAGGAATGCCCTCTGTAGCATCACCATGATCACGTACATGTGGCATGATGGTTTCAAAGGGATCACATACAACATACAGATCCGGTCTTATCCCCAGTGCCTCAAGCTTACGTATGCACGTGCTGACTGCGATGATCGACCGCTTACCCATACTGTCTCTGAGGAACTCCAGATTCTCATCGAGCGAAGGACCTGCTGCAACCACAACCCATTCCGGATTATACCCGGATGTATCAAGTTCCGTATAATATCTGCCCACATTTTTCCTGTTGTACTCGATATTAACGGTACAGATATCGAGATTGATCACTTCGCTTCTGCGCTGCATGAGCCATGTGGATATATCGGGGTCACATGCCTCCATCAGATTCTGCATCCAAACCGATGCATACGCATTGACATGGTATGTACCGACCGCTATCTTACGGTAATCGGATATAAGACGGGATATATCTGGTTCCTGATGAATAACAACCTTATCGTCCGGTATCAGGTCCAGAGGGCCGAAAAGCCCTGCATACCCTATCATATGTTCATCCGTATCATAAACATGAACGACCATGGAGCCATAGGATCTCTTCCATAGCAGGTACGGGAGATAACCGAGTCCGCAGCCGAACAGGTGAAATTCAGTCATACCGGGGCTGTACAGTTTATCTGCCAGGACCTCAGCTTCCTCATATGGATCATAAGATGAGTGGAGATACTCACCTGATTTTATATCCCTGACCGTGACATATCCGGTCGGTGTACCCGATATACACCAGTTACCATCGTCAACCTCTATGGATTCAAATCTTTTTAAATGCTCCAGAACAGCAGGTATCAGCTCATTTCGAATGATCCCTCCGGTCAGGGCGGAGTCGGAGAAACTGTCTCTGACATGTTCTGCAGCAGTCATGATACGCCCGGCCTGAGCAGGGTCCTCATGCGCGATGTCATTACAAAGCGAAGCTATGCTGTCTCCGATCCGGTTCCACAGCGGAGTAAGAGCATGTTTATCACTGATAGAGCACAGGCTTACAGCCTGTCGCAATTCGGTATACAGTGTAGCCCGGTCAAATACTGCCTTAAAATCCTTATCCATGTCCTTCCTATCCCATGCAGTACATACATTGCCCCTATGATATGTTATGATTATAACATGAAATACGAGTCATTTCAGACCATATAAGAGGTTATCGGCACTCATGAACGTATCCGTATATATAATGACACACCGGAAATGCCCGCTCCCGTCTGATCCCATATACCACCCGATGCATGTCGGCCACGCCACGGCCGGTGATCTGGGGTATCCCGGAGATGACACCGGGGATAATATATCCGATCTGAATCATCTGTTCGGCGAACTCACAGGGATCTATTGGATATGGAAGAATGACTCATCCAGTGACATCGTCGGGATATGCCATTATCGCAGATATTTCATGAACGATGATCACAGGATACTGACAGAGGATGAGATAACCTCTCTCCTCAGTGATCATGACATCATCACATCCACTCGCCCCGAAGGCGCAGATACCTCTTATAACTCATATGCTTCATCTCACAATATTGCAGACTACGACTCTCTTGGAGTCGCCATACACAGCCTCTGTCCGGAATATGACTCATCTTTTGAGTGGTTTAAGGGTCAGCGAAGCGGATGCTTCGGTAATCTGACGATCATGCCGAAGAATCTGTTTGACTCATACTGTGAATGGATGTTCGGAATACTGTTTGAAGCCTCCGATCATATCGATGTTTCGGGATACGATCTATACCACAGGAGGGTGTACGGTTTCCTGTCGGAGATCCTCATGAACATATGGATACATCATAATGACATCAATGCCTATGAGTGCCCGGTGATGTTCACGGCCGAAAAGGCAGAGACGACAGAGCTCAAACGCGTCATCGCCTCTCTGGTTAAGGAACACCGTATCGGGGAAGCCCGAAACACTTACTACGATATAACCAGGATACGTCCGGATGTACTGCTCCCCGAATCAGACATCTCAGGCGAGCTTCTCCTGATCGAACAGATACTCTATATCATGGATAAGGAAGATGAAGAGGGGATCACGGGACTGAGCCGTGTTTCAGATGATCTGTTTGAGATCCTTAAGTTCTATAAAGAATGCAGGAATAATATATCCGGCCTATCCGAGGACGATCGTCTGTCGGATATCGCCAGAGAAGTGATCCTCAGATTTTCTTAGCTTCCACAAGCTCAAATATCTGTTTCACCCTCACATCAAACGTATGCTCAAGCGCGATCTTATCATGTGCATTTTGCGCTATGGCTGCTCTTTCGTCCTCATGTGAGAGGTAATAATCTATCTTGTTCAACAGGTCATCCCTGTCTTCAAAATACACGAATTCTTCACCGGGAATAAAGTGTCTGCACAGATCGACCTGATAGTTGGACAACAGGAATCCACCCGCTCCGAGAATATCATATGCCCTGAGAGGGATCGCATGTTGTATGCTGCGTAGGGTTATATTCAGATTGATCCTGCTCAGTTTGAATATATACGGCATCTCTTCGAAATAATCAGCCGGCCCCATATTCTGTACGCCCGCCGGTTCAAAAGCACTGTTTTGAGTGTATGTATATAACCTGAGCGGGTGTCTGCTGCCTATCAGTGTCAGAAGTTCCTTACGTTCTATGATCGTGGCCTGTCTGTTGATTATATAATTGGCATACAGGTACTCAGGCGTCTCCGCACTGTCAGGATAGGGATATATATTAGTTGCCTTGCGGATGTCTTCAACTATGTCCGGCGTGAGGCACTCCTCTATGAAATTACATCCGTGAATCTGAAGCTGGGATCTGATTAGCGCTTCCAGATACCCTGCCGTATACGGTTTCAGTTTGGGAAGCATCCTCTCATAATACGGTATTCTCTCTGTATACAGCGAACCTACGAATGAGATATCTGTGCTGAACCTCTTCTTCCGATCCTCATCGGGAACAAGCCGGTCAAGCCTTCTCACAGATGCAGCCAGCGGCATGTATTCCACGGTATCTATACGGCCCGATCTGAAGATCTCGAACTGCTTGGAATCAAACATGAGCACGATATTGCATTTATTGATCACCTGGTATGAATAGAGAAATATCTCCGGATTATCATATATCCATGAGACATAGATAACACCGGCCTGATTACATACTTTGGATACGACCGGAAGGAAGTTGAAAGAAAAGACAAAATCGGGAGAATGCTCTTTCAGAGCGGCAATGAACTCCTGTTCAAAGGCAGGATCATTCCTGACTCTGGATTCCTCATAGACATACGGATACCTGATGACTTCGGGTTTTGAACCGTCATCAAACGTAAACTCATCCAGGGCATCAAGCATATCTCTGTTTGCAAAAAAAGTGGTTATATTGATATAGAGTATCTTCATCTATGAATTATCACCCGTTCGCTCCAACAGCTCTGCGTAAGCTTTGGCAAGCCGTTCGGTATTTTCACATATGTTTTTAAGAAGATTGATCTCAGCCGGTCCCGTATACTTAAGCTCAAAGACGTTGTCGGGAATAGTTATGGGATTGCAGGCTACGTTCAGATTCTCCGTGTCCCCGGGTCTCTCACGATACAGATTGGACAGAGTCATCATAGTGTCCGCTGTAGGAAGCCCGAACTCCTTTATGGCGCGGTACATCACCTGCCAGTGAACGGACAGATCCTTGTTACGGTTGGGCATAGCCAGATAATTGATCCACCCGACTATCGCCTTGGATGCTATCTGAACAGAGCTTCTTATCGGATAATGAGCAAGTCTTATTTCATCAAGAACGACATGCTCTCTGATATCATCACACTCTGCGAAGTGGCTTCCCCAGCCTATCCGGAAGCTTTCAGAAGAAGCTATCCTCGCCGGGACCAGAACCTTCTTAGTCATCTCGGGTTCATCATCGAGGCAGAACCTCTCCCGGAGCGCAACACATATCTGTCCCAGATCATCCTCTTCGGTGGGGATATAATTCCGCCAGTTCATATAATAGAGATTATTATCATCCAGGCTTTCAATATATGCTTTTACTTCATCATATTTCGGTGATCCGGAATCAGAGCAGACTATCTCATCATCATCAACAGGCAGGATGAAATCAGGATGGTATTTCTCAAGCGCATACCGAATCGCATTCTGAACACGATCCCGCTGATACGGTGAGACATTATCATCACTCAGAACGTCTATCTTAAAACCTTCAGCGATCAGATCATTCAGGATACGACCGGTATTATCCGTACTTGAGTTGTCTATGATAACAAAACGGTCTGCAACAAGTGCATTGCCGCGGATCATTGTTTCTATTACATCCGCGGAATTCTTGATCATACTGACTGCTACTATCATGAATTCACTCCGATCCATTCGGCCGCTTCGGGCTCAGTCGATACAAACCACTTATACGGTCTCCTTCTTTCGTCACAGTACCTGCATATATCCATCGGAGACTTAAGCCTGTCAAGAAGCGCATATCCATCCAGGTCTTCCTCATATATATCCGTCACATCACTGTCCGATCCGGATATATCCAGTCCATACTTCTCGTTATATATATCAATAAGCTGAGGCATCGCACATGTTGAGATAAGTCCGTCACACAGATATGCGCAATGACTTGCGGGACAGGCTCTGTGTGTTGTGACGGGATCGCTGCATCCATGTGTATTCATACCGGCAGTAAAGTCACTGATATCCGGTGTCACCGTAAGTTTAACCCCATGAGAGGAGCATATGGATGCTATACGTTCAATGGATGAAGCAGTAGGCGGATACATGCTGACATCAAAGTATGTGGCAGTCACGCGCATGGCATCCAGAACCTGAATCATATCACCCCTGAGCATAAGCCCGTTGGATACGACTCTGATATCCGCATCGGGAAAAGCCGCTCTGGAAGCATAGATAAACTCGGGAAGTTCGGGATTAAGCAGAGGTTCACCGCCCATAAGTCTGATCTTGCCTATTCCCCAGAATAGTTCCTGGAGTCTCATAAGATCGTTGCAGAAATGATCCAGATCGCCGAATCTCTCCCCAGAGATGATATTAGAGAAATGAGTGCAGCCGGCACATTTAAGATTACAGTGGAAGGAGATATGGTATTCCAGATACGGCAGCCTGGGTTTATCGGTCTCTATCCAGACAAAGCTCTCATCCTCAACCTCATAGACCTCTTCATAATACGAAGGAAGGAAAGCTATATCCGTAATCCCGGATTCCTTCAGGCGACGTACGCAGAAATCCGCAAGTTCATTATCCGTAGCCAGTACAACGGCGTCGACTGCCCCGCGACTGTACAGATCACTAAGTTCCTTAAGACCAACGACAGCGGTCTCATCGGCCGCGTCGGGAAGATCCGACAGAACCAGTGAACTACCGTTGCCGGCACCCAGAATATCCTTACAGATGACGACAAGCTCAACACCGTCAGACGAGGTTATGTATTCATATGCCCTGCGGCCAAGTATTCCCTTACCGAATAAAGCTGCTTTCATATCGAGAATTATACTATAAAAGAGCCGCTTTCGCGACTCTCTTATAGTTGTATTTAAGGTTATCTGTCACTGTTTGCAAGTGATTATCCGAGGAGAGAAAGAACTCCCTGATTGCTCTGGTTAGCCTGAGCCAGCATCGACTGTCCTGCCTGAGCGAGGATGTTGCCGTTGGAGTACTTAACCATCTCTGTAGCCATATCGGTATCACGGATCTGACTCTCAGCTGCCTGAGTGTTCTCCACGATGTTATCGAGGTTCTTGATGGTGTGCTCAAGTCTGTTCTGGATAGCACCAAGATCGGAACGCTGCTTGTTCAGTGATGATATAGCATTCTTGATAGCCTTGATCGCATTACCTGCAGCATCATAGCTTGATACCTTAACGTTTGCGGAGCTGATTCCGAGGCTGGAAGCAGTCATAGCAGTGATGCTTATAGAGATGTACTGTCCACTCTCTGCACCTACCTGAAGTCTCTTGCCACTGAAGTCACCATTCAGCAGATTCTGCTGGTTGAATGTTGTAGTGGAAGCAACTCGATCGATCTCTGTTACCAGAGCGTTGATCTCGGACTGGATGTAGTCACGGTCTTCTGACATGTTAGTGTCGTTAGCTGCCTTGGTTGCCAGTTCATTCATTCTCTGCAGCATGTCGTGTACTTCATTGAGTGCACCTTCTGCTGTCTGTACGCAGGAGATTCCGTCCTGAGCGTTTGCTGATGCCTGTGTAAGACCTCTTACCTGACGTCTCATTTTTTCGGAGATCGCAAGTCCTGCTGCATCATCTGCTGCGCGGTTTACTTTATAACCGGATGAGAGCTTCTCGGTACTCTTAGCAAGAGCGGAAGTTGTAAGACCGAGCATTCTGTTTGAGTTCATTGCTGTAAGATTGTGCTGTACTACCATTTTCATATCCTCCTTGAAGGTGGTGCATCCCTGCATCCATTCCTTATCTGAAATCACGGATCCGTTTTTTTAGTATTAGATCCAGTTTATTTCGCGAATCCGTTCGCCTTTTTTACTTCGTTACACCTTATATATCGGAGCCGGTTTCGGATACTTAACCCCCTGATGTAAAAAAAATAAAAAATTATGTAAACACCCTTGAAAGCAAAAAAGAGAGCCGCTTTCGCGACTCTCTTCTTTTTGGTAGATTTGCTCTGAACCTTATCAGGATTAGCCAAGTAATGACAGAACACCCTGGTTGCTCTGGTTGGACTGAGCCAGCATTGACTGACCTGCCTGAGCCAGAATGTTGTTGTTCGAATACTTAACCATCTCTGTAGCCATATCAGTATCACGGATCTGGCTCTCAGCTGCCTGTGTATTCTCTACAACGTTGTCAAGGTTCTTGATCGTATGCTCAAGTCTGTTCTGGATTGCACCAAGATCGGAACGCTGCTTGTTCAGTGAAGAAATAGCATTCTTGATGTTGTTCAGTGCGGTACCAGCTGAATCATAGCTGGAAACCTTAACCTGATTTGTGCTAACGCCGAGGCCGGAAGCTGTCATAGCACTAATGCTAATGGAGATATACTGTCCGCTCTCTGCACCAACCTGAAGCTTCTTGCCACTGAAGTCACCATTCAGCAGATTCTGCTGATTGAATGTAGTAGTGGAAGCTACACG
>Ga0129306_1002343_pt1 | contig 17144 bp, 16 predicted proteins | sample P827metagenome_FD_94438 | JGI IMG/M metagenome (GOLD analysis project Ga0129306, IMG submission 94438) | Capybara group fecal microbial communities from Wisconsin, USA - P827 metagenome | ecosystem: Host-associated > Mammals > Digestive system > Large intestine > Fecal | place: USA: Wisconsin... | reverse complement strand
TCAATTCTTTGGCTAATAATGATACGATTTTTTCCATGTAACGCAAGGCCTTTCTGATAACAATTAAGGCGGCACGGACTGTGCCTTCCGGAACAGGTTGGCATACCGTCCGTGTTCCGGAAAAAACTGTTGGAAGCAGACGCTTCCTGTCTATTATAGCACTTGTCAAAGGGAAAAAGATACGATAAAATTATTTTTAAAGAACAAGCGATTTTTTCAGGAGGAACCGGTATACCCATGATTGAACAATATATAGAACATACCCTGCTGAAACCGGAAGCAACGACGGCGGATATTATCAGATTATGTCAGGAAGCCCGTACTCATAATTTTCTGGGCGTCTGCGTCAACCCCTGTTTTGTTCCGCTGGCGAAACATCTGCTGGCGGGAACGGAAGTAAAGGTGGTTTCCGTTGTAGGTTTCCCTTTAGGCTGTGATGAGCCGGAAGTGAAAGCGGAGGCAGCCCGCCGGGCAGTCCGGAACGGCGCTGATGAGATAGACATGGTCATCAACGTGGGCGCACTGAAAGGCCGGGACAATGCCTATGTTGTGGAAGACATCCGTCAGGTCGTAACCGCGGCAGGCGAAGCGCCTGTCAAAGTTATTATTGAAGCGTGCCTGTTAAATGAAGAAGAAAAAATCCGCGCCTGCCGGATGATTGCTCAGGCCGGGGCGGCGTTTGTGAAGACCAGCACGGGCTTTAGCAAAGGCGGCGCTACAGTAGAGGACGTGGCTCTGTTATCTGCGGAAGCAAAACAGCTGGGCCTGCGGGTAAAAGCTGCGGGAGGAATCCGGGATTACGCGACGGCCAAAGCCATGCTGAAAGCCGGGGCGGAACGGTTAGGATGCAGCGCCGGGGTCGGGCTTGTGGAAGAAGAGGCCCGGGCATGAGTTGTTTCCAGGTGGCGGTATTGGCCAGCGGCAGCAAGGGAAACGCGACGGTAATGCGTTGCGAATCCGGCATGGTGCTGGTGGACGCAGGCATCTCCTGCCGCCGTATTGCGCAGGGCATGCAGAAGCTGGGACTCCATCCGGATAATCTGGACGCGGTATTCATCACCCATGAACACATCGACCATGTAAAGGGATTGGAGACTTTTGCGAAAAAATATCCGGTACCCATTTATGCAAGCAGGGGAACCTGGCAGGGAATCAGACAGACGCTTCCCCGGCTGGACCTGAAACTGTGTAACCGCCAGGTTCTTGCGCCCCAGACGGAAATCACGTTAGGCGGCCTCCAGGTGCGCAGTTTTTCCGTATCCCACGATGCACTGGAGCCGACAGGGTATGCGTTCCGGTGCAAAGGCCGTAAATTCGCCTATGTGACTGATACGGGTTACATCAGCGATCTGGTAAAACGGGAACTGGACGGTGCAGAGGTGTTGGTGCTTGAAACCAATCACGATCCGTTTATGCTGAAAAACGGACCCTATCCGCTCCCGTTGCAGAAACGGATTTTGGGAACCCGGGGGCATTTGGCCAACGAAACGGCAGGTCATCTGCTGGCAGAACTGGCAACGTTGCCAAAGCAGGTATTTCTGGCGCACCTGAGCCAGGAGAACAATACGCCGGGTCTGGCAGAATCTACAGTACGAAGTATTGTGATGCGAAAGATTCCCCGGATAAACATTCAGTTCTATGTCACTTCACAGGACGAAGTGGTGAAAAATAAAGAATGGGAGGATTATCATGAGCAAAACATTTTTGAATAAGGCAGGCAGTGTAACCGTAAGCCTGCTGCTGGCAATGAGCATGCTGCTGGGCGGGTGCGGCGGCGCTAAAGGCAACGCGGTCGCTCCGGAAACGAAGAAACCGGCGGCGCAGGCGACAGAACCGGCTACGCCTCAGCAACAGCAGGAAAAGAAAGCGGAAGAAATCGACAAAAAGATGTCCGGTGCCCGGAATACGCCTATCGTGCAGGCTGCCAGAAAGGTTGGCCCCACTGTGGTGGGTATTACCAACAAAGCCTATGTGCGCGATTTCTTTAACCGGGTGCAGCTGGCGGAACGGGGTTACGGCTCCGGTGTGATTTATGACAAATCCGGCCTGATCGTGACCAATAACCATGTAGTAGACGGTGCTTCCGAAATCATCGTCAGCCTGGCGGACGGACGCAGCGCCCAGGGCAAGGTGCTGGGCACCGACGCGGCAACCGACCTGGCTGTAGTTAAAATTGACCTGGACAATCTTCCCGTAGCGGAATTCGGTGATTCTTCCACGGTACAGGTAGGCGAGCCGGCCATTGCCATCGGCAACCCACTGGGCATGGAATTCCGGGGCAGCGTAACGGTAGGCATCATCTCCGCGCTGAACCGTTCCGTGGAAATCGGTGAAAAGAAATTCACCCTGTTCCAGACCGATGCGGCGATTAACCCGGGTAACTCCGGCGGCGCACTGGTGAACGCGGACGGCGAGATCATCGGCATCAACAGCGCCAAGATTGCGGTATCCAATGTGGAAGGCATAGGTTTTGCCATTCCCATCAATAATGTAAAACCCATCATCAAAGAACTGGCCTCCAAGGGCCGGGTAGCCCATCCTTATGTGGGCGCGTCCCTGATCGATAAAACAATTGCCAAACAGTACGGCTTTGATATGGACCTGCATGACGGCCTGTTCATCATGAAACTTTCCAAAGGCGGTCCGCTGGCCCGGGCAGGCGCCCGTACCGGTGATATCATCACCGAATTCAACGGCGTGAAGGTTCAGAGCGTTGCCGCACTGCGGGACGAAATTGCCAAGCACAAAGTGGGAGACCAGGTGAATATCACGGTACTGCGGAACGAAAACCAGATGACGCTGGCTGTTGTCCTGCAGGAGTATCCGAGGAACTAAACCAACAGGAAAACGTATATTTCTGCGGGTTCTCCTTACAAGGTTTACCGGGAAAACAGATTTTGTTAAAAAAGCAAAAAGCCGCTCGTAACGGGCGGCTTTTTTAACAATAATGTGCATTGTAAAAGGCAGACATCATGAAAATTACCATTGCCTGTGTAGGCAAACTGAAAGAAAAATATCTGACAGCAGCCATGGAAGAATATGTGAAACGGCTGCAGCCGTTCTGTAAACTGGAAATTGTCAGCATCAATGAAGAAAAAATGCCGCAGGAACCTTCAGAAGCAGAACGGGAGCAGGTATTGGAAAAAGAAACCCGGCGGCTGCTGGCTGTGATTCCGGAACATTCCTATGTGGTGCTTTTGGACTTGCTGGGAAAACAGATTACCAGTCCGGAACTGGCGGAAAAAATGGACGCGCTGGCGTTGCAGGGCGCCAGCCATATTACTTTTGTCATCGGCGGCGCGTTCGGCTATACGGATGCGTTGCGGCAAAAAGCAGATTTCCGCTGGTCTTTTTCCAGACTGACTTTTACCCATCAGATGATCCGCGTGCTGCTGGCGGAACAGATCTACCGGGCGTTTAAAATCAGCAAGGGGGAAAAATATCATTGGTAAACGAATAAGAATTTGTATGACAGCGTGATGTCTTTCCCTGCCGGCATCACGTTACCGATGCTCCGCTTTTTTACAAATTGATAATGCACCTATCTTAATTTTAGTGTATAATATTTCTAAAAGGATGTACTTTTTTCTAATAGTGTAAAAGATATTCGTGACATCCGAAAGGAGGCTTCCTATGAAAACCTGGAAACGTTTATTACAGACGACTTGTGCTGCGGCTCTGGTGGGTGCCACAGTTATGACCGTGACTGCTTCCGCGGCCAAAGCACCTGCGGCACAGGCACCGGAAAAAATCCCCGTCATCCTGGACGCGGACATGGTGGATCTGTTTGATGACGGCGTGGCTTTGCTGATATTGGCCAAGTCTCCCAAAGTTGACTTGAAAGGCGTAACGGTTGTCATCGGCAACAGCTGGGTAGAAGACGGTGTGGCCAGCACAATCCGTCATCTGGAAGGCATCGGCAGGACTGATATACCGGTGTTCGCAGGCAACAATACTCCGACCCGGCCCGGCCGTATCGAAAACATTAAGGCAGAAAAGAAACTGTGGGGCCGCGGGCATGACTCCCATTTGGGAGCGGCGGGATATCCCCGGCCTGCTTCCTGGCAGGAAACATACCGGGAAAGGTATAATAGCGAACCTACCGTTGCGCCAAAGGCGGAAGACCCCAGCGACTTTATCATCCGTACCATTAAGGAGAATCCTCATAAAGTGACGATCGTAGGGATCGGTACCGGCGGAAATATTGCCAAGGCGTTGGAAAAAGATCCGTCCATTGCTCCGCTGGCGAAGGAAATCGTGTACATGGCAGGGGCTTTCCTGCACGCGGGCAATGTAATGCCCACTGCGGAATTTAATGTCTGGCTGGATCCGGAATCTGCGAAAAAGGAATACAGGGGAGCCTGGCCGAAACAGACATTCTTCCCGCTGGATGTATGCGAAAACGAAAGAATCAATTACAAGAATTTCCTGGATCTGGAAAAACGGGTGAAAAATCCGGTCTTTAAACATATGTGGGAAAACCATTACCAGACCCCGCTGTTCCGGAACAATCACAAATTCGAGAACTACATCTGGGACGTTTTGGCCGCGTCTTATGTGCTTGATCCGTCCATCGTTACGGAAGAAGTGTTTATGCCGGTTGACGTAAACGATACCTATTCCCTGTCTTACGGCGAGACGCTGGCCTTTGCGGGACCGGGACCGGAAGGATCCCAAAAGGCTCACATCGTACAGAAGATCAACCGCAAGAAAGTCTGGAAAATCGTAACGGATACTTTTGACAAATTGTAAAAAAGAGGATGAAGTTAAATGAACCTGTTTACCCCTGCTGAATTTACGGAGAATTATGCCCAGGCCGGCGTGAAGAAAGCATCGCTGCCGGTTGGCAAAATGCTTTTACTGGGAATTCTGGCCGGCTTCCTGATTGCCATGGGCGGCGCCACGGCCAGTACGGCGTCCCATGCCATCCCGAATGCGGGTCTGGCAAAGATGGTCAGCGGTCTTCTGTTTCCCTTTGGCCTGGCTATGGTGATTCTTACCGGGGCGGAACTGTTTACCGGGAACGTGTTGATCAATATTTCCGTGTTTGAAGGAAAAACCGGTTTCGCTTCCATGTTGCGGAACTGGTTCTGGGTGTACGCAGGTAATTTCTGCGGTGCTGTTCTGGTAGCAGCGGGAATGGCTTTTCTGGGTTGTCTGAATTTATCCGGCGGCGGATTTGCCGTTTCAACCATGAAAGTCGCTGCTGCCAAAAGCTCCCTGCCGTTTATGACTGCGGTGGGGCTGGGCTTTTTCTGTAATGTGCTGGTGACGATTGGCGTACTGATCAGCCTGGGTTCTAAGGATACAATCGGACGTTTTATTGGCGCCTATATGCCGGTGGCTTTCTTTGTCATCTGCGGCTTTGAACACAGCATTGCCAATATGTATTATGTGCCGGCAGGCATTTTTGCCGCGTCGAACCCGGTCTGGCAGGCGCTGGCGGTGAAAGCGGGAGTCAGCCTCGCAAACGTAAGCTGGGGAAGTTTCTTCATGGGAAATCTGCTGCCCGTTACCATTGGCAATATTTTAGGAGGGCTTGCCGTCAGTTTCATTTTCTGGTACTGCTACGGGAAAAAGTAATTGGAACGGAATCTGGGATGAAATGACCTGTTTGCAGTATAGTAAATAAAACGATACTTTCAGAGGGGAGATGAATGTATGTCTAACGTCTTAACTCATTATCAGTATCTCCATACGATTCCGGAACCGGGTTTCGAAGAGGTAAAAACTTCAGCCTATCTGGCAGAGAAGCTGGCCGCGGCGGGGTTTAAGGTAACCCGGAACCTTGCCGGGACTACAGGTCTTGTAGCTGAATATGACAGCGGTGTGCCGGGCCCGGTATTCGGTATCCGGGCGGATATGGATGCTCTGACCCATATCATAGACGGAAAGAAAGAGTTCCGTCATACCTGCGGTCATGATGCCCACAGTTCCATGCTGCTGGCAGCGGCGGAAGAAGCACTGGCATCGGGAATAATAAAAAAGGGACGTTTTAAAGCAGTGTTCCAGCCTGCGGAAGAACTGGGCGCCGGCGCCCTGAAAATTCTGGAAAGCGGAATTTTGGAAGACGTAGATTATTTGCTGGGTATGCATATTCGTCCCACGCAAGAATGTCCGGCGGGAGGCGCTATCTGTGAAATGCATTATTCAGCAGGCTGCCAGTTCCGCGCCCGTATCAAAGGCAAGCAGTCACATGGCGCCAGGCCCCATCTGGGGATCAATCCCATTGATGCATCTACCTGCGCCATTGCGGCAGTAAATGCCATCCATATGGACCCGAGGATTCCCTTTAGCGTAAAATGTACCCGTTTCCATGCGGATTCCGGCGTGTTTAATTCGGTACCTGAATTCGCAGATATAACGTTCGATATGCGCGCGCAGGATAATCCCACTATGAAAGAAATGCGGGAAAAGGTCATACGGGCTATAGAAAACGGGGCGGCAGCTGTAGGAGCAAAAGCTGAAGAATTCGAGTTCTATACAGATTTCCCGGCAGCGGAAGGATTCGAACCGGAATTCGCGAAAGTTGTACGGGAAAGCGTCGCGGAAGTTGTGGGAGAAGAGAATATTATTCCGGTCTTTAATACGTCCGGCGGCGAAGACTTCTTCTGCTTCCCGGTAAATCTTCCGCACCTGAAGGTCGGTTTCGTCGGTCTGGGGGTGGGCGCGGAACCGGGCCTGCATCATCAGGATATGCATTTCGATCCAAAGTATCTGGAAAACGGAGTAAGCATCCACTGCAGAGTGATTAAAAAGATTTTAGGATAAAAAACAAAAAAATGTTGGGATGACCCATAAAAAAAGGCAGCTCTCAATAGAGAGTTGCCTTTTCTCTTGTCTTGAAACAGTAATGTTATTTATACAGCTTGGCCTGCAAATCCAGCAGAATCTTTTCCAGGCAGTGCAGGGAAGGTTCCACGGACTTCAGTTCCAGATATTCCGCCTCGCTGTGTCCGCCTGCGCCGGTAGGACCGATGCCGTCAACTGTGGTTGCGCCTGCGCCGGCCATATGGTTTCCGTCGCTGCCGCCTCCGGCTTTGACCCATTCAGTGGAAAGACCGAATTCGCGGCTGGCGTTGTCGATAATTTCTACCAGACCCGCTGTTTCCGGCGTACTGGCCATGGGAGGCATGCTCGAAACAACGATAATTTCCGTTTCGATTTCTGCCGCTCTGGCATGCTCCTGCAGTTTGGCAAAGGCCTCTTCCATAATGGAAATCTGGGCCTTGTCCACCACCCGCAGGTCAATATCCATGAACGCATCCGCAGCTACACTGTTGTAACCGCTGCCGCCTTTTACTACACCGGTGTTTACCGTCATGCCGGTTTCAAAGTTGGTAAGGGCGGCCAGCTGCAGGACCCAGTAAGCCATTTCGTTGATGGCGCTGCGACCATCCTGGGGCGCGTTGCCCGCATGGGCTGCGCGGCCTTTCAGTTTTACCTGATAATGGCACACGCCTTTGCGCTCCAGTACCCGTGCGCCGGTTGCTCTGGCCGCTTCCAGTACCAGGCAGTATTTGCTGTGGGAACCCAGTTCCTGGAACCAGGATAAAACATGTGTGCTGCCGATTTCTTCTTCCGAGTTAAAGGCCAGGCAGACCTTCAGATCTTTCAGGCTTCCGGCGGCTTCCATAGCTTTTAAGACGTGAGTGGCCTGGAGGCAGCAGCATTTCATGTCGCTGACACCGGGCCCGTAGGCGCGGTCGCCTTTTACAGAGAAAGGACGTACGGCTACGGTGCCGTCAGGGAAGACGGTGTCCATATGGCAGCAGAGGGTTACGTCGTAATTTGTGTCATCTGTGTTGGTAATGACCAGCGGTTTGGCACAGTCCGGACCGCAGTCAACCCGTTTTACCCGCCACATGGGGCCGGTAAAATCTTTTGCCAGGTAATCCGCGACTTTATCAATTCCGGCAAAATTCTGCGCATTACAGTCAATATTGACCAGATACTCCAGATCTTTAATGTATTGTTCAATGTTGTATGTTGTCATGTTGCTCTCCGTTATTCACATCAGTACATAACTACCAGCAGCTTCATGACCCACATGGCCAGCAACGCGTTTAAGACTGCAATGCCTACCATAATGGCGTAGTATTTGGAATTAACTTCCGCAGTACCCAGGCAGCGGCCCAGATACTGGATCAGAGAACCCATCAGGTAAATAGCCGGCATCAGGACGGTGATGTCTTTCGGGCTTAACACATTGGAACCCAGCAGACCCGCAGCAGCGCCGATGCCGCCGCCCATGGACATGAAAGAGGATACGAGGACGGTTATCGCTTCACCCGGCAGTCCCCACAGGGCCATGACCGGGGCGAAAACGGATCCCAGAATCTTTAACAGACCGGTAACATTTAACGCTTTGATGATTACAAAGGCCATAATGACGTTAGGCATCATGTTGCGGATGCCGGTATCCCAGCCTTTGCGGCAGCCTTCGATGAAAAGGTCGATAATATTTTTGTCTTGTTTCTTCTCAGCCATCATGCCGCCTCCTTCGCACCGTTCTTTTTGTGTTCGTATTTGATATACATGCGCATCAGATTGGCACCGAAGAACTTAAAAATCATGATCAGGCCAAAGGGAAGGATGATGGGGGTGACCAGCACACTGAACAGCGCGGCACCGGATGAAAAGAAGTTGGTGATAGTGCCGTCGCCGGAGAACTGGTACATGGCAAAGATGGTTTTTTCATCTTCGTTGATGATGCCTTCGTTGTACATGGCTTTAATCATGCCTGCGCCGGCATCGGTACTCTGATAGCTGGCGATCATGCCCAGGCCGCAGGCGCCGGGGATGCCAAGCAGGGGGCGCAGCAACGGGGATAAGAGTTTCTGTGCTGCTTTTAAGCCGCCTAAGCCTTCAACAACGTTGACTACAGCCAGTGCGAAGATAACGGCCGGTAACAGGGACAGCGCAAAGGCAAAGCCGTCCTGGGCACCGTTGCCGCCAGCACCGCGGAAGGTCAGCATCTTGCCGTTAGCGGCGGCAATTTTGCCGAACGTACCGTTCAAGACGGTGAAATCACACACACTGTACCATTCTTTGCTGGTGGCCAGAATTCCGGAGAAGAAAACAATGGCAAACAGTAATGCAACATAGCTGTACCACTTGACTTCTTCCTCCTGTTTCGGAACGGGTTTGTTCTCGTCCATAATGAGATTCCTCCTTACTCTTTATTTACCGGTTTGCAGAAACAACTGAAGAAAAGATCCGTTTCTGCCTGTCGGACAGTAACAATTGTCAACAACGGTTGCCGGTTATAATATTATACCACTGTTATTAATGAATTAACAGCGTCCTTTGTGTCAGATTAAACCGGCAAAATAAATATGTAACTGTTGTTACAGAAATTATCTTATTATAATAGTTTTGTAAAATTTTAACAGTAACACGAAACGAAAAGGAAAAGCTGTGTTGTGCCCTTTCGGTTGTTACCGGTTGTATGATATAATCGAATTAACAAAGCAAGGTGCGAACAAATAGTTTTATCGGATGAGTTACGAGGAGGAAAAAGCAATGATCAAACTGTTAAAAAACGCACAGGTTTATGCGCCTGCGTTCCTGGGGAAAAAAGATGTGCTGGTAGTTGGCGATAAGATTTGCCGTATAGAAGACAAAATTACCGGTTATGAGGGCCTGCCGGACGTGGAAGTGTTTGATCTGGCCGGGAAAAAACTGCTGCCCGGTTATATCGATATGCATGTGCATATCTGCGGCGGTGGCGGGGAACAGGGCTTTTCTTCCAGCGTGCCTGCTTCCTGTCTGAGCATTTTCTTCCAAAACGGCATCACCACCTGTATAGGTCTGCTGGGTACAGACGGTATTACCCGCAGCATTGAAGCGCTGGTAGCCAAAGCGCGGGCATTGACCGAAGAAGGCATGACCGTGTACACACTGACCAGCAGCTATATGTATCCGCCCAAAACCCTGCTGGGCAGTGTAGAAAAAGATATTGTTATGCTCACTCCCATGATCGGCGTAAAAGTAGCCGTTTCCGATCACCGCAGTTCCAATCCTGACGGGGACGACCTGATCGCGTTAGGCGTAGAGGCGCGCCGGGCCGGCATGATCAGCGGCACCGCGGGTCTGGTGACCATGCATATGGGCAGCGGAAAAGGCCGGCTGAACCCATTGTTCGACGCGCTGGAAAACAGCGATCTGCCGCCGAAACATTTTCTTCCTACCCACATGCTGCGCTGTCCCGAACTGATTGAAGACGGAGCGCGTCTGGTTCGTATGGGCGGTTACATGGACTGCACGGCAGGATCAGATGAAAAAGAGGTTGTGAACAGTGCGAAACTGCTTTATGAACTGCTGCACATGGACGGGGTCACCACGGACCATGTGACCATGTCTTCCGATGCGTTTGGCAGCCAGCCCAAATTTGACAGCTGCGGCGAGTGCATCGGTTACACCTATGCATCGCCCAAATACCTGCACAGGACGGTCAAACTGCTGGTGGAAATGGGTATGCCGCTGGAAGAAGTTATCAAAATGCTTACCTCAACGCCTGCAAAGATGATCGCCAAAGAAGGCATAAAGGGATGCATTGCCCCGGGCGCGGATGCGGATCTGCTGGTGTTGGATGAGAATCTTGATATCAACAGCCTGTTTGCGAGGGGCAAGACCGCGATGCTGAGCGGAAAGGTACTTATGAAAGGTCGGTTTGAAGAATAAGTTTTTTTGACAGGTATTATACAGTTTCCGGCGTAATAAAGTATCAGCCTGCTTGTAATACAGCAGGCTTCTTTTGTAAAAAGGCGGACTTATGTTACTTCTTTCTATTGAAAACCTTTCCCACAGTTACGGGGAACGGACGCTTTTTAAAAATGTAAATTTCAATATTGAAACCGGAGATAAAATCGGCCTGATCGGTATCAACGGCACCGGTAAATCCACGTTGCTGCGGCACATTGCGGAAATGGACGGGGGCAGGGACCCGGAAACGGGCGAGCCGGGAAAGATTATCCCGAATGGTACCTGCGTGATTGAGTATCTGCCGCAGGACCCTCCTTTTGAACCGGATGCCACGGTGATTGAGCAGATTTTCCGGGGCGATTCTCCCATGATGAAACTGTTGCGGAGCTATGAAACCGTGTTAGATGAAACGGCGCTGCATCCGGATGATGCGGCGGTGCAGCGGAAACTGCTGGAAGTGCAGCAACAGATGGACCAGCACTTTGCCTGGCAGCTGGAAAGCGAGGCAAAGGCTGTATTGAACCGTTTGGGGATTACGGATTTCAATCAGAAGATGAAGATCCTGTCCGGCGGGCAGCGCAAACGGGTGGCCCTGGCCGGCGTGCTGGTGCGTCCCTCCGATCTGCTGATCCTGGATGAGCCGACGAACCACATGGACAATGAAACCGTTGCCTGGCTGGAGGGACAGTTACAGAAACGTAAAGGCGCGCTGCTGATGGTGACCCACGACCGGTATTTCTTCGACCGCGTCATCAACCGCACGCTGGAACTGGATAACGGCGCTGCCTATCTGTACACCGCCAACTACAGCGGCTTCCTGCAAAAAAGAGCGGAGCGGAGGGAACTGGAAAGCGCGGCGGCCCGTAAGCTGCAGAATATTTACCGGCGGGAGCTTGCCTGGATCAGCCGGGGCGCGGAAGCCCGTCGTACGAAAAAGAAGGACCGGGTGGAACGGTTTGCGGAAATCGAAGCGGCTGCCAAAGAAAAGGTGAACCGGCAGGAACTGGAAATCACTTCCGCGGCGACCCGCCTTGGCAAGACGGTGGTGGAACTGGAACACGTTTCCTGTTTTTATGACGGGATTGAATATATCCACGATTTCAGTTATATCCTGCTGCGGGATGACCGGGTGGGGATCATCGGTCCCAACGGCGCGGGGAAGACCACCCTGATGGATATTATTGCAGGGCGCCTGCAGCCGGACAGCGGCACGGTAACCATCGGGCAGACGGTAAAAATCGGTTATTTTTCCCAGCACAGTGAGTTCCCCGACACCAGGGAGCGTGTGCTGGAATATATACGGGACGCGGGAAATTATGTGCTGGCGGCAGACGGAACCTATATCAGCGCGGCCATGATGCTGGAACGGTTCCTGTTCCCGCCGGAACTGCAGTGGGTGCCCATCAGCAAACTCAGCGGCGGGGAACAGCGGAGGCTGTACCTGCTGCGCGTTCTGATGGAGGCGCCGAACGTGCTGCTGCTGGACGAACCCACCAACGACCTGGATATCCCTACGCTGTCGGTACTGGAAGAGTATCTGGATACATTTGCGGGAGCCGTGATCGCCGTGTCCCATGACCGGTACTTTTTGGACCGCTTTGCCAGGCGTATCTTTGCCGTTGAGGCAGAAGGCGTGCTGCGACAGTATCCCGGCGGTTACAGCGATTATGAAAGAAGCAGGCAGCTGGAGGCGATGGAGCAGGAAGAACTGAAAGGCCCCGGTGAATTGCTGCAGAAAACCTCGCTGAACAAAAAGAAAACTGCGGAGAAGAACCGGTCTGCCGGTTCCGGTGACGGTGCAAAAAGAGAACAGGCTGAAGCGGATGGAACAGGCAAAGAAAAAACCGGAAACAAATCTGCCGGCCTCACGTTCAGTGAAAAGGTTGAACTGGAAAAGCTGGAGGAAACCATAGCGGGAAAAGAAGCGGAAAGCAAAATGATTGCCCGGGAAATTTCCCTGGCCGGCAATGACTATGAAAAAATCGCAAAGCTGTCAGAACAGTTGGGCGTCATCGAAAAAGAGCTGGAAACTTTGACGGAACACTGGCTGGAACTCAGTGATAAAGAAGGATAGATAAGATATATAAAGGATTTTAGCAAGCTATTAAATATGCCTTGTCCTTGTGGAAAATCTCATGCTTACAGATTCTGTTTTAGCCCTTTACAAATTTAGCAAGATAAAGTATAATTAACATACCAACAATAAAAGGAAGGGGTTTTCCATCGTGAAAAAAATATGTCTTGTTCTGTTTTCAGTTTTAATGATGCTTCTGGTCGTAGGCTGTGGCAGCAGCGGCCCGAAAAAGATGGTCATCGGCCTGGATGATAATTTTGCTCCTATGGGCTTCCGCAACGAAAAGAATGAAATCGTCGGCTTCGACATCGATCTGGCAAGGGAAGCCTGCAAACGCGCGGGCATGGAAGTTACCTTCAAGCCCATTGACTGGAGCGCCAAGGAAGCCGAGCTGAACGGCAAACGTATCGACGCCATCTGGAACTGCTTCACCATCAACCCGGAACGTGAAAAAGTAATCCAGTTCTCCAAACCTTACATTAACAACTGCCAGGTCGTAGCTGTTCCGGTTGCTTCCAAAATCGAAACCCTGGCTGACCTGAAGGGCAAAGCCGTAGGCGTGCAGGACGATTCCACCGGCAGCTATCTGCTGGACGGCAAGTATGCCGACATGCGCAAAGGCCTGAAAGAATACAAAAAATATCCTGACTTCGCGGCAGCATTCCTGGATATCGACTCCGGCCGCCTCGACGCGCTGGTGGTTGACGAAATCCTGGTCCGTTACTACATGAAGAAGGCTCCCGGCAAATACAAAGTGCTGAAGGAAGACTTGGGAAAAGAAGTTGTAGGCGTTGGCTTCCGCAAGGACGACAAGGAATTTGCGGCCCGCATCGACAAGATTCTGGACGAAATGAAGAAAGACGGTACCTGCAAGAAGATTTCCATGCAGTGGTTCGGTACGGACATAACCCGCTACGAGGATAAAAAATAATCCGTCGGCAGCGGCAGACCGGCCTGTGCGGCAGGTGTTAGAGCTGTGCATGGAATATGCGCAGAAAAAGGACAGCCGGTTATATTTTCCCGGAGATAACAACAAGGCCGATGGTTTTTGCCACCGGCCTTTGTTTCTATCATTTGTTTATATCTGAGGAAACACCGATGCATCTGACTCAGCCATGTGCTGATTTAACCGGTGCTTCCTTGATTAACGGAGAGTTTTATGGACTATATTATTTCGATTATCCCCCAGATGCTGATGGGGACCGTAGATACCTTACGGCTTTTCTTTATTACCATCGTGCTGGCGATTCCGCTGGGCATCTTTCTTGCCTTCTGCAGGGTATCGTCTTTTAAACTGTTGCGCGACGTGGTTGCGGCATACGTGTATGTGCTGCGGGGCACGCCCCTGATGCTGCAGCTGCTGTTCGTGTATTTCGGCCTGCCTTTTATCCCGGTCATCGGCGTCCGGCTGGACGATTTTCCCGCGGCGGTTCTGGCCTTTGTGCTGAATTACGGCGCGTACTTCTGCGAAATTTTCCGGGCTGGCCTTCAGGCTATTCCCAAAGGGCAGTTTGAAGCGGCCAAAACGCTGGGCATGAACTATGCGCAGACCATGCGCAGGATCATCCTGCCACAGGTATTTAAAATCATACTGCCGCCGGTAAGCAACGAGACCATTACCCTGGTAAAGGATACATCATTAATCTACGTGCTGGCCATGAACGACCTGCTGCGCACCACCCGTAACCTGGTACAGCGGGACTTCAACATCATGCCTTTCGTAGTGGCCGCAGTGTTTTATCTGGTGATGAGCATGATTCTTACTTACGGATTTAACAAACTGGAAAAACATTTTGCAAGATGGGACTGAATACATTATGCGTAAGATAGAAGCAAAGAGCATTTGCAAAAAATTTGATGACCTGGAAGTGCTGAAAAGCATTGACATGACGGTGGATGAAGGAGAAGTTGTCGCTATCATCGGACCGTCCGGCGGCGGCAAGAGTACCTTTCTCCGCTGCCTGAACAAGCTGGAGACAATCAACGGGGGAACCATTATTATTGATGGCGAGACCCTGGTTAGTACGGATGAAAATGGCAATGTGCGCTACGCTGACAATTCATCCAGGATTGCCTGCCGAATGGGAATGGTGTTCCAGCAGTTCAATCTGTTCCCCCATATGACGGTGCTGGAAAACCTGATGGAAGCGCCGGTACATGTGCAGAAGCGGAACCCGGCGGAAGTGCAGAAGGAAGCGGAAGCGCTGCTGGAGAAAGTGGGGCTTCTGGATAAACGGGACCAGTATCCGCTGCGTCTTTCAGGCGGGCAGCAGCAGCGCGTAGCCATTGCCCGCGCGCTCTGCATGAAACCGGATATCATGCTGTTCGACGAGCCGACCTCTTCTCTGGACCCGGAACTGACCGGCGAAGTGCTGAAGACCATGCGCAACCTGGCGGAAGATCACATGACCATGGTGGTGGTGACCCACGAAATGGGGTTTGCCCGGGAAGTGGCGACAAAAGTTTTATTCATGGCAGACGGGTATATCCAGGAGCAGGGATCACCGGAGGAAATTTTCGGGAATCCGAAGAATGAGCGGCTGAAGAGCTTCCTGAAAAGCATTTTAAAATGAGTTGTGTATAAGCTGGCATTACAGAGCTCCCGAATCGGGAAAATTGATAGGATAAGAATTAAGAAATATTCTGTAGGAATTCGCGAGGTTTTCTGATGAATGAACTGGGAAATAAACGGAAAAAACTGGAACAGATTTTAGAGAAAATGGGAAATGTGGCTGTTGCCTTCAGCGGAGGCGTGGATTCCGCCCTGCTTCTGGCAGTGGCTGCGCGGATGTATCACGTCAAGCTGATAGCCGTCACCGCTTCTTCCATAAGCTATGCGGAACATGAGAAGGACGATGCCCGGCGCTTTGCCCAGCGCATGGGCGTGAAACACCGCTATCTGGACTTTGACCAGATGAGCATTCCCGAATTCGTGGCCAACGGGCCGGAACGCTGCTATTATTGTAAAAAAGCAATCTTCAGCGCGATTCAGGTCTATGTGGCAGAAGAGGGCTTTACCAATGTGGTGGACGGCAGCAATGCGGACGATGTAAAAGCCTACCGCCCGGGAGCAAAAGCGCTGTCAGAACTGGGGATCCGGAGTCCTCTGCAGGAAGCCGGCCTGAGCAAAGCGGAGATTCGCAAACTGAGCCGGGAAATGGGCTTGTTTACGGCATCCAAACCGTCTTATTCCTGTCTTGCGACCCGCATCCAGTACGGCGAGTCCATTACACCGGAAAAACTGGCGCGGATAGAACAGGCGGAAGAGTTTCTGACAAAACTTGGCTTTACCCATATCAGGGTGCGTACTTACGGTACGCTGGCCCGCATTGAGGTGGAACCGTCCCAGATCACCCTGATGGCACAGGTAAACACCCGCAACAAAATCATCGCGCGGCTGAAGGAACTGGGCTACAATTATGTGACGCTGGATCTGGCTGGTTTCCGCAGCGGCAGCATGGATGTGACCCTGGGGAATAATCAGCAGAGTTGCTGAGGCAACAACAATAAAAACGAAAAGCAAAACGTTGGTAAAAAAACAAAAATAAAACGAAAGTCAAAAACGAAAATCCAAAAAAATAAAAACAAAAAACTCCGCTGCCCTTACAGGGTAACGGAGTTGCTTTTTATATGGCAGCGCCAATGGGAATTGAACCCATGATTTCGCCTTGAGAGGGCGACGTCTTGACCTCTTGACCATGGCGCCGTGAGATTACGTAACTATTATACTACAAATCTGCCGGAAGTGAAAAGCACGTCGGCAAAATTTTTCAGATAAAAAAATGGCTCCGGGACTAGGGCTCGAACCCAGACAAGAAGATCCAGAATCTCCTGTGCTACCATTACACCATCCCGGAGTGAGTACTTGTTTATAATAGCGCAATAGTTAGAAAATGTCAATAGTTTTTTTGCGGATATAAAAATAATCCCCTTTACCGTACAGCCAGTATCACGATTTTTTCGTTGTACGGTACATCAGCCAGTTCGATTTCCAATACGGCAAAAACCTGTTCAGGGCTGACAAGGCCGGAAAGATCAAGCTGCTTTTCCCCGTAATACGCGTATAAGCCCGGCAGCTGGCCGCCTGTTGTGCCGAACTCTGTCGTGTCTTCCAGCAGTAACCGGAGATTGTCGCGCAGATTGTCCCTGGAAGTGACAACCGCTCCCAGCCCTTCCCGCCGGAGGCAAACGATACCGTTACGGTCCAGCACGCGGACCTTGTGTTTCTGTACAGGAAAAAGGCCGCAGAGTTTTTCCGTGTACGGCCCGTCGAAAATGTGCCACTTGCCGGCAGCGGCTGCCTCGGTTACATTTTCTTCCGGAGACTCCATGGACCGGGTTGTAATGGAACCTACTTCCACCG
>Ga0129306_1002342_pt1 | contig 17146 bp, 16 predicted proteins | sample P827metagenome_FD_94438 | JGI IMG/M metagenome (GOLD analysis project Ga0129306, IMG submission 94438) | Capybara group fecal microbial communities from Wisconsin, USA - P827 metagenome | ecosystem: Host-associated > Mammals > Digestive system > Large intestine > Fecal | place: USA: Wisconsin... | reverse complement strand
TCGGACGCTGCAGCTTACATCCGTCCGCCCCAGTCGGATTATATCCGCCTGGATTCGGACGTCTGTGCTGCAGAGCCGGACACCTGGGGAACATTGTCTGCATTTTTCCTTAGTGCGACAGCCCCTTCGTTTTGCGTTTACGGCCGTTTTTCTGTGCATTTTCCGCTGCTTTGTGGTATAACGTGGGGACAGGAGATGATGATCTTATGACAGGATTCTGGAAGAAGGCGGCGGCTTTTGCAGGACTGTTTCCGGTGTGCTTCCTCTTAAGCATGAGGCCCGGGAGGGGCAGGGAGGACCGGATGCAGCCGTTCCGCGGATATATCGCGCACAGGGGGCTTCATGACTTAAAGGCAGGATGCCCGGAAAACTCCATGCCGGCGTTCCGGAGGGCGGCTGATGCCGGCTTCGGGATCGAGCTTGACGTCCGCCTTACAGGGGACGGGGTCCCGGTGGTGGTCCACGACGAGGACCTTTTCAGGGCGGCAGGCGTCCGGAGGAGGATCGCGGACCTGACGCTTGCCGGGCTGCGGCAATACAGGCTTTTCGGGACGGAGGAGAAAGTCCCGCTTCTTAAGGAGGTCCTTGAAGCCGTGGACGGGCGGGTGCCTCTGATCATCGAGCTCAAGGCGGACATCCGCTGCAGGGACCTTTGTGAAAAGGCGGCGGCGCTCCTTGACCGGTACCGGGGAATATACTGCATCGAGTCCTTCAGCCCCGCGGCGCTCCGGTGGTTCCGCCGGCATCGTTCGGAGGTACTGCGCGGCCAGCTTTCCACGGACCAGTGGAAGGAGGGAAACCGGCAGTGGTGGTACGCGGATCCCTTCTTAAAATGGTGTACGGGGAATTTCCTCACCCGGCCGGATTTCGTTGCGTACAACCTGAGGTTCATGGACACGCCGCCGGTGTTTACGCTCAGCAGGCTCTGGCGGGCGGAGATGGCCGTGTGGACGGTCAGAAGCCCGGAAGAGGTAAGGAAGTACAGGAAATGCTGCAGCATTTTTATCTTTGAGGGTTTCCTGCCGGACGGCAGGCCCTGACCTCATGCGGGGATCCTGCAGCGGCAGCCGCGGGAGCGGACGGAATCCTTCGATTCTGCTTGAAAAAGCGCCGGGTTTCGTTTATACTGTCATGGCAATTATATGTGGAGACGTATCGAAGCGGTCATAACGGGGCGCACTCGAAATGCGTTTGGCGGGAAACTGCCACGAGGGTTCGAATCCCTCCGTCTCCGCTCGGAAGACAGCAAACACGCAGTGCTTATGCGGGTTTGCTGTTTTTTTGCTGTCTGCAGGCACTTAAAAATCAGGTATCAATTATTTAGTAAATTGTTTTGCCGAACTCAAAAGCCTTTTGCAGATGAGCGGTCTTTTCTATCTGAGGCATCCCTTTTGAACTGCCGCAGCCGCCGGCCAGTACCATACCCTTGTCATGGAACCCGATGTAATTGACCAGCGTAAAACGGTAATAGGAAACCGCCTGCTCAAAGGTCCAGAACAGGTTATCAGCCGAGGTCATCAGCAGCGCACAGTCTTTTTCCGGGTATTTCTCGTACCGCCCCATCGGAGGTGCAGGATCTTCTTCCGCAAGGCAGTAGAATCGTTCTATAAATGCTTTCAGGCGGGCTGAGATCGTCCAGTAATAGAGGGGAGAGGCAAATACGAGCAGATCGGCTTTCCTGATTTTGGGGATCAGCTCATGAAAACCGTCTTTCTGAACGCAGGCATGCCCATGCCTGCAGGCGTTGCAGCCAGTACACCCTCTCACTTCGGTATCCAGCAGGGAAATCGTCTCTGTATGGTGTCCGGCGCTCTCCGCACCCTGGACAAAGGCATTTACTAACCTGGCTGTATTTCCGTTGCGCCTTCCTCCACCTACGATCACCAGAATTTCTTTCATGCAAAATTCCTTTCAGTAATGTAAATGAAAACTAAAACCGCCCGGGAACCGCTGCAGGCGGGATAAGGAGAGGCAAAGTGTCATTAAAAGTATTATAATCATACTGTGCGTTAAACGATCCATAAAAAAGAATTATGAGCTCAAGATATAACCTGCAGACAGCCCCAGAGGAAAGCTATGAATAAGAAACCAATATTCGGACAGATCGCCGTCCGGATCATCACGGTCATTCTCACGATCGTTGTAATGCAGATCCCGTCCACCTTAATAAAGCGGGCGGAGGAAAAAAGACAGGACGAAGCGTTTGAGAGGTTTCTCCCGAAGATGCCGGACCCGGGCTTTTATCTTGATGAGGAAGCAGGGAGCACGGGGGAGTTCCTGACAGCCACGGAGGTCAACCGCCTGCAGGAAAAAGAACTGCTTGAAAAAGCCGGTACGGAAACATCGATCATATTTAAAGGCGGAACGGTAGCATCGATAGCAGGAAGGAAGGTCGTCCCCGTGACGGACGTTCTCGATCCGGCGAGTACTGTGCTCCTTCTTTCGGAAGAGGAGCTGCCCTCTCCCGGTGAGGGTCTTTATATCAAGGCAGAGTGCCTGCTGAGAGGATACTGTATTCCGGACCGTCAGTACGAAACTTTTTACACGGGTGATTATCCGGTGCTGGAAATAACCGGTATCACGACCGGAGACTTTTTTTCTCTGGACTGCCCGGTGCTTGAGACTGTCACGCCGTCGGTGGAAGCTGTTGAGGAGGGCGTAAGAGTCGAACTCACGAAGATCGAATACGGTGAGAAATACACGCGGATCTATCTTACGTTGGAAAACCTGGAGGACCGGGTCCTCGGTATCTCGGATTCCGAATATCTCTGCGACGGAAAAGAACTGGAAAAGATGGAGTGGTCGGAGTTTTATCTGAAAGCTGCCGGCCTTCCTGTCCTGACGTTCCTGTTTGCCGGGGAGGAAAGCCGGCAGGAGGTCATTATAACAGCAGAGCCGCTGGACCCTGAAAGCCGTCTGGAATTCTCCTACGATTTTGTGACCGGCAGTGATATCTATAAAAAGGAGGGCTTTGCTGCCCTGGATGAACCTGTCTGCACGATCCGGCTGGTATATGATCCGGAGACCTGAAGCACAAAAGCCTGCACGTCAGTCAAGTCCGGATGGTCCGGGAAAGGAACCTCTTATGAGCTTCGACTATTTTCTGAATGACAGAAAGGCATATATCGTCCATCTTCTTGAAAAGAACGGGAGCATCACGACGGAACAGGTGTGCGCCATGTTCCATATTGCCCCGTCGACCGGGAGAAAGCTCCTGAAGGACATGGAGCGGGAGGGACTTCTTATCCGTACTTTCGGCGGCGCGAGGTGCATGGACAGCGGGAGAGACGAAACGCTTAGGCGCCGCCTCATCGCGAACGCGAGGAGCAAGCGCGCCATCGCCGCCGCGGCGCGGAAGCATATAAAAAACGGGGAGACGGTCGCGTTCGGCGGAGGCACCACGGTCCTGCAGCTTGCCCAGCTCTGCAGGGACGCGGAGCACATGATCGCCCTTACGGACGCGCTTTCCACAGCGGAGGTGCTCCTTAAGAATCCGGCCACGGAGGTCCGGATCTGCAGCGGGATCATCCAGAGGAAAAGCGCCTGTGTGATCGGGCCGACCGCGACGGACCTGTTCCGGAAGATGGACGTGGACAAGGTGTTTCTCGGGGCGGACAGCATAAACACGAGCGGTGTTTTCAGCAACAACCTCCTGGTCAGCGAGGTGGAACGGAGCATGGCCGGTGCCGCAAGGGAGGTCATTATCCTCTGCGACAGCTCGAAGCTCGACATGACCTCCGTGGTCCTGACGGTGCCGCTGTCAAAGGTCAGCCTGATCATCACGGACCGGCCGGAGGACCTGTCCTTCATAAGGGAGCTGGAGGAGCAGGGGGTCGGGGTGGAACTGGTCTGAACAACAGTTATATCAGAATACGGAAAACGCTAATTTTCGCCATGAAAATTAGCGCTTGATTTTTTTTGCCCTGAACGGGGACCCTGCTTTAAAGCGGCAGAGTTGAAGAACTATCGGGGATACTTCAGAATGAATAAAAGAAGCTTCGTAAGGCGATGGATCAGAAGGAGACAGACAAAGATGTATGACGTGATCGTGATCGGGACGGGGATCTGCGGCGCAGCGGCCGCGAGGGAGCTTTCGCGGTATGACCTGAAGGTCCTGGTCCTTGAAAAGGGCAGCGACCTGTGCTCCGGCGCGAGCAGGGGCAATTCCGCCATGGTGCACGGCGGCTTTGACGCTGACCCGGGGACGGAGAAAGCAAAATACAACGTCGCCGGGAACCGGATGTTCGACCAGCTCTGCGGGGAGCTGAACGTCCCCTTTGAGAGGAGCGGGACGCTGATCCTCGCGACGACGGAGGCAGAGGTGCCGGAGCTGTACCGGCTGAAGGAAAAGAGCATCGAGAACGGGGTGGAGACCATCCTGATGGACACGGAAGCCCTGAAAAAGCGCTGGCCTGACATGAAGGCGGACGCGCCGGGCGGGCTTTTCTGCCCGAGCGGCGGCATGGTGTGCCCGTACGGCCTCGTTTTTGCGCTCTGCGAGAATGCCGCGGAGAACGGCGTGGAATTCAGGAGATCGGCCCTCGTGACGAAGGTCGAAAGGGCCGGGGAGGCCTGGGACGTGGTCCTTGCCTCCGGGGAGCGTCTCAGGACGAAGATCGTGATGAACTGTGCCGGCACGCACGCGGACGAGTTCAACAACATGGTGTCCGACCGGAAGTTTACGATCATCCCGCGCTTCGGCGGCCATATCATCATGGACAGGAAATACATCCCGTGGGTGGATACGACGATTACCCAGACGCCGACGCCGCTCCCGACAGGCGGGCACACGAAGGGCATGGGGATCATGCCGTCCGTCGACGGCACCGTGATCCTGGGCTGCGAGGCGACCGACCATACGGACAAGGACGATGTTTCCCTCCCGCGGGAGAGCATCGACCAGATCGTCAATTACTTCAAGGGGTTCTGGAAATACCTTCCCATCAGCGCTGCAAGCGAAGAGTTCCCCATGGACGGCATTATCAGCGCGTACGGAGGGCTGCGCCCGCACCCGGATACGGATGATTTCGTGATCGGGGAAGCGCCGGGGGCGCCCGGCTTTATCAACGCGGCGGGGATCGAGTCTCCCGGGCTTACGGCGGGACCTGCCATCGGGAAGCACATCGCGGAGCTTGCCGCAGAGATGCTGGATGCGGCCCCGGATGCCTCGTTCGACCCGGTGCGGCATGTGAAGAAGCCGTTCCGCGTCATGACGGACGAGGAGCGCGCCGCGGCGATCGCGGAAAATCCGGACTATGCGAAGATCGTCTGCCGCTGCGAGCTGGTCACGGAGGCGGAGATCAGGGACGCGATCCGGCGCCCGGTCGGCGCGCGGAGCGTCGGCGGCGTAAAGATGCGGACAAGGGCAGGCATGGGCCGCTGCCAGGGCGGCTTCTGCCAGAACCGTGTGGTGGAGATCCTCGCGGAGGAGCTGGGGATCGCCCCGACGGAGGTGCTCCTTTCCGGAGAGGGCTCGAACATCCTCACAGGCGAATGCTGTGAGGTCCATTTCAAGGAGGCGGAGGCATGAGGAAGGTCGATCTTCTGGTCATCGGCGGCGGCAGCGCCGGGATGGCGGCTGCCATCAGCGCGTATGAGGCGGGCGTCCGGGATATCCTTGTCGTGGAACGCTCCGGCGCGCTCGGCGGCGTGCTGAACCAGTGCATCCACAACGGCTTCGGGCTCCACAGGTACAACGAGGAGCTGACAGGGCCGGAATACGCGAAGAGGAACATCGACCGCATGAAGGAGCTGGGGATCCCGTATCTCCTGAACACCTTCGTGATCGGTCTTACGGGCGACCGTGTCGCGACGGTCGTGAATCCCGACGAGGGACAGTACCGGATCAAAGCAGGGGCGGTGATCCTTGCCATGGGCTGCAGGGAGAGGGCGCGCGGCGCGCTGCTGATCCCGGGCTCCAGGCCGGCAGGCATCCTGACGGCGGGAACGGCGCAGCGGTACCTGAACCTGCAGGGCTATGTGCCCGGGAAGGAGTTCGTGATCCTTGGCTCCGGCGACATCGGCCTCATCATGGCGAGGCAGCTGGTCCTGGAGGGCGTGAAGGTGAAGGAGGTCGTCGAGATCATGCCGTATTCGAGCGGCCTCACGAGGAATATCTCGCAGTGCCTCCACGATTACGGGATCCCGCTCAGCCTTTCGAGCACCGTGACGGAGATCCGCGGCAAGGCCAGGGTCACGAGCGTGGTGGTCGCGAAGGTTGACGAAGCGAGGAGGCCCATTCCCGGAACGGAGCGGGAGATCCCCTGCGACACGCTCCTCATCTCCGCGGGACTCATCCCGGAGAACGAGCTGACGGAGCAGGCGGGGATCGTCATGTCGAAGGGAACGAAGGGCGCGGAGGTCAGCGAATGCCTCGAGACGTCCGCGGAGGGCGTGTTCTCCTGCGGGAACGTGCTCCACGTCCACGACCTTGTCGACCATGTGAGCGAGGAGGGCGATGCTGCCGGATACCACGCGGCGATGTACCTTGCCGGGAAAAGCGGAGGCAGCAGCAAGAAGGACAGGATCCGGGTGCTTCCCGGGAACGGCGCCGGCACGGTGGTCCCGCAGTATATTACGCGGGGCGGTGATCCGGAGGAGGAGATCCGGCTCATGTTCCGGCCGAGGGCAGTGTACCGGAACGCGAAGGTCCTTTTAAGGTGCGGGGACCGGACCGCGGCAGCGAAGAAGATGATGGTGCTGACGCCCGGTGAAATGTGTACCGTTACGGTCCGCAGGAAGGATCTCGGCGACGCGGAGACCGTCACGGCGGAAGTGGAGGCGTGACCATGGAAAAAAAGGAATTTATCTGTATCAGATGCCCTGTGGGCTGCCGCCTGACGGCGCTGGTCGTGAATGGCGGGGTGACGGAGGTGCGCGGGAATTCCTGCGCGCGCGGGGAGGCGTACGCGAAGCAGGAGGCAGTCAGCCCCACGCGCACGCTGGTGTGCCTGATGCGCGCGCGCGACCGGCAGCGGCCGTTCAGCGTGAAGTCTTCCGTCCCGGTACCGAAGGACATGATGTTCCGGTGCCTGAACGAGATCTACGCCTGCCGGCCGAAAGCCCCCATTCGGGAGCATGACGTGCTGATCCGGAATATCCTGGGCACAGGCGCGGATATCATCGCGACCAGCGAGCTGGACTGATTGTACAGAGAACTGGTATGGAATTCTGTATGCCGAGATATTATAATAGTTGTAATAACGGTTAAACCAATACAGAGAAAAACAGAAGACAGGAGAAGGAGCTCAAATGGAACGACTGATCCTAGGCATTGATATCGGTACGACCTCTCTTAAGACAGCGGTATATGACACCGAAGGGACGCTGGTCTCCTCCGCGGTCACGGAATACGCGCTTCTCACCCCGTCGCCGAATATGGTCGAGGCGCCCTGCGGCGTCTATATGGATTCGATCCGCAGCGGCCTCCGGGCCTGCGCGGAGAAGGGAGCCGACCTTTCACGGATCGCCGTGATCGGCTTCTCGGTCCAGAGCGAGACGCTCTGCTTCCTTGACGAAAACAGGAAGCCGATCGGCAACGCCATCGTCTGGATGGACAACCGGGCGGGCGCGCAGGCGGAGGAGCTCCGCGAAAGATTCGGGGACGAGCTCTGCTACGAGGTCACCGGACAGGTGAGCTTCGAGGCGAACTGGCCCGCGGCGAAGATCCTCTGGGTGAAGGAGAACGAGCCGGAGCGCTTCGAAAAGACCCGGTATTTTACCCTGCTTGAGGATTACGTGATCTGCGAGATGACCGGTGAGCTGGTCGCGGAGGGATCGCTCCTCACGTCCACGGAGTACTGGGATATCCGCACCAAAAGGTACTGGGGGGAAATGCTGGACTTCCTCGGGATCTCCGAGGACCGTCTGCCCCGGATCATGGAGTCCGGCGAGGTCGTCGGCACGCTGCTTCCGGCAGCGGCTGAGCTGCTCGGGCTTCCGGAAAGCGCCCTGGTCACGACGGGATGCATGGACCAGGCGGCAGGCGCGATCGGCGTCGGCAACATCCGCCCCGGGATCTTTTCTGAAAACATCGGGGCGGCCCTCGCGGTCTGCGTCCCGACAGAGAAGCTGACCTACGACCCCAACCGGCAGATGCCGGTGCACTACTTTGCGGTCCCCGACACCTACATGATGCACACCTTTACCACAGGGGGCATGTGCCTCCGCTGGTTCCGCGACAATTTCTGCAGGGAGGAGATCAGCCTGCAGGACCAGACGGGCATGGACGCCTATGACCTCATGAACCTCGAGGCGGAACGCGTCCCGGCAGGCTCGGACGGGCTCTTGTTCCTCCCGCACATGCAGGGAGCGCTCGCGCCGGACGTCAACCTGAACGCGAAGGGCGTCTTCTACGGGGCCACGCTGAAGCATACCAAGGCGCATTTCGTCCGCAGCATCATGGAGAGCCTCGGCTACCTGATCTCAAGGAACCTTGAGGCGATCGACGCCATGGGGCTTCCCGTGAAGCAGATCCGCACCATGGGCGGCGGGTCGAAGTCCGAGGTCTGGAACCAGATCAAGGCGGACATTACCGGCAAGACCCTGAACGTCACGTATTCCTCGCAGGATACCGCGTGCCTCGGCGCCGCGATCCTGGCAGGAAAGGCGGCGGGGATCTTTGACAGCATCGAAAGCGCCGTCGATTCCATGGTGAAGATCCGGAAGTGCTACGTTCCGGATCCGGAGCGCCGCGCGGTCTATCTTAGGCAGTATGAAAAATTCAGGCTCCTGTTCCGTTCGCTTGCTGAGCTCTTCGATTACGACGCCGCGAACTGAGACGGGCCGGAGTTTTAAGATAAACAACCACTAAAGGAGGAAATGAGATATGAGCCACCCTGAGTTGATCGTAATGCTTACCCACAATGATGTCACGGTCGCGAACGCTCCGGAGGTCTTCGAGGAGTGCAAGGACGCGAAGGCAAAGTTCTGGGGCTTCAAGGAGGTCGGGCTTCCGATCGAAGAGATGAAGAAGCTGTACGCCCGCATGAAGGAGTGCGGAAAGACGACGTTCCTTGAGGTCGTCGCCTACACGGAGGAGGAGTGCCTCGAGGGCGCGAAGATGGCCGTGGAGTGCGGCTGCGACATCCTGATGGGGACGCTGTATTTCCAGTCCATCATGGACTACTGCAAGGAGAATGACCTGAAGTACATGCCGTTCGTCGGAAAGATCACCGGAAGGCCGTCCGTTCTCGAGGGGACCATCGAAGGGATGATCGCCGAGGCGAACGACTACATTTCCAAGGGCGCATACGGCATCGACCTCCTCGGCTACCGCTATGTGGGCGATGCAGTCGAGCTGAACAAGAAGTTCGTTGCCGGCGTGAACGGCCCGGTCTGCCTTGCCGGCTCCGTGAACAGCTACAAGAGACTTGACGAGGTCAAGGACGCGGACTCCTGGTCCTTTACGATCGGCGGCGCGTTCTTTGAGAACAAGTTCGACGGTACGTTCGCGGAGCAGATCGACAAGGTCTGCACCTATATGGAGAAATAAGGGGATCCTGCGGGGAGGCCTGCGTGCGCAGGCGTTTCCGGGTATGTAAAAGCTTGAAAGGAGCGTAACGGTATGCCAAAACATGATCTGCTGTTTCTTAACAACAAGGATATGGAAAAGCTGGGCGTAGGCGATATGGAGCTTGCGATCCATGACGTGGAACGCGCTTACCAGCTTACCGCGGAGGGTGATGTCAACATCCCGGGCAAGTGCGTCATGCGCTGGGGCACCACGCCTGAGGATGAGAACATCTACGGCCGCATCAACGCCATGCCTGGTTTTATCGGCGGCGAATACAACATGGCCGGGATCAAGTGGATCGGCAGCGGCCCGATGAACTACAAAAAGGGACTGCCGAGGGCAAGCGTCACCCTGATCCTGAATGACCCTGACACGAAGCTTCCGGTCGGCATCTGCGACGGGACCGAGGTCAGCGCGAAGCGTACCGGCGCGTCCGGCGGCATTGCAGTACGTCTTCTTTCAGTGAAGGACGCGTCCGTCATGACGATCTGCGGCGCGGGAGCGCAGGGACGCACCCAGCTTGAGGCCGTGAAGGTGGTCCGCCCGGGCATTAAGAAGGTCTATGTGTATGACGTCCGTCCGGAAGCGATCGAAGCCTACATCGCCGAGATGGGCGCGAAGTATCCGGACGTGGAATTCATCCCGCTGGCGGACAGCGCGGAGAAGGGCGTCAGGGAGAGCGACATCATCATCTGCGTGACGCTGGCCAACGAGCCGATCGTCTTCTACAAATGGCTGAAGAAGGGCGCCCTGGTCCTGAACATGGCGGACTATGAGGTAGACAACGAGACGGTCGACAAGGCGGACAAGATCTACTGCGACAACTGGGAGACGATCAAGCACAGGAAGGTCAGCACGATCTCGCTCATGTGGAACGACGGCCTGTTCGACGAGAGCAGGATCACCGCGGAGATGGGAGACGTCCTCCTCGGCAGAAAGCCGGCCCGCGAGAGTGATGACGAGATCATCTATTTCAACGCGGTAGGAACGGGGATCCTGGATCTTGCGGTGGCGACACGCTGCTACAGGAAGGCGAAGGAGGAAGGGATCGGCACTACGGTTGCCTTCTGGGAGTGAACCCGATTCAATTATTAAAAGAATATAAAAAATTATAAAAAAACAGAATGTATTGTCTGAAGGAAATATGTAAAAAACCGAGAAATCAGTTGCAATAATTATTATAATATTTATAATATAAAATATAAAAGATACTGTAACTGCTTCATCACTATTCGTCAGAGGAGGATGTTATGACAGTTTATGATGTATTGATCGACTTTACGATTGCTTCGGTACTGATCCTTGTCGGACAGCTTTTGAGGGCAAAGATCAAATTCTTCCAGGAATTCTTCATGCCTGCAAGTATGATCGCCGGCTTCCTGGGACTTTTCCTCGGCAAACAGTTTGCAGGGATCCTTCCCTTCTCCTCCGGCGCAGGCTCGTACTCCGGCGTGCTGATCATCCTGATCTTCACCGTCGTCGGTGTCAACGGCTTCAGCTCCGGTAAGAAAGGCGCGGGCGGCGAGACCGTCAAGCGTGTCCTTGGCTTCACCCTTCTGAAGAACATCGCGTTCTTCTCGCAGTTCGCGGTCGGTATCGCCCTGACCCTGACTGTCATCAAGGCTATGGTCCCGGATATCAACCCCGGCTTCGGTGTCCTGATGGCATCCGGCTTCACCGGCGGACACGGCACGGCTGCAGCAGTCGGCAATACCTTCGAAGAGCTTGGCTGGGCTGAGGCGAAGGACCTTGGTATGACCTTCGCGACCGTCGGTATCCTGAGCGGTATCTTCGGCGGACTTGCCCTGATCAAGACTGCAACGAGGAAGGGCTGGACAGCCTACATCAAGGATTTCAAGTTCATCTCCGGCGAGCTCCGCACCGGCCTGATCCAGAAGGAGAACAGAAAGGCACTCGGCGGCGAGTCCACCAGCAGCGTCTCTCTTGACGGTCTTGCATTCCAGCTCGCAGTCGTCGTCACGATCGCAGGCTTCGGCTACATGCTCAACAAGTTCGTTCTTGCGCCGCATGTGATCAAGGGTATCCCGGACTTCACGGTCGCCTTCCTGCTTGCGCTCGCGTTCTTCATGGCCGCCAAGAAGACCCCGATCTACAACTACATCGACAAGAGCGTCACGAGCCATATTTCCGGTACCGCGACGGACTACCTGGTATTCTTCGGCGTTTCCCAGATCAATGTCGGCGTTATCATTGAGTACGCGCTTCCGCTTCTGATCGGTATCATCGGCGGATGGTTCTGCGTCCTGATCGTCCTCTTCCCGTTCGGCCACCTGATGAGCGACAAGAGCTGGTTCGAGCGCGCGATCTTCATCTTCGGTTACTCCACCGGCGTTTACGCGATCGGCTTCGTGCTTCTTCGTATCGTCGACCCGGACAACCTGTCCCACACGGTCGAGGACACCGCTATGTCCCCGTGGCTGAGCTTCGTCGAGATCTTCTGCTGGTCGCTGGTACCGACCATGCTTCTGGCCGGACAAGGCTGGACGGTCGTCATCGTGTGCGTTGCCGCGATGGTCGCGACCGTGATCGCAGCATTCATCCTGAAGACCTGGTGGACCGCGCCTCTTGCAGGCCGCGGCGGCTATCAGGGCAGCGAGGACTGATCTGCGGAAGCTCCCGCATTATGTACTGCAACTTGTAAATAAGCGAACGGCCGGCAGCGGATCCGCTGCCGGTCGTTTGTCACCCGGGGAGTTGACTTCATCATGCTCAGAGGTACGGTCTATATTATCCTTGCATCGCTGCTTTTCGGCTTCATGCCGACGATGAACAAGTACATCATGCTCCAGGGCCTGGACGCGGTCTGTGTGACGTTTTTCACGCAGGTGATCGTTCTGGTCCTCTCGCTCCTGATCTGCTCTGCCAGGAGGATCCGGGTCATGATCCCCTGGCAGGACGCGGTCCGTCTCATGTTCCTCGGGGCGGTGGGCGTAGGAGGGACGAGCTATCTCCTGGCCCGCGCGATCACGATCATTCCCGCCGGGCTTGGAACGGTGCTCCACTTCATGTACCCGACGCTGGTGTCCGTGGTCATGGTCGTGGTCTTCGGTCAGAGGATGACAAAGCTGAAGCTCCTGGCGATCGTTTCCTCGATCGCGGGGATGTCGCTGATCTCCGGGCTTGGGGAGGGCGGAGGCGGGCTCCGGCTTTCCGGTGTGGTGTTCGCCCTCTGCTCCAGCATGACGTACGCGTTTTACATTATTTACAACGACGTCGGTTCCGTGAACAAGTACCCGCAGTTCCTGAAGCTCGTCTGGTGCGCGGCGGGGACGGTCCTGGTATTCGGGGTGCTTGCCGCCGTTATGGGCGTCCTCAGGCTTGCGCCCACGCCCATATGCCTGGTGTTCCAGCTCCTGACCGGCTTATGCAGCCTGTCGGCGTTCTTCCTGATCAACTCGGGCATCCGGATCGTAGGGGCATCGACCGCGTCCTTCATCAATATGCTCGAGCCCGTGACCAGCGTCATTGTGAGCTTCCTTGTCTATCATGACAAGCTGACATTCAGGACGGTCGCAGGCGTCGTGCTCGTCCTGTGCGCGGTCTTCTTCGTCGCGGTCGGGGACAGAAATAAAAACGCGGGACCCGCTCCCGTGCCTGAGGGGCAGAGGTAAGCGGGGACACGGACCGGAGGGCTATATAGAAGAAAGAGAAAAGAAGAGGCTTTCGCATCATGATGCGCTGTTTTCATACAGCGCGCCGTCATGCGAAAGCCCCTTCCTTCTGTCAGGCCTTACATATGGAGCGGATCCCAGTTTGAATAGATGAACTCGCTGATCCCGCGGTTGATCGTCGTGGAATTGTTCTGGTCGAAAATGATCCTCGGGCAGGAGGGCGAGGAGAGGTACGCGCGCCTGCGTATGACCGGCTCCGCGTACCGGAAGAGATGCTCCGGCTCGATGAGGGCATCGCCCCCGATATAAAACACCTCGGGATCGAAGAGGTTTATGAGGGCAGCCGTAAGCTCGCCCAGCCGCTCGCCGCGGTCCCGGAAAAGCGCCTCGCGCTCTTCCGGGGAAAGGGACGCGTCCTTCAGAGGCGCGAAGCCCCGGTACGAGAGCATATCTTCAATACAGCCGGTGGAGCCGCAGAGGCTGCACGCGACCTGCGGGTCCCCGAGCGGGAGATGGGCGATCTCCGGCGCGTAGCCGTGCGCGCCGTGAAGCAGATGCCCTTCGCAGACGGCACCGATCCCGAGCCCGCTGCAGATGTTGATATAGACGATGTTGTTGCGTTCCTCGCCGCCCGGCATGCTGGACTTTGAGAGCGCGCAGAGATTGGCGTCGTTGTCGAGATAGCACGGAATGCCGAGCTTCTGCTCAAGAAGCGCCTTGAAGGGCTGTCCCTCCAGGAGCGCGAGCGAGCAGTTCCGGATAAGCCCGGTGCCCTTTTCCATGGATCCGGGCACGGAGACGCCGGCAGCGACAAAACGGATCTCCGCGGGCACGGAGGCGCGCGCCTCCTCAAAGGCCTTGCGGATCTCTGTGAGGAGCGCGTCGATGCTGTCCATGCCGGTAATGTCGATGGTGTTCTGATAGATCTGCCGGTTTCCGAAGGTCAGGAGCGCAAGGCTCATCCGGTCGACCGTATGGAGCGAGATGCAGACAGAGCAGTAGAGCTCCGTGCGGAACATGAGCTTTCCGGGCGTGCGGCCCACGGAAAAATCCCCGCTTTTTTCTTCGACGAGAACGCCGGCATTACGGAGCTCGTTGCTCAGGTTTGAGACCGTAGAAAAGCTGAGCCCCGTGATCGCGGAGATGTCCCTCTTTGTCAGAAGGGAGTCGGCGCGCAGGACATTCAGGATGGATTTGATATTCTGGATCTTTATATCGGTTACGTCCAAGGCTTTTACCTGTTTTCTATATATTGTCTGCCGAAAACAAACGAAAACTATATTGGTATTGTATCATAAACGCAACTGAGTTCCAAAGTGATTCATAAGAAACTGCGGCATTTCCGACACGTCCCGGATGCGGAAATCGGCACCGTCGGAGGCGCCGGGCACCAGCCTGCTGTCAACGCCGACCACGGGGATCCCTGCGGCATGGCCGGCCATCACGCCGTAGGCGGAGTCCTCGACGGCGATGCATTCCTCCTTAGGCACCCCGGAGAGCTCGATCGCCCGGAGATAGACGTCCGGCGCGGGCTTTGATTCCTTCACCTGCTCTCCGGAGACAATCGCGTGGATGAACGGGGCGATGCCGGTCTCCTCCGTCATGCGGACCACGGATTTCCGTGACGAGGCGGAGGCGATGAGAAGCCGGATGCCGGCGGAGGCAAGGCTGGAAAGCGCCTTCTGCATCCCCGGGAACGCCGCCTCCTGAAACTGTACGTAGCGCGCGTCAGGCCGTGTGCGGTAGATCCGCTCCACCTCCGCGGGATCCGCCTCAGGATCCCACATCTGCCCGACGAGCCGCCAGGTCTCCCGGTTCGACGCGCCGATCGTCTTAAGGAGGAGCTCTTCATCGGGCTCCCGGCCATTTTTGCGGATAAACTCCCGGAAGAACTCGAGGTACCAGGGCTCGCTGTCCACCAGGACGCCGTCCATGTCAAATATGACTGCGCGGATCATATGCCGGCCCTCCCCGGTGTGTTCCGGATGAATGAAAGCGCTTCTTCCTTCTCCGGATAGGAGGGAAGCGTGCCCTTCCTTGTCGTGGTAAGCGCCGCGAAGGCGCCCGCGAAGCTTGTGGCGTCGCGGAGGCCGTGTCCCCGTACAAGGGAGACGATCATGCCGGAGAGGAAGGCATCACCAGCGCCGGAGGTGTCGACGCAGTTAACGGCTACAGGCTCCGTACGCCAGAAGCCTTCGCTGTCCAGGCCGATGCTGCCGTCCGCGCCGAGCGTAATGATGACCGCGCCGCAGCCGAACGCGTTCCGCGCGGCGGCCGCAAGCTCCTCCGGGGGAAGGTCCTTCCATGAGGAGAGCCCGAGCACCGCTGCTGCCTCGGTCTCGTTGATCACGATGATATCCGCGCAGCTGAACCCGCTCCGGACCTCCGGGACGGGACTTAAGTTCACCACGGTCGTCATGCCGAGGACCTTTGCCTTCGCAAGGCCGGCCATGGTCAGCTCGGAGCGGATCTCGAAGCCGCCGTAGAAGTATTTCGCGGGCGCGAGGCGTTCAAGCTCCCGTTCCACCTCCTCCACGGTCAGCGCGCGGCTTGAGGACTCGCCGCAGACGATCAGGTTGTTGCCGCTCTTTTCGACGACGCGGATCCCCTGGCCGGTCATGATTTCATCGGAGCGCAGAAGCCCGGAGGTGTCGACCCCTGCCTCCCGCATCCATGCCTCGCCGCGGTCGCCCGCGGGGTCACGGCCGCATTTTCCAATGAATGCCGGACGGATGCCGAGCCTCCCCATCGCAATGCAGGAGTTCGGTCCCTTGCCGGCGTCGATACTCGGCTTCCAGTTGTAGCCTTTTACAGTCTCCCCGGGAAGCGGGAGCCGGTCCACCTCACAGGACTGGCCGCCGCCCAGGTTGTTGAGGACGATGACGTCGATGCCCATCAGCCCGCACCGCCCATGTTCTCGTTGGAAAGCTCGATGACCTCATGCGACAGCGGATGGTCCGCGGAGAGCTTGTCGCAGCAGAAGATGACCTCCGGCACATACTTCGGGAACAGCGTGATCGGATACTCGAGCGTGGGCTCGCTGAACATCGCGACACGGATCACGGTCTGCTTCATCTTCCCGGTCGTGACCATGGCGACGGCGCGCTTCGCGGAGAGGAGGATCTTCATGCCGATGGTCACCATGAACGGGTCGACGCGGTCATACATGCCGCCGTAGACGCGCTCGCTCCGGAGCACGGTGCTGTCCGGGTTCTTCATGGTGATCCTGGTCTTGGAGTTTGCGTAATCCTCCACGGAAATGTTCAGGTAAACGGATTCCGGGGATTCGTTGGCAGCGACCAGGCCCTTGTAGCCGACACCGATCCATGCCGTGTCTATGCCGCCGAGCTCCTCGCACTTGCGGTCGGTGAAATCAAGGTCCTCAACGCAGGGCCAGAAACGGTGGTCTTCGGGAATGTTGAGCTCCGGATCGATCCTGCCGTAGAATCGGGTGAGCATGCGTCCCCGGCAGCTCTTCGGATGATCGCCGACCGGGTATGGCCGGCACTCCCAGTCCAGGACCTCGTCCATGTGGAAGGCGTAGACGTTCTTCAGGCTGATCCGCTCCTCGTTGACGCGGCGGATAAAGGTGCGGTACTGATCCTCGGGGCCGGACGGGAGCACCCATTTCGTGATCTTTCCCGCGGCATTGTTCGCGATGACCTCGTCAGCCATCATGTTTCCGACAAGCTCAGCTACCTCCGGGCGGGTATCCCTGAGGATCAGCCTGATCTTGCTGTCCGGATGATCCGGAAGGGCCTCTCTCGGAATGCTGCACCATGCTTCCTTTTCTTCACGTGAGATCTTATATACCTGCATCGCTGTACTCCTTTGTCTGAGAATTGTCCGGGCAATATTTGATAATAGTTATTTTAACTAGTACTTTCCCAACCAGTTAGACTATACGGAGCATAGCCAGTGGTTGTTGGTGAGTGCCGACCGGCAGAGCGTCAGCTCTGACCGGTGGCGGTATCGTTTGATTTCGGTTTATTTTTGCTTC
>Ga0129306_1002338_pt1 | contig 17175 bp, 17 predicted proteins | sample P827metagenome_FD_94438 | JGI IMG/M metagenome (GOLD analysis project Ga0129306, IMG submission 94438) | Capybara group fecal microbial communities from Wisconsin, USA - P827 metagenome | ecosystem: Host-associated > Mammals > Digestive system > Large intestine > Fecal | place: USA: Wisconsin... | reverse complement strand
TCACTGAACTTATACGATTATTTTTCGCAATAATTGATGAAACACCAACAGTTCCTGCATCATCAGTGTGAATCATTCCTGCTAATGGATCTATTGATTTTATTCCAGTATCTGAAATATCTAAAACATCTATATTATATAAATTTCCTATTGGAGTTAAATCGAATAAATCGTTATTACTTAAATCTAATTTTGATAATCCAGTAAATTTCTCTAATCCATCTATTTTTCTTATACCTTTATTTGATAAATCCAATATTGTAATTTTATCCAAATCAGATCCATCTTGTAATGTAATTTTCAATTGTGTATCATTTGATTCAAAATTAAATCCTCTACTAGCAAAAATTGAACACAATTCATTATATAGATTTTCATCTTGACAATTTATTAAAACAACATTGTCAGCATTAGCAATATTAGTTAGAGAAACTACTAATACTAAAGCCATTACGAAAACAAATAATATTTTTTTAAAGTTCAACATAATATTTCCCCCTATTTATCCTTTTATCATTTCAAGTATAACATATATTGTTTTTCAAACTATATTTTTTACACAAACGAAATATAAATAACATTTTTGTAACATTTGTAAAAAAAAAGATGTAATTTTAAATTACATCTCTTCTTTTATTCTTTTATTATTTTATATCCTGATTTTTCAAATTTCTCTTCTTCTGGTTCTACAATATCATTTTCTGTAAGATTACTTATCGTTAAATTTGTATCATACTCAATTCTGTTTTCTTCATCTTTTTTTGTAAGTAATACAATATCATATTTTGCAATAAGTCCTGTTTTCTTTTCTATCCAAAAATCGTAACTTATTTTAACTCCTTTGTTTTGATATTTTTTTAAAATATCAATTTGATCATTTGCTAATAAGCCTTCAAGTTCTCCATAATCTTTTAATGAAAATCTTTCAACTACACAATCAAAGCCTTTATAATTTTCTTCTTTCATATGTTTTATTTTTAATTCTTCACAATTAAGAAATGCTAGAGCTATATTAGCAAGAACATTTCTATTTTGTTCATCTAATTTTTTATTACTTATTTCAAATGTTTTATCTTCTTTTGAAATTTTTATATAAGTTTTTGTATTATTATCATAATATATTTCTTCATCAGGAGTATTATAATCAAATTTTCCTTGGAATACTTTTCCTGTTATTAAATCATTAGATTCATAAAAAGAAAAACTATAATTTTCACAATAATTTGCGTCTTCCAAAAAAGCTTTCAAATCTTCTTTTGTATAATTATAACCAACAAAACTAAATCTATAATCTAAAGACTTAGATTGTACTCTTGCTTCATTTGCTTTTTTCTCATTGTCAGAAGCAATTGTTGCAATAAAGCAAACTGTAACTACTAAAAACAAAATTACAATAGTTATAATTAAATTTTTTGAAGCCATTCCTGACTGATTTTGTTTTAGCTTTTGTAACTTCATTTGTTCCTCCACAAATTTCATTTCTAATTAATATTATCAATAATGAAATTATTTGTCAAAGCAAAACAAAAAAAGTTATATAAATGTAATAAAAGGAGCGTTTACGCTCCTTTTATTATATTTCCATTATTATTGGTAAAATCATTGGATTTCTCTTTGTTTCTTTATAAACATAATCTCTTAAAGTATCTTTTATTACGCTTTTCAAAGTAGCCCAATCTGTAATGTGATTTTCTTCACATTTTTCAAGTTCTCTTTTAATAATAATTTTTACATCATCAATTAAATTCTCAGATTCTCTAACATAAACGAATCCTCTAGAAATAATATCAGGTCCAGCAACAATCTCTCCTGAACTTGAATCCATTGTTAAAACAACAATTATCAAACCATCTTGAGATAAATGTTGACGATCTCTTAATACTATATTTCCAACATCTCCAACGCCTAAACCATCAACCATTACTCTACCCCAAGGCACAACTCCACCAAGTTTTGCTTCATCTTCATTAAGTTCTAATATTCTACCATTTGTCATCATAAAAATATCTTTTCCATCCATACCTAAAGCTTTTGCGGTATCTCTATGAGCCATAAGTTGACGATATTCACCATGAACTGGCATAAAATATTTTGGTCTTACTAATGAAAGCATAAGTTTTTGTTCTTCTTGGCAAGCATGTCCTGATACGTGAACTTCAGCTAAAGAACTATACACAACTTCTGCACCAATTTTCATTAAATCATCTATTACATTAGCAACAAATTTTTCATTTCCTGGAATAGGAGTTGCAGATATAATTACTAAATCATTAGCAGTAATATTTACTTTTTTATGTTCTCCATTAGCCATTCTTGTTAATGCAGCCATAGGTTCCCCTTGGCTACCTGTTGTAATAATAACTAATTGATCATCTGTATAATTTTTTATCATATCAATATCTATAAATACATTATCTGGAACCTTTATATACCCAAGTTTAACAGCTGTTTCTATCATATTAATCATACTTCTACCACATACTGCAATTTTTCTGTTATTTGCAACAGCTGAATTAACAATTTGTTGAACTCTGTGAACATTTGATGCAAATGTTGCAACAACAATTCTTTTTGTACAATTTAAGAAAAATTTATCGAAAACTTCCCCAACTGTTTTTTCAGACATTGTAAAACCTTTTCTTTCAGAGTTTGTACTATCAGATAAAAGAGCTAAAACTCCTTTATTTCCAAGTTCAGCAAGTCTTCCTAAATCCATTTTTTCATCATCAATTGGAGTATAATCAACTTTAAAGTCACCTGTATGGACTACAGTACCAACTGGTGTATGGATTGCTAATGCAACAGAATCTGGAATACTATGACAACTTCTTATAAATTCCACTCTAAATTTTCCAAGTACTATTGTTTGACCTTGTTTTACTATATTTAATTTTGTTGAATTTACTAATCTATGTTCTTCTAATTTATTTTCTATTAAACCACAAGTTAATTTTGTAGCATAGATTGGAACATTGATTTGTTTTAAGAAATAAGGGATTGAACCAATATGATCCTCATGACCATGTGTTATAACCATTCCTCTTATTTTTTCTTTATTTCTTTCTAAATAAGTAAAATCTGGTATAACCAAATCTATTCCTAGCATTTCATCTTCAGGGAAAGCAACACCACAGTCTACGATTACTATATCATTTCCATATTCAAAAACTGTTATGTTTTTTCCTATTTCTTGTAAACCACCTAATGGAATGATTTTTAAAGATTCTTTCTTAAAAGAAAATTTTTCTTTTACTCCCACTTCTTCTTTATTTTCTTTTTTAGTTTTTGAAATTTTCTTATCTCTAACATTTTTTGAATTTTTATTATTTCCATCATTTCTAGTATTTAAAGATTTTCTCACTCTGTTTTCAGCACCTCGTGAAAAATTCTCATTTTCTGTTTTTTTTTGAATTTTTTCGTCTTTCATTTATATTCTCTTTCCTTTCTTCTAAGAGCTATATATAAATATGATATTAATGTACTAAATTTAAACTACCCCATACAGATTTTTTCTTATTTCTAACAAAAATCTAATCTCATTAATTTTTTACACGCACAATATGGGCAAAAAGCCCCTCTCATTAAAAACTCTCATTACAGTAATAAAAATTACAAAACAAAATTAAGATGTAACATAAACCATACCGCACCAGTTATGTTTACATCTACTTCTCTCATTAAATTTTTCCGAACATTAAAATATTTTTATATACGATCTCTTTATAATATGTGTATATTATAATATATTTTCCACCTTTTGTCAACTTTACCTCATTATATATCAAAGAAAGCACTCTTTCGAGTGCTTTCTTGATTTTTCTATAGGAAAAATTATTATTCCATTTTCAGAAAATAGATGTCAGCAGGATCATTTGGGCAAATATCATAAGCAATATCAACTGCTTTGATCATCTGAATTTTTGCCCATGTGCATTTCGGCACTTCACAAATCAAATTTGTTTCTGGATACTTCTCTGTTTTTTTCCATTTCAGAGTAGCTTCTTCCGGACCATTCATGGTATTGTCCCTACGATGAGAATCTGCCGATTTCCAAAGCTTTTCAAATGCATTTTCATGCAAAAAAATCCAAGCATTGCTTACAGCATCTCCCATCTCTGCCAAAACATCCAATGGACATTTTTCCTTTGGCACCAGTATAACTTCTTTTTTCATAAGTCCTCCTTTTACAGTCTTGAGTTTACGGGCCTACATATATGAGATTATCCTCATACAATCTAATTTTATCACAAATTTACATAATTTACAATATAAAAAATTCTTCAAATCATTTCTATTATAACATCTCCATCCCACAATTTAATATCTAATGAATCAGCCAATTCCATCGCCTGTGGTGTAAAATAACTATTTGTTACTACTATTCCGAATATCAGCATTGTAAAATTTTTTTCCTGCATATACCTGTTGAACCGAATCAACTCCAACTTTTCCAGAATATTTTTTACATTGAAAAGCATACTTTATTCCATCTTTAATAGCTAAAATATCAACACCAAAATCACCTGTAGGAGGTGTTACTTTCACATCGATATATCCCAATTTCTCTAATAATTCAGCTATATATTCTTCAAATAAATATCCATCTATATCGTTTATTTCATCTAACTTTAATCCATTTTTATATAATTCAGCTGATTCAAAACTTCTATCTAATCTCCTATTCATATTTTCTATATATGAAATATTCAAACCTCGTCTATATGATTCGTAAAATATAGGTTTTCCATCCATACTTCTATTGATTTTTTTTATATATGAAACATCCAGCCCATCTCTATAATGATTCTCATTTTTGAAAATTCCTTCATTCTCTATTATATTATATTTATTTACATAAGAATATTGATCTTCTTCTTTATTGGAATAATTATTTTTTCTATTTGAATCACATTTTATCTCTTCAATAATATATATAATATTTATTATAAATTTGATAATTTTTTTTAACAATGCAATCATAATCTTCACACAAAATCCCAAAAAAAACAATGGAATTATAATTATCCAAAATAATATGGCAAACAATATTTCAACCATTTTTATATAATATCTCCTCAAAAAATAACTTTTACTTTTTAAAATTTTATTACTAATTTCATTTTTTTTCAACATTATATATTATTTAAATCTTTTCCTTTTTTTAATCATTAACATTCTAATATTATACAAAAAAGAAATAGTTAAAAACTATTTCTTTTCTATGGTGCAGATGGCCAGAATCGCCACAGGCCGCGTCGGAAAAATAGTCCACTGGACTATTTTTACTTACGTTTTGGCAGGCTCCAGGCCTGCTCAAAACTTAGCAACCTCCTTTTCGCTTCCGACTTTATAAAAACAAAAAAAGAAATAGTTAAAAACTATTTCTTTTCTATGGTGCAGATGGCCGGAATCGAACCGGCACGGGAGTTTAAGTCCCGCAGGATTTTAAGTCCTGTGCGTCTGCCAGTTTCGCCACATCTGCATATCTATTAGCCATTAGCTAACTGACGAGTATTATTATAACTACATTTAACTCATTTGTCAACACATTTTTAAAATTTTTTTAAAAATTTTTAAAAAAATACTAGAGGCGGCTTATAGCCGCCATTTTACTAGTCTTGAGTATAAGGAATAACTGCAATATGTCTTCCTCTTTTAACAGCAGTTGTGATAAATCTTTGATGTTTAGCACAAGCTCCTGTTGCTCTTCTAGGTAATATTTTACCTTTTTCGTTGATAAATTTCTTTAATTGATCAGCGTTTTTATAATCAAGAACGAAATTTGCATCATTACATAACATACAAACTTTTTTTCTCATTTTTCTAAATTTTGGATTGAAATCATCATCTTGATTATTTCTTCTATTATTTTTCTTATTTGTTTTTTTATCAGACATCTTTTAAAACCTCCTATTCTTCAATATTCTTAAATAACTTTCATTATTTAATATATTTACATAGGCTTGAACCTATTATTTTCTAAAATTAGAATGGTAAATCATCATCAGATGAATCTACTTGGAATTCAGCATTGTTAGACATTGTTGTTCCAAAAGTATTTTCAAAATTTGTTGATGCTTCTCCATCTCTTTTGCTATCTGCAAAGTAAGCTTCTTCAGCAACTACTTCAGTAGCATATCTTTTTTGACCATTTTCATCATCCCAAGTTCTTGTTTGGATTCTTCCAATTATTCCAACTTGTTGGCCTTTTTTGAAATATTTGCTACAGAATTCACCAGTTTTACTCCAAGCAACAATATTGATAAAATCTGCTTGTCTTTCTTCACCTTGTGCAGCAAATCTTCTATTTACTGCTAAACTAAATGAAGCAACCATTGTATTGTTAGTTTTTGTATATCTAACTTCTGGGTCCTTTGTTAATCTTCCCATTAATACTACTTTATTCATATTATCACCTCGTATATTATTCTTCGTCTTTTCTTACAACGATGAATTTTATAACTTCATCTGTAATTCTGTAAACTCTTTCAAGTTCTTTTATAAGAGTTGGATTTGCTTCGAAATTTATTAAAACATAAATACCTTCTGAATTCTTTTTGATTTCATAAGCTAATTTTCTTTTTCCCATTTCTTCAACAGATTCAACTTTTCCATCATTATTAATTAAGTTTGAAAATTTCTCGATTAATTCTTTAACTCCAGCTTCTTCAACACTTGGATTAATAATGAATACTGTCTCGTATTTATTCATTATTTTTCACCTCCTTTTGGATATAAAACCCATATACATTGCCATATGAGTAAGGAAATAGCTAAAAAGCTATTTTTCACTTTGCCATTTTAACACATTTTCTCCAAATTGGCAAGTACTTTTAGTTAGTTTTTTATAATTTATAGAAATAAAAAAACATTGATTATTTCTAATCAACGTTTTTTCTCTATACACTATATTAAATCATTAAAAGAATATTCTTCAACACCTTTTCTATCAAATCCTCTTCCTGATATTTGATCATAAAAGAATTTCAAACATTCATTATCTGGCTCACTTTCATAAGCATGTTTTATTCTACTTCTTTGAACTTCAGTAGCTTGAAATAATAAATTTGTTGTAAAAACTTTTTGACTTGGAGTATATAAAGTTTTATATTTTGGAACTGTAGTATTTACTTTACTAGCAATTCCCAAATTCATTCTATTTGTTTTACAAATTTCGATAGCTCTCGTTAATTTTTGTTTTTGTATATGACCTGTTAATGGCATTGGATAACTATATAAATTCATTCCGAATACATATCCACCTTTTCCATCTTCACAAATTCCCCAACTTTTTATATCTCTATCTAATTGTTTATTTGGATCACTTCCCATAAGTGTTAAAAATGATTGGTTAATAAATCCACCCTTATGGATGTAAAAAATCTTTTTTCTAAATTCATGTGCTGCAACTTTTTTTAAATCCTCTTCAAAGTTCAAATTTTCAAAATCATTTCCAAATAATTGTTCATATTCTTGTTGACTAGCAAAAAGAACTGTAGAATCATCATCATTTAAATTGATATTTGCTTCCCATACTTTTTTCAAATAATCTGTTTTTAATTTTGATAAAAATTTTATTCTACTATCATTTTGAGATTTTGCTTTTAAAGTATCGCTCTCCAACATCTCTCCATATTCCATATCATCCATATATTTTACTATTTTATTTATATAAAAAGCAATTTTCATTGTAATTACTGCATTCGTAGTTTTTTGATTTCTAAAAGTATCAAATTCTTCTAACGCTTGTTCTAAATTTATTCTTAAAAAGCTTGCATTAACTTTTGAAAAATTATTATTGCTTCTATTCAGCAATGATTCTAATATTCCAAAATCATTTAATATTTTTCCAATATTACTATATAATTCAGCATTACATGATACAAGTCGACTTTCATTTCTTCTTTGTTTTCCTCTTGATGTTTGATCAAATTTAATTAGTTGTTCTATTTCTTCAACTTTTTTAAAATGTCTATCAACCATTTCAATAAAACCAATATTTAAATCATCTAATTGAGAATTAACATCTTTATATTTTCTTTTCATAAATGTATATATTTCTTCAGAAGCATCCATTTTGTTTAAAATTTCAAAAAACACATGATTTGAATCACATTCACTCAAATGTATATTATCAGCTATGAATTTCTTATGTTTTTTTAATGCTATTGGCATTTCAATTTTACTCATAAATATTCTCCTTTATAACTTTATATAAGCTCATTAAATAATCTAATTTTTCGTCAGACTCATTACCTTCCAAATAATAAAAAACTACTCTATCAATTTTTTGACTAATATTTGGATAATATTTTTTTACAAGTTCTGCGCTTTTTATAAAATCATCATCTTTATTACATTTTTTATTTTCTAACATCATTGCAAACAAATCATAAAATTTATTAAATACAATTTCTATTTTTTCTTCATAAAAATTCTCCATTATTATTACTCCAAAAATAAAATTACATATAACAGTATTATATAATAAATAGAGTTCAAAGTCAATTTATGTAAACAAAAAGAACAATATTAAAAAATATTGTTCTTTTACTTATTAGTATAAATCTTTAAAATCCCATATAGTTCCATCTACAGTATCTTTTAAAATTATACCTTTGCTTTCTAAATTATTTCTTATTTGATCTGCAGTTTCAAAATCTTTATTGCTTTTAGCAGCTTTTCTTTTTTCAATTTCTTCAATAATATCTTGTTCTTTTATATTTAATTTTTCTAAATATTTTTGTCTCATTTCATTTATAAATTCATCAGGATTTTGTTCGAAGAAACCTAAAACTTTATATGCTTCTTTTAATTCATTATACATTTTTAAAATTGTATTTGCAGCAATTTGTTTGTTTCCTTTTTTTGCTGTTGTCATTAAATTATTTATATATTTAAAAACAACATGAAGATTAGCAATTGTTGCTGCTGTATTAAAGTCATCATCCATTGCTTCTATAAATTTAGATTTTATTGATTGAGTAGTCTCATCATTTATCATTTCACCATCTAAATTCCCATTATTATCTTTTATATATTTTTCCATTTCTTTTATAGTTGAATAGAAATAATACATGTGACCTTCAGCAATTCTAAAATCATCATCATGAATATCTATATCTGAAGCATAATGTTTTGAAAACATTACATATTTAATAACTTCATAATTGTATTTAGCAAGAGCATCTCTAATTGTTAAAGAATTTCCTAGAGATTTACTCATTTTTTCACCATTTATTTTTATTAAACCACAATGAGACCAATAATTTACAAATTTCTTTCCTGTAAGAGCTTCGCTTTGTGCAATTTCATTTTCATGATGAGGAAATAATAAATCTCTTCCTCCTCCATGAATATCTATTGTTTCACCTAAAGTATTTAAAATCATAGCAGAACATTCAATATGCCAACCTGGTCTACCTTTTCCCCATGGAGAATCCCACCAAATCTCTCCATCTTTTGCAGATTTCCAAAGAGCAAAATCTACAGGATCTCTTTTTCCTTCTTCAAGTTCTATACGAACGCCATTTAACATATCGTCAACATTTCTATGAGATAATTTTCCATATTCTGGGAAAGTTTTTACAGAAAAATATACATCTCCATTATCTGCAGCATATGCATGACCATTATCTATCAATCCTTGAACAAAATTTATAATATTTTGGATATTTTCTGAAGCTTTAGGTTTTATATCTGCATCTGCAACATGAAGATTAGCCATATCTTTTTCATTTTCAACAATTTGGCTTTCTGCAAATTCAACTGCATTTACACCTCTTTCATTAGCTCTTTTTATGATTTTATCATCAACATCTGTATAATTTCTTACATATGTTACTTTATATCCTCTATATTTTAAATATTCAGTAATCATAGAATATGTAATCGCTTGTCTAGCATGACCAATATGACTTAAATCATAAACAGTAATTCCACAGGCATACATTTTAACTTCTCCCGGATTAATTGGTATAAATTCTTCTTTTTTTCCTGTCATTGAATTTAAAATTTTCATATGCATCTCCTCCTTTAAACATATTCCATAAAATTGTAAATATTCTACCATAAAACATATAGTATAATCAAGTTATTTAACCAAAAAAGCCAGTACTCTTTTACGAATACTGGCTTTTCCTTTTGTTGATTTGAATCTTATCTCCAAACTAATCGCTGGAACTGGAATCCCAATTTAACAATTTCACCATCCTGATTCAATACGATATTATGAAAAACGATTCTGGATCCACTCGGATAAGTCGTTGTTTCTCCCAACTTTTTTTCATAACGATACATTGCCTCAGTGCTATCAGGATCTATCACCAGATGCTTATGCTTCATAAGAAAATTAAGTTCTGGAGTTTCCGTACCTTGATCATCATACCAGATCTTATCAACTTTCAGCACAACATTAAATTTTGAGAAAGTAATTTCTGCAGCAGTTCTTATTGTATCGAAAAACACAAATTCGGTCTTTCTACCAAAATGCTGCCATTTTCCTCCGACAATCAGTGTATAGTACTTGTCATCAGAATCTGGATCTACAATCAATCCATGATACTTACGCAGATATTCCATCCGCATCTCAAAATCGTCCTGTTTTGCCTCTTCTGATTCAAAAACAATATACAAAAGCTTAGTCACAGCACCATTGTCATCCTTTTCAATGCTATGAAAGAGAATGTAGTAAGTAACTGGATAAGATTTCCAGCCTTTTGAACTTTTGATAGAAAAGTCATTCAGATGAAGCTTAAACTTATTCCGCTGAACAAGATAATCTACCTCTGGAGTAATTCCATTACCAAACTTCCAAACCACAGAATTCTCCTTTGCCTTTGCGTTTGTACTTAAAGTTGCCATAAAAAAAACCTCCTTTTGTAAACATATAATGCTTTGGCATAATATACGGGATATCATTCGATAATCCCTTTACAAACGTACAACATATTTATTATACTGCAAAAACGCAGAAAATTCAATGTTTTTTAAAACAATTTACATAATTTTTATTTTTAAAAAACATTGAATTTTATTTATTAAACATCATATTCATCAACTTGACAATTTTTAAATCTTACTACTGTTTCTGGTTCTGTAGGCACACCATTAAAATACCACATTGCACTTCTCAAGAAAAAACCATGTGATACTATAAGCAATGTATCTATTTTACCATTATATTTTTCTATTGTTTCCTCTAAAAATTTAGAAACTTTTTTTGTATAAGTTTTGCAATCTTCTCCATTTTCTACTGGAACATTTTTTGTATAATATCTAATTTCATTAAATATTTCTTGTTCATTAGGCTGACCTTCGTATATTCCTAGATTTCTTTCTGTTGCTCCTTCTTCTATTACAATTTTCTTATTATGATATTCATTAATAATATCAGCTGTTTTCTTAGCTCTTTTCAATGGTGATGATATTATTAAATCTATATTCACATCTTTTAATTTTTCTTTTAATTCATTTGCTTGAGCAATACCATCCTCATTTAATTCAATATCTGTAAGTCCAGCAGCTCTTTTTTCTTTATTCCAATTTGTTTTTCCATGTCTTACTATTAAAATTTTCATATTTTCATCCTCTTTTATAAATCTCTATCTTCTTCAATTACTGCTGTATTTATACTAGCAGTTCCAGCATGAATATATTCGGTTGTATTTTCACACCCAGTAACTTTTACCGCAACCATTTTTCCTTTGCTTTTTCCTCTATATGAAAAATATGGTGTAATACGAATTCTAGCAATCATACTTTTTATATCGTAATTCTCATCAACATATGTCATAGGAACATCTTTTCCTTGAGTAAATTCTTGAATTATATATAAATGGCTTTTATCAGCTAATGCTTCTTTTACTCTCTCTTCTGCAAAACCTTTTCCTTTTTTATGTAAAAAAATCACACCTTCTCCCCAAGAACTTCCTTCATTAAATCCACTTTGTTTTAATACAAATCTTCTTTTACTTTTTCCAAGACTTGTTAAATCAATAGAATCTTTTTTTCCCTCAGGAAGACCACCATCAACAAATTCTTCTTCACCTACAATCCAAGTTTTTGGAATTGATTTTCTAAGTAATTCAAAAGAACTTTTTCCTAATTTTTCTTTAAAAAATTCTACAAACCTTTTATCCCATATAAACGATAACATTGCCTTTTCTTCAAATTGAGGTGTTGCACTTGGTAAATAAATATGTGGTTCTTGTAAAAATTCCGCTACTCTTGGATCTTTATATTCATCATTTAAATAAAATGCTCTATAGACCTCTTCTGATTTTATCTTTGTATTTTCACTAATATTTTGACTATTCCATTTTTTATCTTTACCTGAAAAAACTTCTTGAGCCAAAAAATCCAATTGTCCACTAAATGCTTTTACTTTTTCACTATATGCTATCGTTCCATTTTGTGAAATTTGACTTTGTACATAATTAGACAATTCATTTTGATTAACAATTGGATCAAAACCAGAATTTCCATAAGTTCTATTTAAGACCTCTGCTAAACCTAATCCAAAAGGGCTAGTCTCTATTTCACATACTGAAAAACCGTTAGGAGTTAAAATTAAATCTGGTCTTAAGAATAAATATCTTGGCATTCCACAATTTTTATACTTTTCAGGTTTGCCTCTATCCAACAATTCTCTTACTACTTCATTAGACATATATAATTCAACACATCCATCAAAATAATCACATATAGCTTTTCCAAGATTTTCCATCTCTTCTTTTTGTGCTTTATTTAATTTAAATGGTTTTGGACTAACTCTAAAAGCGAAATCGTTATCAATTCCACTTTTAAATTCCTCTCTTCTAACATTATATAATTTATGTCCTTTTGTTTCAATATTTAATCTTTCTTTTATATCCACATTTTCACATCCTTTAAAAAAGCATAAAAGCCAGATTTTGATAAAATCAAAATCTAGCTTTTTAATATTCTATTTAAACATTCTCATTAACTTCTTCATTATTTTCTTCAACATTTTCTGAAGTTACAACTTCCATACTTGCAACTGAAACTTCATAAGCCACTCTAGTTTCTACTGTTCCATCTTCATGTTTTTTCTCGTATGTTCTAGATTGAACTCTACCAACTAATTTAACTTCAGTTCCAACTTCCATGTTTTGGCAAAATCTTGCATTTCTTCCCCATGCAATACATGGTATGTAATCGCTTTTATTATAAGCTCTGTTTACGGCTAATAATATATCTGCAATTTCTCTACCAAATGGAGTTTGTCTGTATATAGGTTTTTTACAAATATAACCTACAAGTTCAACTTCGTTTGTTACTAATTCTTTATCTTCTTCATCAATTATGGCTTCTTTTACTTCTTTAGCAAAAACAGTTAAAACTAATCTGTTTCTTTCGTTTTCATAATTGTTGTAAGATCTAAATTGACCTTCAATTTCTAAACCTTTTCCAATAGTCAAATCAATATCTGTTAATAATCTTTCTGATATTGTTATAGGGATAATATCTGTAGTTGAACTTAGTCTTATAACTTCTAGATTGAAAAGATAAAATTTCTCCCCATAAATTTCGTGACTATAAGTTTTTTCACTAACTACTTTTCCAACCAATACTAAATGGTTATTTTCTGAATAATTTGTATTCAATTTAATTCCTCCTTAAATTTATCTAATGTATCCCTCTAAATGCTTATTATCTCTTATTGGTTAAATAAAATTAACCTTAACATTTCCAATTATAGCACTATTTTTTGCATTTGTCTACATAAAATTATAAATTTATGCAACTTTTTTACAAAAATATGTTTTCTGGACAAATTTTACAACCCTATATACTATCGCAAATAATAAAAAAGGTAACTAAACTCATAATAAAATGTAAACCACTTTTTATTTATGTTAATTACCTTTAATATTTTTATTCTAATACATATTTTTTAAATAATCTGCCTCTTTCTTCAAAATTTTTGAAAAAGCCATAACTTGTTGCAGCAGGGGTAAGTAAACATATTGCTTCTTTTTTAGTAACTTCTTTTGCTTTATCTACTGCATCTTTTAATTCATCATAATAAAATACATTTTTAGCAGAATTTTCCAATGCTTCATATAATTTTTTTCCAGTTGTATGAATACAAATAATATTTTCTACTTCTGAATTTTTTAAAAATTCAATAAGTTCATCCATACTAACTCCTCTATCTTTTCCACCTATTATTATAGTATTTACGTTTTTCAAAGCTCTTATTCCATTTATAGTTGCTTCTGGTACGGTAGCAATAGAATCATTATAATACTCTACTCCATCTATTTTTGAAACAAATTCAAGTCTATGTTCTAAAGGATGAAATGAGCAAATAGCATTTATTGTTTTTTCAATATCTAAATTTAAAATTTTAGCTACTCCAATTACAAACATAATATTATTTATATTATGCATTCCCTTTAAATACATTTCTTGTTTTATATTAAGTATCTTTTCATCATTATAATAAATATGTTCATTTTCTATATATATGATATTTTTATGATTTGATTTTTTCAGATTTTCAACATCTTCTATTGAAACTGGTATATCACTATTTTTATAATCATAATTTATTTTCTTCATATTTTCATTATCATAATTATATATAAAACAATCATTTTCATTTTGAAATTTTGCTATATTGAATTTGGCTTTTACGTAGTCTTCAAAAGATTTATAATGATCTAAATGTTCTTCATAAGCATTCAACATTATACTTATATTAGGAGATGCTTTTGCAAATTCTAAAGTATGAGAAGATACTTCCAATACAGCAATTGTTTCTTCATCTATTTCTTCTATATCATCAAAAATTGGAACCCCTATATTTTCTAATAATAAAGATTTCTTATCATTTTCTAAAAGAACTCTATTTATAAGAGAGCTTGTTGTACTCTTTCCTTTTGTTCCAGTTATTCCTATTGTAGTTACATTAAAATATTTTAAAAACAATTCATATTGACTTGTTATTTTATTTATAATATTTTCTAAATTATAATCTTTTAAAGATATTCCTGGTGCTTTTACTATTAAATCATATTTCTCTAATAAACATATATCTAATTTTCCTAAAATTACTTCACAATATATATCTTCACCAAGTTCTGGATTTAATTCTAACAATTTAAAATTTTCATCCATTATATCAATTCTTTTTTCAGGAAAATATTTTCTTAAAAATTTATATGTTGATTTTCCTTGTTTTCCAAAACCTAATATAACTATATTTTTGTCTTCTAAAAAATTTAATAATTCTTTTAACATTCTTCAATCTTCTTTCTTAACATATTTTCCAAATATTTTGGTAAATTATTATTTTCATTAAATCCTTTTAATATTTCATCATCATGAATAAGTTCATAATTATCTTTATAAAATTTTGCAAGTATTGGTAATTCATTTTCTGGAGTTTTCTCTATTAGTTTTGATATTGCAAATTTCACTTCATAATATGTTCCAACACATTCAAATGGTTTTGTTTTTCCATATCCGCAAAGTTCAATAAAAGTTTCTTTTAAAGATTCTTTATTTAATAAGTCCTCTCCAAACATTTCTAATAATTTATCTTTACTTAAAAAAGCACTCATCATAATATAAACAAATAAACATTTTGGGCAATTGCAACACCATTTCCAAGGATTTGATTTACTTCCTACATTACAACTTTTTATTGTTCTATAATATTTATCATTTTGTGAAAATAGATTTGCAATTTGTATTTCTGCAAGTGGTCTTAATAAACTAAAATATAATACATTTGATTTTAAATATTTATTTTGATATTCATAAAAATCATTTTCAAATTCATAGCTTTTTGAATATTGATGATTTATTTTTTCACCTTCAACATTTGATTCATTTGCACTTGACTCATTTGATAAAGTTACAAATTTTACATTCATTAAACTGGCAACAAAATAAGTTAAAAAAGCAAGCATTGATGAAAACGGAGTATGACCATTTATAAAACCAGCACTATTTAAAGTTACTATTTTTCTATCTAATATTCTTTTTACTTCTATAATTCTATCATTTTCAAATCCTGCAATTTTTGCACATTCTAAAGTTACTTCTCTAGGATTTACAATAAAAGCAAAACTTTTATCTTTATATTCTTGTAAAAGTTCTAAAGTAACAACAGAATCTTTTCCACCACCAATTGGAATAATATATCCCTCTTCTGGCTCTTCTTTTTCTGTTACATTTAGAAATTTACCTTCACAAGTTATATTCATAAAACTTTCGATATCTGTTTTTATTCCATTTGTAAAAAACAATTCTCCAAGTCCATAAAAATATAGTTTTTTGAACCATAAAATTTGTTCTTCTGTTAAATTACCGCATTTTATAATAACATTTTTTGAACATGTTGCTTTCCAATAACTAATAAGTTCTACTAATCCTAAATTAAATGCTATATTTTTAAAATTATCATCTATTTCATTAAATATAAAATTCTTTTTCAATATTTTGGTTACTGGCGAAAATTTTACTAATCCAACTATATTAAAATAGAATTTCAAATTTATAAATTCTTCATCTTCTACTATTTCATATTTTTCAAAAACGAAAGTATCATATTTTTCTCTTAAATATAAAAATTTTAAATTATTATTTTGCATAAAAACCATCCTAAAATTAATCTTTTTTTACTTATATTATATTATTACTTTTTTTAAAATTTGTAAACCATCTACTATTAATAAAACAAATGAGACTTTTGGGAAGTGTCCCAAAAAGTCTCATTTGCTTTTGTGTTATTCTTTTTTCAGATCTAATACAATCATATTATTCACAAACCGACCTATTGTAGCAAAACTATATCCTTCTGTTACTTTGCCCTCATAATACCAATCTCCTCCTACTTCAATCGGAGAACCTGCAATTATATTATCACCTGATAAAAAAGTTGTTTCATAAAACTGCTTAGCAGTATTTAAAACCAAAACTCTTATAAGGCAATTAGACATAATAGCTCCTTTATAGGACTCTTCTTCAAAAATGCCATAACTTAAAAGTTCGTAAATTGCAGGAAATGCAGAAAGCATTATTTGATCAGGTTCATCTACATCTTTGTAAAGAACAACATTATTTTTGTCCGGAATTATAAATACTCTTTTAGAAAAACATTCTACCTCTGCCATTTGGCCATTAAAAAGATATGAAACT